>JAABUL010000881.1_pt1 | contig 61833 bp, 96 predicted proteins | sample 5559151 | NCBI WGS metagenome assembly JAABUL01 (sample SAMN10711876, study PRJNA513368) | rock metagenome | isolation source: Antarctica rocks | place: Antarctica: Victoria Land, Pudding Butte sud
GGAAAAGTTCGTTTCCGAAGAGTTTTGGACAAACGGAGCAGGTAACCGGCGGGATTTGGTTAGTAACCGTAGTAACCGTTAACCGTAACCGTAACCGGCCCTAACTTCCGGTAACTGCCAACCCTATTCCAAATGCAACATCTGGAGGCGTGTTTCATGCAGCTCTCTCGAGCGCTTCCATTTTGCAGTGAGAGTTACATGCAGCACAAGACACAGCCGCATGTCAGTGAGCAGCGATGCCGATCGCAGGACGCGGCGGAAACGGCAGCTGCCGCACGGCGTCGCACGTTGCCACCGCGCTCCGCAACAATCCAACAGGTACCCAGATCGCACGACGCATGCCAGCTCGTCCCGTCATGCCTGGTCATATGCCCTCGAACAAGGCCTGCTCAGCGGCTGACAGCTGGAACAGGTGCTTCATCGGCGCCAGGTCCTGGTAGTCATCGAAATTTGAGGTGTCGTCAGGCCCCTTCACGACAGGCCTGCACAGGGACGTGCCAGGTCTTTCAATTACAGGGCAACTGTTCCGGTTTCCCAATGAACTGGCATGGTAGTAGATCTGCCCACAGGTGCAGGCTTGCAGGCATAGTTGCAGCGCACTTTATGGGCGGAGTCAGCTTGCCGCTCTTCAGAGCGCCCCAGTCTATGCTCCGCAGCCAGGGGTGGCTCTTGATGTCGTTGACCCCCGACACCAGGCAGCCGTACCGCTTGCTGAGGTCGACCTGCAGCCGCGCAGCAGGAGAAATCAGCATAAGGTGTCTGACCCCGCCACCAAGCGAGGCGCCAGCGCACATGCGGCCGGCAGCAGTCACCAGTGCGACCGGCGGCAGTCCCCAAAGGCTGCCTGGGGTGGACCGAACAATGCGAAATGTGTCATCAACATCTAAAGCGGACGCGCCGCACCTGCAGCAGCTTGCGCACGAGGTCCCGCACGGTCACGGGAAAGTCTGACGGGAAGGTGAACCGCCCGCGCAGGATACGCTGGTACGTCTGTGCCGTGTCCTCCTCGTAAAAGGGCGGGTACCCAGCAATCATCTCGTAGATAAAGACCCCGAAGGCCCACCAGTCCACGGCCTTGCCGTGCCCCTGCGCCACACAGGTGCTCGCAGCCGTCGGCATGACAATGCTGTGCGCTCTCGAACTCAGCTGCAGCAGCAGTGCATGCAAGACATGCAGAGCGAAGACGCTGCTGTTACTAAGGTGTATGCATGTGGCGTGCACCTTGTTCAAGATGATTTCTGGAGCCAAGTAGTCTGGCGTGCCGCATAATGTGTATGTGCGCTTGGTTGGGCCAACGAATTTTGCAAAACCAAAGTCGGTAACCTTCAAATCCCCCTCTGCTGTTAACAATAAATTTTCCGGCTGCGCAGTGAAGATGTGGTTGGTCAGCAGCTGCAGCTTCACTGCATGTGCCTTACTTAAGGACCAGCAGCAGGTTAGAGACGCGTGCAGCACCTTCAAGTCTCGGTAGATGATGTTCTGGCTGTGCAGGTACTCGAAGGCCAGCAAAACTTGCGCCGCATAAAATTTCGCGGCGTCCTCGGGGAGCCTGCGCGGAATCATGGCGCTTTGCCGCTGAGTGGTGTAACTGTGAAACACCATGCAGCAGAGAACGTTTGATGAATCTGATGAGAATCTCAGAGGCATCACCCACCGCTTCCTTTCCTTCAGGTGCGTAAAGAATTCACCGCCACTCACATACTCCATCACGAGGTAGATGCATTCCACATCTTGGAACGCGCCAAACATCTTGATGATGCATTGGTGCTCCACGTGCACGAGCGTGTCTTTCTCAGCCTTCACATGACCGACCTGCAGTCCGAACGAGTCGATGTGTTACTGTTCCGCTCAGCGCTGTTTCTGCTAGTGACGCCGCCGCTCGGAGCTTCTGCAGCAACAGCGGACCTGCTGATTTTTGACGATGTGCGCCTTCGACAAAGTCTTTATAGCGCAGATTGTCTCGGTATCCTTGTGGGTCGCTAGGGCCACGCGACCGAAGCTGCCCGTCCCCAGCACCCGACCGAATGCGAAGTCATCTCGTGTCCAGCTGCGGTCCGGCGGCGGCGCCAAGATAGGCACCGACCCTTCAGCCTGCAGGTGTGAGACGCATTGTAGGGACTTTCCCAAACATTGAATTGATTGTGTCTGAGTTCTGCGGTCTTTCTGGTGCTCTGGCTCGGAGATCAACGTGGCGCTGTGCGGCGCACCTTTGGCTTTGTGAGTTTGTGCTCCTTGCTGTTCCGTGTGAAACGCAGCATGTCACATCATCACAGTTTAACTCTTCAGAGAGACCTGTAAGCTGCCACTTCAAGGTCCTGACGATCGATGCGAGCTCGGATGTGCGTGACAGGTTTCAGCGGGTGTCGCTTGCGCACTTTCCAGTTTCTATCTCATGTACACCAAGCACGCACAGAGGCAGTAGGCTCAATCAGTTCCGAAAACAAGATCCACATCGATATTGCTGAGCGGCGACGGCCAAAATAACGATCGAGGCGCGCGCTATTTTGAAACGCTCCCCCAGCTCGCATGCATGCGCAGGTCCCCTTATGGTGAAACGCAAAAGCGAGGTGCAGTGCTGCAAATCCATTTTCAGCACAACACAGATGCAGCACAGGACCGGGGCAAGTTTGCTTGATATTCCATTGTCGCAGCCCCCGCTGACATCCCGTATACCTTGTCCAACTGGGCAAACCCTCTTGAGCATCATGGCCACGGTCACAGAGACAGAGTTGATGGATATAGAGGAGCTGTTCCTGCAGACCGATCCTGGGGCGGGCGCAGACAGGGTCCAGCCGCTGGCGGTCACCAACCAGAGGGCAGCCCAAGCGGCAGTGGAGGCAGCGGCGGACTCGGCGTCAGATGAAGACGCGGCAGATGATGCAGGGGTGCAGGCGCAAGTCCCCGGCTCGCAGCGCCTGTGGATCAGGTGCCTTGGCGCACAGATTATGAATGAGATTGGACGTAACAGCCCGAGCGCACATCTGCATGAGCATGCAGCATGGTGCGCGCGCAGCAAGACTGAAAATGTGCGGCGGTTCATGCAGGACCTTCGGCTGCTCGCACAACATCTCGGACAGCGAGTACATGGCCGGCATGCTGACACAGGTGAGTTGTTAGTAGGTGGGTTGTTAGTGCCTCATTGCGCCAGCTGGCTGCACAATACATGCCATGATCAGCGGCGGGCTGAACTCAGCAATTTGCATTGTCTAAAGTGCAATTTGTCTGAAGTGCAACGTCTGTATCCGCAGTACGGCTACACGCTGCTACCGGACGCGGCCGACCTGTTGCTAGTCTTTTGAACTGAAACTTTGAGACATTCGACAATGTGACGTCTTTGTCTGTTGCAGTACGGCTACACGCTGCTGCCGGATGGCAATCGCGATGCGGCCGACCTGTGGCTGGTCAACACCTGCACCGTCAAGTCGCCCAGCCAGTCGGCCATGGACAACATCATTAGCATTGGCCGCGCACTCGGCAAGAAGCTGATCGTGGCCGGCTGCGTGCCGCAAGGTGCGCCGCAACCGCATCAAGACTAGCGAGCTGGACAGGTCAATGCACGAATGCTGTACCAGCGCACAAGCACGACTCTTCTTGTGTTTTGCTTATGGCGCCGTCAGGACGAGAATGCTTCGTCGTTCCATGAGACTATTGAGCTTCGTGATGATCAAGAACCTACATGCATGCAGGCGACCACAACGCAAAGGCGCTGGAAGGCCTCAGCGTCATCGGTGCGCACTGCGTCTGAATGCTATCACCAGCATGCATTCTTGTCATCACCGTGGCAACCGCATCCTGGTGCCAGGCCCACCTCGGAAATTCTGTCCACCCACACCGCGCAGGCGTGTCACAGATCGACCGGATTGTGGAGGCCGTGGAAGAAACCCTCAAGGGCAACCGCATCCACATGCTGGCCAAAAAGTCCCTGCCGCGACTCGATTTGCCCAAGGTGCCACCAAGATGTGTGAGCTTGATTCTGCTGTGCAGACACTGCATTTTCTACGAACCAGGTGCTGCTAAAGCTCTGCATCATGCCATGTGCTGCTTGACAGGTGCGGAAGAACCGGCACATTGAGATTATTCCGCTGTCTACGGTGAGCCAACGAACTTTCATTGCTAAGTTCCCCTTTGAGTCTGCTTGGTGTGTCAGATCCCACTATGCGCATGTGTTGGGAGCCGCCAACTGTGCATGTTTTGCAATCGCACCAGCATGACTTGTGTGCAGTCCAACTGGGGCTACCCTGGGCACCTGCGCGTGCTGCAATGCCAGACATGCGCCCTTGAAAGTTTAGCTTGGTTCACTTTCGGCACAGGGCTGCCTGGGCGCCTGCACGTACTGCAAGACCAAGCACGCGCGCGGCGAGCTGGGCAGCTATGCGCTGGAGGAACTTGTGAAGCGCGCGCGGCAGGCGGTGGCTGATCCGGAGGTGGGTCAAGGTTCACCTTGCAAAGCCCTTCATCTTTCGGTGCACGTTCTGGAGGTTGCAATGTCATTCACGGGCAGCTACATGCTGGAGGCGCTTCTGAAATGCACACAGCGGGAGTCGCCGACCCGGAGGTTCGTTCCTCATCGTCATCTTCGAGTTTGAGCATGGCGTGCTCAGTGGTTCGCCTTTGGGCGTGCTCAGTGCTTGGCCTTTGGACGCGCGTCAATCGGACAGACTCGCATTGGCGCAGCTGCGGGGTGGATCTGGCTGAGCTCCGAGACACGGGCCGCGACATCCGCATCAGGATTTGATGGGCCCCAAGGGGTTTCGCAATGAGAGGCATGTCAACGCGAACCCTGTGATTGGCGCAGGTGCGGGAGATCTGGCTGAGCTCGGAAGACACGGGCGCCTGGGGCCGCGACATCGGCAGCAGCCTGCCGGCGCTGCTGGAGCAGCTAGTGGCGGTGCTGCCGGCGGACGGCTCAACCATGCTGCGCATCGGCATGACCAACCCAGTGAGTGTGTCTGGGGTCTGACCGCAGCACAGTGGTCCATCGAGAATGTTCAAAGCTACGACGCTGCCACATGCACGCGCGACATGCACAGCACTGCTGAGGAACGGTGGTCTCTGACGGAGAGTGTTTGGAAACCTGCAGCCCTTCATTCTTGAGCACCTGGGAACGATCGCGCGGCACCTCAACGACACGCGCGTCTTCTCGTTCCTGCACATCCCGGTGCAGGCCGGCAGCGACAGGTGGGGCTGCCGCTTTTTATTGGTTTCGTCGTGGCGGTCTCTAAAAACCGCCTGTCCCGGTCGACTTTTTCTTCTGAGTCTGCTGAATATCTGCACAACGGTGTCCACATGCGTGCGGCAGCTCGGCTGCCAGTCCCACAACGGTTCTGCTGTGCAGTTCCCATGCCTCTAGGGCGGTGTGGCAGGTGCTGCGCGCTTCAGCAGTGGCGGACATACATGAACAAGGCTGATGCCGGTGCCAGCTGCCGACAGGACCTTTGCTTCTTATTTATTTGAGTATGTACTTCTGGTGTGGGTGCTGACCATGGTCCGGGAGCGCACTGCCACAGAATTCGAGCGGGTGGTGGATACATCTGGCAGCATCATGCTGCTGCTGCCAATGGTTGAAGGCATCGACGGCTTTCCATGTTTGTCATGGCGCGCAGGGTGCTGACCGCCATCCACCGTGGGAACACTCTGGCTACTCAGCGGAGTAACACACAATCCTGACAATCATTTCTGACGACTTAAACCCTGCTTTGGCGCAGGGTGCTGACGGCAATGAACCGGGAATACACCGTCGCGGAATTTGAGCGGGTGGTGGACACCCTGCAGCGTCTGGTGCCGGGCATGGAGTTCGCCACCGACATCATCTGCGGTGGGACTTTTACCTCGCAAATTCTAGAATCGCTGCTAGCAGCACCTCGATTGTGTGCATCTCTGGACAAGGACTATGGATCTGGTGGCATCGGTCGCCCCAGGCTGATGGCTGATAAGTGATGTACCCTTTGAGGTTGGTCACCAAACCCCGCAGGCTTCCCCGGGGAGACGGACGAGGAGTTTGCGGAGACTGTGGCGCTGGTGAAGAAGTATCGCTTCCCGCACTGCCACATCTCGCAGGTGCTGCCCGCGTGGCAATCTGTCCTTGCATGCGTCAGACTGGCTGCCCAGAGCGAACCAACATTTCCTGTGGTTCATGCACTGCCACATCTCGGAGGCGGCGCAACTCTGTTCTTGCTGCAAGCCCCTTCCTGGAAACCCCTTGCTGCAAAACCCTTGCTGGTCCAGCATGCCGGTCTGCAAGCTGCTGACACGGGCCCAGCCGGTCTGGCAGCTGAAGCCTGTGATGTCCTACCGAATGCAGTTCTACAGCCGCCCTGGGACACCTGCCGCCCGCATGACAAAGGTCAGCACCCGCATCGTCTGCTCTTATCGACAGGAATCATCTGCCCCAAAGCATGTACCTGACTCCTCGCTGCAGAGATGCAAGGAAGCCGAGAGCAGGACTCTGTTCCACACTTCCGCGGTGTCTGCCCTGAAGGTTGTATATGCCATTGCTGTCCGTCAGGGTGAACGCATGACGCTGACGAATTTTCTGCTCATCCGCTTGTGCAGGTGCCAGGTCAGGTTGTCAAGGCGCGCAGCCGGCAACTCACCAAGGTCGTCGACTCGTTCGACGACTGCTACGACGCCCTGGTGGGCAGCGTGCAGCGCGTCACGGTCGTGGACGTCGCCGCCGATGGCACCAGCCTCGTCGGCCACACATCCAGCTACGCACAGGTGGGACGCACATGTATATGTATATGTAAGCTATTTGAAGAATGCTGTGCAGCGCGTTACGATTGTGGACGTTGCCGCCGATGGCACCAGCCTCGTCGGCCCCACATCCAGCTACGCGCAGGTGAGACGCACTTACATATATGTATCTTTACTTCGGAAGAAAGCGTGCAGCCTGCAATCCGCAGAGGTTGCCGTCGAAAGCGCCTTGATGCCATTGAAAGGTGCATGCTACAGTGCAGCCGAGAGCCTGCATTCTCCCTGTACATGAGTGCTCTGACCCCACATTTCACCCACATGTCACTTGTTTGATGCACCGCCATGTCATCCTGAATTCATGCTCATGCGGCGCAGGTACTTAGGTAACATGCCCTGTCGAAGGATGCTAAGTCTGACTCTGTAATCCCCTGGCTCTTTATTGATCGAGAGCTTTCGTGTCTTGCAGGTGTTGATACAGCCGCAGCCGGGCCTGATGGGCAGCACGGCGGAGGTGCGCATCACGGCAGCTACCCGCTGGTCTATCCGCGGCGAGCTGCTCCGCATCCTGCACAGCCCCTCAGCGGAGCCTGGCAACATCAACAGCGGCGGCAGCAGCAGCAGCGTCAGCAGCAGCGGCACTAGTGGCGACAGCGGCAGCAGCAGCGCGGCAACAGCAGGGCTGGCTCAGCCGTGGGAAGCTGGCGACACGGCAGCGCGGCGGCACGAAAAGACAGCGGCCGATGGCAGGACGGCACACGAGGTGGCGGCCGCCGGCGCCCAGGCGGTGCCAGGCTGCGGCACATGTGGTTCGGGTGCCACCTGCTGCATGGAGGCGCCGGCACAGTCCTGCAGCGGCGGCGGCCAGTGCGGCAGCAGCGACTTCGCCGGCAGAACAGACGCGGCGCAGCAACGGCAGGGCGATAACGCGGAGCCCGCCTCCGACGGCGACACGGCCACTGCAGCAGCAGCGGCATCGGCAGCAGCATTCGCGGTTGCCCGCGGTGACGACAACGGCGCTGAGGCGGGCGTTGCGGCGGCTGCCGCGCAGGCCGAGGCGAAGGCGGCACCGGCAGCAACGCTGTCGCAGACGGGGGAGGCCAGCAGCAGCAGCGCCCTCCTGCAGGAGGTGCAGCTGGTCGATGTGCTACTGTGCGCCGGTGCCGTCCTCGGGCTGTGCGGTGTGCTGGCGACTGGAGTGCTGACTCTGGTGCAAACTTGAAATTACTTGTGCGGTGCGCAGGCTCTGCATTTCTGTAATGTGAGGCAATGCACCTTCGACGCGCAAATCGCCAGTCGCCACCAGCTTGTCCCGCCACTTTTCCGCCACTTGCATTTGCCAAATTTGGAAGCGAGCGAGCGAACTGCCACACCCCGCTTTGCAGCTCAGGATCTCGTGCGAAAGTCGCATTCAGACACACTGTCGCCTTGGCACCTGCGCGTAATTGCACGCGGGAGGACTTGTGCCTTGATCTGCGAGGGCTACCAATCGACGAGCGAAGCACTCTGAAGCAGGCTCACCGGCGAAGCACTCGCGGTACACAGTTTTGCAGTTGTTGAATCCAGGGGACGCGCAACACATTTGTCAGCGCGTTGCTGCCATAAAACACACATTGGCTCAGACGTCTGGCGCGGCGCTGCAGCACATGTGCAGCATGGTGAAGCGGTCCCCCGAGTCTCCGCTTTGAGCTTGGGCATTGAGCTTGAGAGCCCAAAAACCGCAAGTCGCCCCCAACTGAGACAACAGCAGCTCAGCAGGCGTCAGAACTAAGCAACTCCGCCGCGCCCGCGCCATCACTATGAGCTCGGGCGGCGGCGCCGGCATCAAGTTCGTGCTGCTGGTCAACAAGCAGGGCCAGACGCGTCTGGCAAAGTACACCGACGCCAGCATGAGCGTGGAGGAGCGGCGGGCTCTGGAAGGCGAGATTGTGCGCAAGTGCCTGGCGCGCTCCGAGAAGCAGGTGAGGAAACTCCTCACTATGGCCGGCGGACCTTGACCAGGTGTCCTCAGTGCCGCGTCTGCTCACCAGGGCAGCTTTACTGGCCCACTTTCAGAGTGAATCTGAGCCTGTAGCTGCGCTACTGCCCGCATCGGTCCCTTTGCGGCGGCCCTGTGTGTTCACTTCCTGTAGTCATCTGCTGACTGTTGAACGGACACTGCTTGCAGTGCTCCTTCGTAGAGCAGCGCAACTATAAGGTCATCTACCGGCGATACGCGTCGCTATTCTTCATCGTCGGCGTCGATGGCGAGGAGGTGTGTCAATGGGGATACGGTCACAGGATTTAGGTTCCGCATGTGGACCCTTAAACCCTCCGAATTCGTCGGTGGCCACACAATGTTACTACACGCAGCCCAGGAGGCTGCGCACACATTTGTTGTATCGGCAAAGCATGTATATCAGTTTCAACGCTGCTGAGATGCAACATCTGATGTGAGTTCATGCAATGCTGCGCAATCCTGGAGTTCATACACTGCCAGGTGGAGATGAATAACCACCTGATTCGGGCTGATTGTCATCATTGTATCACACAGAACGAGCTGGCGATCCTGGAGTTCATACACTGCCTGGTGGAGACGCTAGACCGGTACTTCAGCAACGTGTGCGAGCTGGACCTCATGTTCAACCTCGAAATGGTGCGTTTGGTTTTGCACAGTGAAAAGTGAGAAGGAGAGTAGGTCACTATTGGAAGCTTGAACGCCAGCAAATTGTGCGAGCTGGACGTCATGTTCAACCTCGAAATGGTGCGGACCCTTTGCCCTTCTGGCGCGCTTCGTGCGCTGCCATGACTGCGCGGCAGCTTTGAGCCTCAGGCGCCCTGCCAGCTGGCAGTGGCCTCTGCACCCAAGCCCTGCCGCGGCCTCCTGCCCGCTCGAGATGGTGGCTGCAATGTCTGGATGCTGCTGACGGGTGAGTTATTGTTCATGTGCAGGCGCACTTTGTGTTGGACGAGATGCTGATGAACGGGTGCATCGTCGAGACCAACAAGGCCAACGTGCTGCTGCCGGTGCAGCTGCTGGACAGGTCTTGAAAACACGCTAGAAACCCTATGGTCATATTGGACATGGCGACTCCGGTGCTGGTTTGTGGGGAAAGGGGACAGTGCGAGGCCGGTGCTGCTGCTGGACAGGGTTTGATTCTGGCGGCTCAAGCAGAATCGTTTTGGCAGCCTTTACGGGAACAGGGAGATGTTGGGCGGGGGTGGGGCGAAGGGCCGGGAGTGCTTTTGTCTAATGCCGCGGCGAAAGGGCGCGCATTACATCAAACGTTGCTGAGTTCTCAGCGATGCTGTAAAGCAGAGCGTTAAACCCCACTATCCGTTGCGATTCTGCGGTTCCCTCCTCTTCACCTTCATGTGTGTGATCATCTGATCCGACCGCTCGAGCAGCCGCTCAACATAGCCTCGCTTGCGGTATGGCCACCGCTGAATGCCCTCACCCCGGCAGATCTTCTTCAGGGTTGTGACGCCGACCTTCAGCTGGTCCGCAGCCTCCTGTTTCGTGCAAAAACCCCGGATCAGAAAGCAGAAACATGCTGATAAGACGGCCACATACACCCCACTGATGGTTCGTCGCAGATGCGCCGCATACTGCATGATGAAGCTCAAGTTCTGCGACAAATGCCACTGCAACAACCCTTAAATGAGGCAAGTGTCCACCTGTATGGGGCGGTCGAAGAAGCCGTTGGCTTCCAGGAACTCCACTGTGATGCGGCTGACATTCTCCCGCTTGCTCAAAGCCGGACGGCTGCCGCCAGACGCTGCCTGTGGCGCCGCCGCCGCCGCTGCTGAGGCTGATGCTGACCTCGACGAGCTACGGCCGCTGCCGGGCACCACATCGCGTGCGGCGGCGGCTGCAGGCGGCTGCCGCGCGCCGCCAGAGCGCCGCTCGTGCAGCCAGATGCTGCCGCCGCCGCCGTCGTTGTTGTCGTCGGACTCTGAAGACGACGAGGCCCACGAGTCGTCGTCAGAGCGTCCCTGGTAGGCCGCGGCCCTGGCGGCCGCCTCTGCCAGTTTCATCCGCTCGGCGCGGAGCGCAGTCTGCGGGCTGACTGCCGGCGCCGGCTTGAGGCGCAGCGTCATGACGCCGGCCGCGTCAACAGACTGCTCGGCGATGAGGTCGCTGACACATGGGCCAGCGGTCGACGATGCTGCAGGCGCCCCGCCGCCGCCTGGCGCGGCGCTGCAGGCGCGGCGGCCGCCGAGGCCGCCGTTCTGACCGGCAGCTGTGCAAACACTGCCGCCGCGGACACCACTGGGGGCTGCGGCGACCAACCCCACGTTCCCGCCGCCGGCACGAGCGCTGCTGCCGCTGTTGGCCGCCGCTGAACCCCTCGCTGAACCCATTATGCGGGCGATCCACACACGCGGCAGCCGCCAAGTGCGCTTGCAGGTGCAGTTCGGCTGCCCGCTGCCCTCGTGCAGCTCGACGGTGACCTGCATCGCGGATGACTTTGCAGCTGCGGTAGGCGCCATCTGAGGTCGCCTCCTGGAGGGACACAAAATGTGAAACGATCCCGATGGTTTTGTTGAGCCTGCTTGCAACGTGCAGAAATGTGTCTGGTATGCTGCTGGGCTGGAGGGCAGCTTCTGACCGCTACCCGATCAGGGAACAGCATCCCTAGGCGATGTATTGGAGAAAAACGCATTAATCATTGCAGCTGATGAGTGGCACCCACCGGCGGGCATGCTGCGCGCTGCCGGCAGACGCGGCGGGTGCCGCACCACCGCCGCTGCCGGCGCCTTGCTGGTGCGAGATGCTGGCTGCCGCTGCGGACGCGCCTGGCGGCAGCGGCACCTGCGCGCTGTCGCGGCACTCGCCTGCAGGGGGCGAGACCAGTGTTGTTGTACGGCGTGGCTCTGCTGCGGCACATTTGCAGCGATTTCGCGATGTGAACAGATGCTTCATCGGCTGTGCGAGGCTGCAGTCAGAGACGATGCAGAAGATGCTCGTTCATCAAGGGCCGCTGAGTGAGATGGCATCGTATAAGCTCACAGGCATTTGAGACGATGCAGAGGGCGCTCACCGAGGCTGCTGAGGGACAGCGCGCCGGTGGCAATGGACACGTTTAGACGCGCAAGTTGCGCCGCCACCTTAAGAAGGAATGACACCGCATATCGCATATCAGACTCATTCGGCTGAGAGGTAGGTCTACCAGTTCTGCTCAAACAATTCAGATGTTGCTAGAAGACGGGTTTTGTTGTCGTTATACAAACACAAAAATGGAACACCTCTTCAGGGTCCATGCGGGCGACGCTCCTGTCCGTGCACCGCACCACGTTGGTCAGCTGGCCATTGGGCAGTCGGTGCTTGGCGATCTGCAGGCAAGCCCAGCCTATATCAGTGTGGCTGAGTTGACTGTACGAAGACATGCTCCATGCAGATGCGCCGCTGCGAGGGCGGTTGTGTGAGGACGCATCGCCGTCACATGAATAGCCAGACTCCCATCATTACATCCCACGATTCGCTTCGAAGCCAGCTCACCTGGACCTCCAGCATCTGCGCCGGCTCAACCGCGGCCTGCTGGCGCGCGTCCGATGATGCACCCATCTCGGGCGACAGCCGCAGCCTCGGCGGCAACGGCAGCGATGTGGAGTCGAACAAGCCTACACTGATAGACACTAGGCTTCATGCAAGGTCTCGTGTTTGGAGGCATTATTGACGGTGTCCACTCCCAATATATCTCACTCTACCTTGCTGCATGCTGTGTCCGTCATGTGGGGTTTTGCTAAGGGCGAGAGCGGATGAGCTCACCGCTGAGTGGCTCCGAGGTCGCAAAGCTAGGCAGCGCTGACCTCAGTCCGCGCGGCGGCGGCGGCAGGCTGAACGCCGGCGACGTCGCCGCGAAGGGGTCCGCCAGCGGCAGCGCGCCTGCTGGCGGGCTGATGCCGTGCAGAGAGCTCCCAAACACAGAGATCTGTACGTCGAAACATCAAAACAAGTTGAAACTGTGGTGGTGGCTCATACTGCACGAGTCACGTTGCCAATGACAAGCAAAGCTGCTGGAGATTGAAATCTTGGTGTAGCCAACCTCGGGACGCAGGACGTCCTGCAAGACGCCCCACTCATCGTGCGTCATCTGCAGGCCCGCCGCGTCCGCCGGCTCGCAGATGGGCAGCGGCTGGAACGCCTCTAGCACCTTGGCCGTGGCCGGGCTGAATTCCAGGGCCGCCTGGGTGGCGGCGTCTCGGAACTCGAATCCTGGAAAGAGGGGTCCCGCTGCGTCTGGCTGTGGCCCTGGCAGCGACTCCGTCGGTTGCCACATGCCGCCGCCCGGCAGACCGCTTGGCATGCCGCCGCCGTCGAAGGGAGGCAACAGTGGCCGGCTGTTGTGCAGCCAGGGAGGGTCCATTGCCATCCTGCGGCATGGAAACGACAGGCGTCGACACTGTCGAGCCCTCATCCGCCATGCTGCTTGCTCATCATGACCAGATCTATGAGGGCAGCTGCCTTTATTCTGATTCATTGAAGCTCTTCAGCATGAGGGGCCATGCATCGACGTCATGCTTGTCATCTCGCATGCCCGCACGTTTGCTTGCGCACCAGCTCAAGCTTCAGGGGAAGCCGCTTATTGATGACCCGTGTCCAACGCTTGACCGATCTGAATCACTGAGATGGCTGCATCACAGTGGGTTTGGAAGCTGCACGCCTCAACACCCTGACATTGAGCGAATGTAACTGGTGCTCGCGTGTCGCCGTCTGCTGACCTGAACGTTGAACGCGACGCAGCACGAACGGTATCGGAGTGTTGCAGGACACGACTCGGGATACAATGCGCGATTTGACCCAATCAAAGCCCGTGCATCAGGCATGCGCAAATGAATCGTTCACCCAATAACGTACAGATCTCTCGCAGATCCAAAGATCGTCAGATATTTTATGCATCATGACGAAGCCTTTGGAGCATTCTCGTCTGTTGGACTCCAGCGGGATGGCACTCGCCTCACACCTGGTCGGACATGGCAGTACGTCTGAAGGCTCTTGCTGAAAAGTGCGCTACATCCTGCACTTTACACCGCCCCTACTCCAGCTTCCTACCTAGGTCACTGGCCTCGAGACCCGGCATCCTGTGCAGAGGCATGGCTACCCAGGGTCGCCAGAAGCCGGAGGTGCTGCCGTTCCGCGAGGACGTGCACCCTCGTGCACGAGATGTGCTCGACTACTGGTGATGCCCAACTGCTGTCATTTTTGCGCCGCACATGCCGGCGGCGTGCACATTGCTGCGTGCACACTGCCGCCCCAAGTGGTCCACATTCACTTGCATCAGTGTCACAGAGAGCCGACGCAACATTCATGCTTTTGCCGCAACACGATGTAGGTTTGGCGCCGGCTGTGCGGACACGCCGTGGGGCACAATTGACAAGAGCAAGCAGAAGATCTGGTATGCAACTCCAAGCACATAGCCACGTGCCTATGGTACATGTTTTTATGTAATGACGGCTGCTGATTGTAACCCTGGTGACGTCCTCACCACTGCCAAATGTGCGGCGCTCGCTCATCATTGCCACATGGCCAATACTAGGTACGGGGGAGGACCCGAGATCGACGCCGAAATCAAGAGCGTGAGTGCGCACGTCTTCCTGGAGTATTCCAATACACTGGCGCTGAGAGCGACTCGTCTGCGTGCATGATGCGCGTCAGCGGCGGTGTCTGTCGATTGGGATCATTGTCTCAGCTGAAGACACTCACCGCAGCGCTTTGGAGGCGACATCGAGGATCTGGAGGAGGGCCGCTTCAGTGGCTGGGACAAGACATACGAGCAGCTGGCCGCCATAATCCTCGCAGACCAGTTCACCAGGTGCTGAGAGCATGCCGCGCATTGTGTGGCGTGACGAGTGATGATGAGCAGCCACAAGTTGCAGCACATGCTTGTGTGGGGAAGTTCTCCTCATTGTGCAAGAAGCAGCAGGAGTCATGTGCCTGAATCTATGTGCTTCAATCTTAAGTTGAGATAGTTGAACCGTGAAGTTTTGCCGCATGTCCACAGGAATGCCCACTGCGGCATGGCAAAGATGTATACGCTTGACCGAAATCTGTGAAGGTATTGGCGGCTGTGCGACACCTGTTGCTCTGTCCTGTACAGGAATGCATACCGGGGAACGCCGAAAATGTATGCACTGGACAACATCGCCCTGCAGCTGACAGACCGGCTGCTGGTGGGACTCTCGCAGCTTACCTTTGTGTTTAATAAACTAAGTTTTTGTTCACATTGCTGCACATTCAATGATATTCACGATCTCTCAGCATCGTGCATGTGTATGGCTCGAACAGGCTGCCGAAGCAGCGACTGCGACGCTCTTGGGTGACTACAATCCGATGCCAGAGGTCCGCTTTCGCAGGCCGACAAGGACTTCAACCGCCTGCAGCCCGTGGCGCAGACCTTTGCGCTGATGCCGCTCATGCACTCGGAGGACCTGGCGCGGCACGAGGTGCGCTTTTGTAGGGTTTTAGCCCTTTGTGTTACATTGCATTACAGCTTTATTGTTGACGCTCATGCACTCGGAGGACCTGGCGCGGCATGAGGTGCGCACCAGCATATTGGCTTGCTATGCCGCTCGCACGTTGTGTATATTTGCGCTCACGGCACCCGCAGGCGTGATGTTCACAGAGCTTGCACATGCAAGCTCAGTAGCCGCACAAAATTTCGTGTAGCACTTTCCCTCGGCTCCCGTCTGACGACGCCGTAGAAATTGAAGGGGCTGGTGCACGACTGCCTGGAGGAGATCCGGATCGTTCTCGAGGCACTGCCTTGCAATGTTGAATTTTTGAGACGCTGATTTGAAGCATACCCTGACTGCGCAGAAACTACAAAGGGTGGTACAAGGCCGCTTGGAGGAGATCCGGACCGTTCCCGGCAGCGAGCAGGTGGTCGAGCAGTTCGAGCAGATGGCCAAGTTTGCTGAAGTGCACCGGCTGGTGGTGGAGAAATGGGGTCGCTACCCGCACAGGTAGTGGGATACAATTTACCTTTCCGGCACATCTGAACTAAACGAAGTCACGCATGGCCAACTTCGCGGAGGCGCACCGGATGGTGGTGGAGACGTGGGGCCGCCACCCCACAGATAAGTGGCCAGCCCAATTTTCAGAATACTCCGCGATTTTTTCAGGATCTGTCATGCAAGACATCCCAGCGTTGCCCGGCGCTAAATTGCATACTCAACTAGCGTCAGGGTTTTGGTCAGGAGGTTGCAGTCACAAATTGCTGCCTCATGGCCAAGCTGGATTGCTGCCCCGCACAGGAACAAGATCTTCGGGCGGCCCAGCACGCCGGAGGAGGAAGCGGGCATGGCCGACGGCAGCATCGCCGCCTGGTGAATCATCTATGCAATTTTTCCCCTCAAGCGGGAGGAGGCGGGCACGGCCGACGGCAGCATCGCCGCCTTGTGAGCGGTGACGACCTTTGGGAAGTTTTCGTGACGATATTCCAAATGAATCCCTGGGAGACTCTGCCGAGGCGAGAGAGCACAGCGATTTCAGCACTGGAACAATCAACGCGGCTCGCTTATTTCTGGCTTCCTCTGCTGTGAATGTGGGAGATTGCGACATTCTCCCGTCTCGGAGGAAGAGATTGCGTCGGCAGGGACAGCACGCAATCTTTGCTCATTTGGTTTCTTATTCTTGGTTCTCTTATTCGTTCCATTCTTACTGCATGATGTGCAACGCACGCTGGACCTGAAACCTTCCGAACGAAACCGAGCCGCAAGCAGCAGCCGGTCTCCAACAAAATCACGACAGTGGCATGTGCATCAAGGCAACGTCTAGGACGCACCAACGTCTGCTACTAGGTATCGACTGTGTTAACATGGTCATCGGGTCCTGATCTGACGGTCCCGTGTCGCGTCAATACCCAAAACCACTGCGCCAACCCCACGCCCGTGCCATGGCCTTGATGAGGCGTTCGGGCCTAGAAACCTTTGCGAGTTTTCCGCATCAGGCGGGGGAGCACGAAGCCGCTCTGCTCAGGCAGCCTCCCCAAAAGGCCTGCGAGTTTCCCGCATCAGGTGAGCGCCACAAGGCCACTGTGCGCATCTACCCAGTTTCCCGCATCAGTCGAGCGCCGCTCTGCTCAGGCATCCAGCCCAAAAACATCTGCGAGTTTCCCCAGCGACACAGTGCTGCTGCGCGTCTCCATGTTCCCACATCAGGCGAGCGAGACGACGCCGCTCTGCATGTCCAGTTTGAACACCGCGGGCCGGTCCTCCAGGAACTTCTTCATCTTCGGCAGCCCCGACACCCGTTTCACCTGCATTGCCAGGACACAAGGTGGTCTGAACCCTGTGCACTGCCTCAGGCGCTGAGGATACAGGCCGTGGACCTTGCCACCAGGTAGTCCACATGCAGATGGCTGCAGGCTGCGCGAGGATCAAGGGCTGCGACAGGATGCGCGTCAATGATCCGAATATCTTGCGGGAATACAGGATCACGCGATGGTTATTAGATACCGAGATTCACTTCACCTCATTTTGGACTAGAGATTCAACACGTGTCTGACGTCTCGGGAAACAACTCACCTGGGAGCCCAGCACCGCGAGCTTGGTGGCGCCGTTGGCCATGACGAATTTCAGAGACTCAACTTGAAACAACAACCTCAATATCTGGGGGCTCTCACCTGGGAGCCCAGCACTGCGAGCTTGGTGGCGCCGTTGGCCGTGAGGAACTTCAGCAGGTCTGCCTGGTACTGGGCCGAGCTGGCGCCTGTGCCTGCAAGCGGCGGCGACAAACATCGTTTCGTCTTTGCACAGGACGCAGGCTCGGACCCCGCCGCCTCATACGCATGCTGATACGGATCGTGCTTGCAGCGCTGCACACGATGAAATGTTGTGTAGCAGTGAGTCCGAATGACCTTCGGGGGTGCTGGTGCAAACAATGCTCAAACTACTACTGACCTGTGGGTGTACCGGGCGTCGCTGCGGCCTTTGCCTTCTTCTGCTGCTGCGTCGACACCGGCGTCACCGGAGGCCGCTTGGCGCCCACCTGCTGATTTCAAGAGGTTTGCAATACTGTTGCAATAGTATTGCAATCCTAGAAAAAGTGTTATTTTTTGGGAAGTGAAATTGGCGCAGGGGTCCCCTGCGGCCGCTTGGCGCCCACCTGATGATTAACAAAGGATTGCAGTGACATTCATGTGACTTGGGATGAAATTCAGTTGACAACGGAGTCATCGGCCGCTTGGCGCCCACCTACTGATAAACAAAAGAATGAAGTTTCACACAGCAGATTTGGAAGGCAGTTCCTCGTGTCATGATTCGATTGGCACCGGGTGAGTGGTGGTCGCTCGGCGCCCACCTAGGGAGCAAAAACCTCATCACAGAGCCGTGCAAATAGAAATTCGAGCGACCACAGGCAGCTTGTGTCCTTGCGACAGCAGCCGCCTTGGCATGCATGATGCGTGAGGTGGCAGACAAAGACAGGCTGCCGCAACACCACGTCGCCGCTGATCATTCCATCCATGATTGACGCCCAAAAGCACATGCATAGTAGTGAGTCAGGAGAACGCACCTTGGCGGCTGGCACCTCGTCTTCATCTTCATCCTCACCATCCTCCTCCTCATCTGCATAATGCATCACAGGATATCAAACAAAATCAAACAAAGTCTCTTGGCGACGAGATGCTGCCGCCCCATGCAACGTCCTTGGCAGATTGCCAGCTCTAGATTGGGTTGCCCTGTGTCACAAAAAGGCCAGCAGCGCGCAGACCAGCGACTCAATCCGGGTTGGACCACAGCTCCGCACACCAGCAGCTTCGAGGAGCCGAGGCAACATAGAGCAACGAAGTGAGAAACAGGACATGGGCGAGCTCACCATCATCATCATCATCCTCATCTGTGTCCCACTCGCTGTCATCCTCATCTTCGTCTTCGCTGGCAGCCGCCTCCAGCAGCGCCCTGATGCCATGCGCCACGCCCAGCCCGCTGTCCGGTGCTGGAATGGATGCAAGAGTGCATGTTGTGTCATCAGTTCAGCAATGCTAACACCTTGGGTGCGACGGTTTAGAAGCGCCCTGACGCCATGCGCCACGCCCAGCCTGCTGCCTGGCGCTGCAGTGGAGACACAAGAGCAACAGTCGGTTTGAGGCTTTGATTGCAGCATCTGCGGTCCTGCGGCAGCGCCCTGACGCCATAAGCAACGCCCAGCCCGCTGCCCGGCGCTGCGAAGCACATGCAAATGAGACACGTCAGACTGCAGAGAGTATCAGAGTTGTGCGGCGCTGCCACATCCAGCAGCGCCCTGACGCCGTGCGCCACGCCCAGCCCGCTGCCTGGCGCTGCGGCGCATGAAGTGGCGTGATTACTGAGATGGTCATGGCATCGAACTATCCTGGCGCATCACCTAGAGCAGCTGTGAGGAGCAACTTGACCCCATCTGCCACGCCCCCTCTGCTGCCTGGCGTTATATAGGATATGCAGCTGCGCCAAGCCTCACTCCTCGTTGCTGCTCTCGTCCTCGCAGCACGCCTTGCTGTCATTCTTCATATTGCTGAACTGGTGCTGCCGGCTGTTATGAAACATGTGCATTTTTTATTGCCTTAAAACCTCCAGAAAATTCGCTACCGCTCGGCTGGCCGTCCTCATCGCTGCTCTCCTCCTCGCCGCTCTCCTCCTGTCATCCATGTCGCTGAACTGGTGATGCGCAGCCCCCCGGGCGCGATAGGCATTTTTCTTAACTTGTTCCAGGTTTCAGGGTATGAGGTTTCGGTCAAGCCCTCACCGCTCGGCTGGCCGTCCTAGTTGCTGCTCTCCTCCTCGCCGCCCTCTCCTCGCTGTCATCCTCCACGTCGCTGAATTGGTGCTGCTGGCCTTTCAAGGTTGTTGTTTTGCAGACGGTATGCATGTTGAAACCCTAGAAAGCCCCTCACCGCTCGGCTGGCCGTCCTCATCGCTGCTCTCCTCCTCGCCGCTCTCCTCCTCGCTGTCGTCATCCATGTCGCTGAACTGGTGCTGCGGGATGCCCGTGCCCGGCGGCATGGCATTGTCCAGGTCCGAGTCCTCGTCCGAGTTTCCATCCTCCGAGTCCTCCTCCGACTCGCCTTTGCTGCTGCCTAGCTGCACCAGCCGCCGCTGCGGCAGCCACAGAACACTTGTGTCAGTCAGAAGGCTTATGCAACCGCAGCGCCTAGGTGCACAAGCCGCCGCTGCGGCAGCCAGAGGGATCCATCGCATCATCAGCGAGTTCGTATCGTCAGCCTCAAGGACAGATGCAAACTCTGAGGCGGGGAACGCTGTATGGCGCGGCCGGCCAGAAGCTAGCACAAGCACACAGTCAGGATTGCAGGCGCCCGTGGCGGCAGTGAGACCATTGTTGCAATGCGTCCGGCAACAATGTGCACAGGCGAGAACACATCCGATCCATAAGCCAAGCTCCCAGAAAGTCCTACCTGCGCGATGGCGGCTCTGGCTGGCATGCCATTGGCGAGGCCCGCGCCCCGCAGCGCTAAATCCTCGTCATCCGAAGACTCCTCGCCCTCCTCGTCGCTTGAGTCGATGCTCATAAACTGGTGCGTGGTGTAGCCGGTCACATACACGTCCGACTTGCCGCTGTGCGACAGATTCACCTCACAGTTCACCTGCGGCAGCACGCTGTGACAGGTCAACACTAGGTGTGCAGACCTCAGGAATGAGGTGAGCATTCAGCGGCGAAGTGAAGCCTTGCGATGCGCATTGTCTGGCACGCTGCTGCCTCGCGCGTCAGCTTACAGGGCATCTGCATGAAGCGCTGCCATCTTTGCAGTGGAGGGACAGCAACGCAAGTGCGCATCGACGGCCGTTCATGCGGTCGCTCACCGGGAAGTCGATCTGGAACTGCTCAATGCCGCCCAGCGTGAGCGAGCCGATGACGCTCTTGACGCCCTCATATTCCACCCACACGACGTGCCGCCCCGGCGCCGCGTCTGGCCCCAGCGCCACCTGCGAAGTGATCAGCTGGCTCATGCAGCGGGTGAAGCATGGGATCCTCCACTGGTGCGTGCGTCGATGCATACTCCTACCAGGCAGCATCTGGCGCGGACGCAGGCCGTCATACCATATGGCAGACTGGCAGACTGGCACACGCAAGCTGGTTCGAGCCTGTGAACGATCCAGCGCGATCACCTTGCGCCTCGGCAGGGCGCTGTGATCACGCAGGTGCATGCTGTATTGCTGTACCTGTGAGAGATGGAATGTATCGAGAGTGTCATCCTCCGGTTGCAGGGCTCGGCCCACAGAGAGCGTCTTTTTGGGAGCTATCTTCGCCCCCCAGAACTCTGCGGGCACCATGCTGCTGCCCGGGTCCATGCCGGCCGCCTGCTGCTCGCTTGATGGCCGATCGGACTGATGGCTGTTTTGCAAGTACAGAGCGTCGCAGCGCGGATCGTGGCCTCGACCTATCTCGAAAACTTAACAGTAAGGATGTCGCGTGTGCCGGCGCAAGCGCCAAATGCTTCTACAGCTTCATGTTCAGCGCATCTCGCATGAATGTGCGAGATCTGCAAGCTGCAGCCAGCGTGTGTTCTCATTTGCGTGCTTGCGGGTGCACCGAAGTCATTCTTTCGTCTCGCTGCACAGCCCGACAGCGCGCGTCCAGGCTCTGGCGGCTGTGGCCAACTGCCATCCCGACCCTTGGTGTCGTTTCGGAATTCGTCTAGGAGCCTTTTGTCAGACACAGCAGCACGGCTAAGGCTTCGTTCCACCTTGGACAGCAGCTCGCAGCGAGCGGAATCGGATGGCTCCCAAACGGCAGAGGGATGACGGCGGCGACGGCGACGGCGCCAACAAGAAGAAGTGGGGCCCGCCGGTGTGTCACTTGCAGCACATTCCTCTGCATATGCCTCAGCTTGCGTACAGCGTGCCTGTAAGGCATGAATTCTCCGATGCATGCATGATGATCTGCTTACCGTTGCCCACCCCGGTTTGCCGTCCGCGCAGAACAACAAGGCGCCGATGATCCCGGCCGACTCGCAAGGCTTCCTGGTGTCCTGCGTGACGGGCAAGGAGGCCCTGGCCAGCCGCGAGGCGACACAGCTGCTCGGCCAGGTGCGGCCGCGCATGAACCTGCATGCTTGCCGTCAGTCACGTTTGTACGGATGACTCCGGCTCCTCACGACAGTGCCATGTCCTGCCTCGCATGTGCTGGCCACAAAAGTGTGCGCCAACTTCTGAGCTGTAGCTTTCGACGTGCAGTATGTCGAGAGCACGGTGCCTGCGGCAGCGGCGGCAAAGCCCGCCGCCGGGTCGGACATCAGCGCGCTCATTGCGGACGAGGTTGCGGACCTCAAGTCGGACGACAACAAGCCTCTGTCCTGGCACAAGACCAACATCAGCGGCATGCTGTACGTTTCCCTGAGCCGCACATCGGGTGAGGATGCGCCACGCGCAGAGCGTGCTGCCATGAAAAACACGTTCCGGTGTCGAAAGACATGCCTGAGTGCGCAACAGCAAAGCGTGTCCGGACTGCTCCACGCATCGCTTGTCGTCCGAATCTGCTGATTCGGTGCTAGCCAATGACGGCATCAATGAGCGTCATATATTACTATTGCAGTGTCTCACAGTCAAATGTCTGTTGCCGCAGGCACGACGCCCACCAAGCTGGTGCACGCCATGGCCACTGACATCAAGGCCACCAAGCAGTGCAAGAGCAGGTCTGTTCTGTTACTTCGTATGTGCAATACACCTGCTGTTCCATGTGTCTGTAGCCAGCGATGGTGTGCCGTATTCGCACCCACACCTCCATGGCCCCCTCTTCTCCGCCTGGACATACGCCAGAGGTGCAGTTAAGTGGCGCATGCCTGTAAGAGTTTCCACCAGCTCGTCGATATATGTTCAACTGCTCATGCAGGCTGTGCCTGCGCTTCATTCCGGTGGAGCACGTGTGCAAGGCCGACCTGGAGGACATCAAGAAGCTGGCCGAGAAGGTGGTGCCCGCGGCCTTCCCGGCCCGTGATGAAGACGCTGAACCTGTAACGGTCAGTAGTTATGTTACTGTGGAACCCGAGACTGTCAATGCATCTGTTAATGTCCAACAGCACCCTGATGTCTATGTGTTGCCCGCGGTCTTCCCGGCCCGTGACAAGGACGCGGAACCCGAAACTGTATGTCTGTTTCGTGCCAACAGCACCCTGATGTTCATGTGGTGCACGCGGCCTTCCCGCCGCGCGACGAGGATGCGGAACCCGAAACGGTCAAGATTGCTTCTCAAGATTTTGTGCATTCATCAAGCACTGTGATGTCTATGTGGTGCCCGCGGCCTTTCTGCCCCGCGACGAGACCGCGGTACCCGAGACGGTCAGCAGACCTGATTTTCTGTTCAGTTGCTTCCAACAGCACACTGATGTCTGGCCGACAGCTGCGTAGTCTGTAGCTACCTGCAGTGACTGTGTGGCGACCCTTTGCTGCACCATTCTGCGCCATCTGTGCCGTTGTGCGTCATGTTGCAGGGTGGGTGATGTCTGACGCTGACGATTTGCATGCCGTGCAGTTTGCGGTGGAGTTCGAGCACCGGGCGAGCAAGACCATGAAGCGAATGGACGTCATCAACGCCTTCGTGGACCATGTGCCCAAGGTGCGCATTCCTTCAACTGCATTTGGTTGTAGTGCCATGCAGTATCAAGGGGTGGAAGGGCGTTCACAGGGGTGGAAGGGAAGGCAAGTGATGCATTAGCGCAGGCGGCTGCTGGCATATTGTGTGCGGTTGGAGCCGGCAGGCGCCGCCGGAAAATGGTGCCCACAATCTTGCGACTCGACTTGTCTCACATGACACTTACGGGATTTCTTGTGGGGTGCAGGGGTACAAGGTCAGCCTCACCGACGCGCAGCACACCATCCTGGTGCAGCTGGTCAAGTCCTGCTGCACCGTCGCGGTGGTGCAAAACTACAAGGAGCTGCAGAAGTTCAACATCCGGGAGCTCAGCGGCGCCGGCGAGGGCGCCGCCGCCGCGGCGCGGGCCGCTGAGGCCAAATCCCGCCAGGGCGCGGCGGGCGGGGAGGCGTCCGCAGCGCAGCAGCCGCCGGCCGCAGAGGAAGCGGCGGCGGAGGCAGGCGCGGCGGCAGACGCGAAGTCTGATGCAGAGGCTGCGGCGGCGGCGCCCGCTGCGGAGGGTTCTGTGGCGGCGGCGGATGCGCCTGCGGTGGTGGCTGCGGACGCTCCTGCGGCGGCGGCGGCAGCGGCAACAGCGACAGCTGCTGAAGGTGCCACCGCTGCGCCGACGCCAGAGGCAGGCGATGCAAAGGCGCCTGCGGACGGCGCAACCTAGCTGAGCAGGCTCGCATCGATTGTTGCGGTTGAGGAGGTTGCACGACAGGTCAATGGACCCTGTGTGATTTAGAGGAGCTTCAAAACCCTGTTGCAGTACAGTTTCAGATGCATTGCTGGGACCGATCCATTTGCTGGTCCCACGAGAACACGGGCTCGGCGGATGCAGGTTGCCATGACGTCGCACTGCAAAGCTTAAGCACACCCCGCATCACGCCTTGCATCAGATGGCAGCAAAGCTCACTTTCACTGCGTGCGCGTCCGCCTTTGCATCCTCGCGACAACCGGTGCTTCGCCCCAGCATCCGCGCCTTCACGAGGCCTTTCGGCACAAGTGCAGGTGGCCTGACGGCACCCTCCTGTGGTGACAGTTGCATCAGTCGATGCGGTGTCATGCTGGCTCTCTTCCAAGCAATCATCGGATGTCGCATGCATGGTCTTGCAGGTGAATGTTTGCTTGGCACAAAATAGTAGTGGACCAAATTCTGATGCAGGTCGGGCCTATCGCTCGGTTGTTACAATGGCGGAGCAGCTTGACAAGAGCACGCCCGAGGAGAAGTGGAAGAGCCTGCTGTCCGCTGACGAGGTGCCACTTGCCGTTACCCTTGCGCAGCGACGTGCTGCAGCGCCAGCTCCCTGCTGCTCAGCGCTCCAGTTGTTTGAAGCGCCGGCAGCATCCTGCGTTTCGCGAGGCATCTATGCATGATGCGTGCGGGCATCTGGGTGTGCACATCGCATTACCGCAAGCCTGGCAAATGGCGCTTGGCAGGCTCGTGACACGATTGCCTCATAACCCACATGCCGGCATGCTCTGACGACTGTCCTTGACTTGGAATTGCGCAGTTCTACATTCTGCGGCAGAAGGTGTCTGCCTTAATTCCGGCATTATGTCAACGCTTATGCACATGCCATGCCATCATGCGCTGTGACCCATGGCAGCAGTACTCACCTTGTCGGGCTCACCTTTTGAGTGGACCCTGCGCAGGGCACTGAAGCAGCAGGCTCAGGTTTAAGTTTATTCTCAGCTCCCTCCATTGCAACCTTTCCATGTTGCAGCTCTATTCGGCTTTGTCTGTTTGCCGCATTTCGCTCCCGTCGGAGGCCCTCCACAGGGCAGCAGACCTACTTGGCCATGATGTTGTTATCTTCTTCCTTCCTTCACGATAGGAACTTACAACAAACACAATGCGGAGGGAGAGTATACGTGTGCCGGGTGTGGAACGGTACGCACACCACACCTGTGGGCTGGAAAGTCTGTTGCCAACGATATACCGGCACCTACCGTGTATCACCTGTGCTCCTGTCATTTTCCCGGCTGCATCGGTCTGTATGTTATCTACCCTGGTACTCGGTCGCGATGCTAAATGGTAAACGATGTGGTGCCTGGTGCAGGTCCTCTACAAGTCGACACACAAGTGAGCCTCATGCGCATGCGGGGCTGCTGCTTGAAGTTCCAGTGCATGAACGCGTGGCAGTTGTCACTGCAGAGCTTGGAGTATCAACCCACTGACATGAATCATCCCATTGACAGCACCGTTTGTTGTTCACAGGTTTGACAGCGGCTGCGGCTGGTAGGTACCTCATAAAACCTGGTCTCAAGTGGTTCTACACGGTTGAAGGGATGCCCAAAGGCTGCAGCGTACCCCGGGGTTGCTCTTCTGCATAGTGCTTCTTCTGGAATATTGCTGCCGGTCGTTGAGGACGCGTGCCTGCCTGTCTGCCTGCAGGCCGGCCTTCTATGACAACGTCGAGGTGCGATCACTGGGCTGAGTGCTGAGAATTCTTGTGCTCCCCTTTTGCTTGGGTGTCCTGTAGATTGGTCTTCTCCCCAATTGGATTTGTTCTTCTCCCCAATGCGCTGTACTTGACTTCGACGCTTCTAAATATTGCAGGGCAAGGTAGAACGGCACGTGGACTCCAGCTTCGGCATGAAGCGCACCGAGATCACATGCCAGGTGAGCGCGGGGGTACGGCCCGATGTTTGCGCGCTTGCATGCAGGCATTGCTGACACTGTGCTCATGTAATTCAATAACATATGTAACAGTGCTGCATGTCGCTCTAGCGCCCAGGCCAGTAGGCCTGTGGTGTAATATCCGGTTTTGTCCTTTTCTTCCAGAACTGTGGAGGGCACCTGGGCCACGTTTTCGAGGCGAGAATATATGCTCGCTCTGGCTCTGGCCGGCCGGTGTGCCACGCGTGCATGCTCACAATGCACAAGTGAAGCACGAGGAGACGTCCGAGGTGCACCAACTATTCAGGACCGGACTTGTCCAATTTGTAAGCTCTCATTTCATGAATGCAGGGCGAGGGCTTCCCCAACCCCACCGACGAGCGGTGAGTTCATCCTTTACAGCACACAGCTGCCTTCGATCTGTTTCCCGTGGCCTCTGTTCCATTATACGCAACCATTGCAAAGCATCCTTGCGCCGTCCCTGACCTTTCGCCTCTTACCGTGCAGGCACTGTGTCAACAGCAAAAGTCTGAAATTTACCGGGTCCTCCTAGGGTAGGGATATGGCTGCGGCGGGCAGACAGTTGTGGCATCACCACATTGCTTGTGCATCAACAGTGCATGCATGGCCCATTAACTCGTTGTATCGAGACGACGGCAATAACGCAATGCGTGTAATTTTGCGGCGCCAGAAAACGGAAGCCGCATGCACACAGAGAAGCGATGCTCGGCTTGCCATACACGCCTGCCGCCGAACAGTCATCACGACGTGCGTTGCATTGTCGCCAGTAGCACTCTACAGGCAGCTCAACTCCTGACAAGTTGGAAAGGGCGCCTTTCTCCCAATCACAGGCCGTTTCATCAAGTTGTTTCAAAGGGCGAATTCCCTATCGCTCGTGCCCAGTAACCTTGCAGAGGCTCGCCGCAAACCAGAATGCGCTACAACCGTGATTGTAAGCATCGGAATCAAGACAAACCATCACTTTGAGCCTGTTTGAGCGCCGCCGCCATCAACAGCAATTTGCATCTGTCTTCCGCGATGTCAGACTTGAATGCACAGCCTCCAGAGTCAGACGCAGGGCCAATGGCAGAGGAAGTGCCCAGCGCACCTGCAGCCGCGCCTGCAAAACCTGGCAAGAAGCAGTATGCCCGCATAGAGCCGTTCACGCCGGAGGCGATGATGCAGGAGGAGTTCATGAACAATTGCGCAACGCGGACAGCGCTCTCAGGCGTCATGGGGTTAGGGCTCGGTGTCCTGTTCGGCATTGTGATGGGCAGCATGGATGGCACGGTGAGACGACGTTGACCCCAGTCACCGCACGGCACCTGCCGTAATGTCGGCAGCCGCCCCCCGGTGGTGTTGAGCGGCATGATGTGTGATTGACAAATCGTGCATTTGCATCACTTCATAACGCATGCTTGATAACAGACGCTTCGTTACATGCAGGGAGTCGGCATGGACGGCAACATGGCCGCCACACCGGAGAAGCAGACAGTGCGGCAGGTGGCAAAGCAGATGTTTCAGTCGGCGCGGTCGCGCAGCGTGTGAGTCTCCTGCTTACCATCTTCTGCTTAGCATGGTCGTCGCGATTCCCAGGCTCCTCTTGGTGGTTCAGTCTGCAAACGCATCATCACGGCAGTACTCCCAACATGCGCTGCGAAACCCTGCCGAGAATTGCTCGGTAGCAACCCTGAAGCAGCATCCCTGAGCATCGGCAGCAGTGGCGGTCCCCTGTGCTCCTTGTTGCCTCTGGCAGGACGTACGCCAAGGGCTTGGCGCCAAGCATTGCTGATCAGCATCCTTGTACAGCAAGCAGAGCTGGGTTCATGACCTACATGATTGCTATATGCAGAACATACGCAAAGGGCTTTGGCGCCGTGGGCGCCATCTTTGCGGGCTCCGAGTGCGTCATCGAGAAGACGCGTGCAAAGCACGACATCTACAACAGCGTGTACGCCGGCTGCTTCACGGGCGGCGCGCTTGCGGCGCGAGCTGGCCCGCAGGTACACTTTTGCCTTTCTGTTTGCCTGTTGATTTGCCTGCCTTTTGGTTTGCCTTTCCCTTTGCTGTTTCTTTGCTGCATGCCATTCTTGTCATTTTGCTTCCTGCTCGTCGCTCCCGCTGGGAGCCCCGCCACAGGCCGGGAGGCTCACCCAGGCGTGACGCAATTGCCCTTTTGTACTGTTTCAGGCCATGTGCGCCGGCTGCGCCACCTTCGCGGCGTTCTCAGCCATGATCGACAAGTTCATGGGGCACGACTGAGCGCGGGACAGGGCTGCAGCCCCGCGGTCCGTGTTCGCCACCGGGCAACGCTCCTGGCGTGTGTTCGGGCGCGTGGCTGCTTCGTGGAGCCAACGAGAGGGGCCAACGAGAGAGGGAGTGTGTGTAGCGTATGGGAGGCTAGCTGTGTGAGAGCGTGGAGGCAGCATGCATAGAGTCAGGCAGTGTGGACGGCAGGCAGGTCAAGGGATGCAATACCATTTTTTGAGGTGACAATCGGATTGAGGGACAGCGTTCTGCACAGATGTACAGGCCGCTTTGCATCATTCAGCTTCAGAGCGCATTTGAAGTCGTCGCAAGTGAGTCAGCAACCGCTTGTCACAACAGTCAGACACAATCATTCACGGTCCGGCCGCGCCTGCACTGCTGCACCTCAGCCCCTGAGCGATCGCAGCAACATTCAGTCGGTCCGCCTCGTGCTGCATCTGCATCCGCGCCAGTTCATTCCGCTGCCGCTCCGCCGCCGTGCTCGGCCGCGCCGCACCTGGAGGTCGTTCGACAACAGCTTGGCAGTGCAGCGGAGACAACAGCCTGCTCGAATGTTGGAACCACGCTTTGCATGACAGCAGTCACAAGGGTCGTTTGGACATTAAAATGTATTGTCTGCGAGCAGTCATCTCTTTGCAGACTATGCGCTGCGATGACCAGATGCGAGAGAAAGCTAGAAAAGCCGCTCACCTGTCAGCCGCCCCTGCGCCGACTGCGTCAGCCGCGCCCGGCTGGCGGGCCGCTGCACGGACTTTGAGAACTGCAGCGCGACGTCTCGAGCGCTTGCGGGCCGAGCGGACTGCGCCGACTGCGGCGGCCGGCTTGCTGCCTGTGCTGCCTGCAGTCAGCCATGTTGTATTCATGAACAATTGTGTTCATGCATGCTCACGAGCGTGTAAAGCAGATGTAGGGCTCTTAGCATTATCTTGGCGTAGGTATGTCAATGAAATTTAAACATGATGAGTTTTCTAATCAACATAAACCCCAGACACACCAGCTTTTCGTGGTTCTCCTTTGCCATGCGGCGGCCAAACTCGCGCACCCGGTCCCGTCGCTGCAGCTTCACCTGCATTGTCCAGAATCATGGGTTTCCACGTCGCCAAAGAGATCCAAACGGTTCGCAGGCAGAATGCCAATGCAACATATCGTCAGAGCGTCAGCCCCGACCAATACTCCATGGCAGACGAGCGCGCCTGCAGTTGTGCATCCGGCTCCGGGCCCAGCAGTCCTAGCTGCCAGTACTTGGGGACGCGCTTGGCGTCGAAGTTCTTGTCCCGAAATTCCTGCGCCAGATGTGTTTCGAGACATGTGGAACTGCACTTCAAACGCAATCGACTTCAATTCTTTATACCGAAACTGCATGAAGACCTCATCAGAACTGTGCAAATGCATAGTGCTATGAATGCCACGTCCGGACGCTCCTCATTCGATCACTCCCTCCCATTATTTTTGTACCTGCTGCGTGAAAGGCTGAAAGTCCACAGGGCGCGGCCGCCGGTCGAACGCCAGCGTCGGCATCAGGGCATGGTCGTGGGGGCCCGCTGGGCTTCTAGAGTTTGCCGCTGCCGCCGCCGTCGGCTGGCGCAGGGTCGGCGCCTCTTGCTGCGCCGCCACTGCGCCGTAATTTGGCTCGTTGTCTGTGGCGTCTGGGCTGGTAGCGGGCACCGCTGGCGGCGCGCCATTCTGCCAAATGGCTTGAACTGCCGCGCCAGGCGCCTGGGCGGCGGCCATCGAAGGCGGAGTCTCCACCACACCGCAGCCCTGTTGCCGCGGCGCGTGCGACCTCTTGCCTGATGTTGGCCGCCTGCCGGTCCTGCTCGTGCTGTGTGAGCGCTGGCGCAGTGCCGGCGACTGCGCCGGCGGCTGCTGCTGCTGCTGCTGCTGCTGCTGCTGCTGCTGCGCCTGCGCCTGCGGCGGCGGCTCCTGCCGCCACGCCGGCCAGGCAATGCCAGCGGTCTGCAGCCAGTGCTGCGGCTGCACTGCCTGCTGCTGCTGCTGCTGCTGCTGCTGCTGCTGCTGCTGCTGCTGCTGCTGCTGCTGCTGGTGCTGCTGCTGCTGCATGAAGGCGTGCTGCTGCAGGACCGCCTGCTGCTGCCATGCCTGCTGCTGGATCAGCGCCTGCTGCTGCTCAAGTGCCTGCTGCTGCCAGAGTGCTGCCTGCAGGTCCGGGGGCTGCTGCGCCGCGAGCTGCGCTGCCATCTGCCACTGCTGCAGCTGTGCCGCAGTGGCATACTGGGCGTCGATGGCAGCGGCTGCTGCCGCGTCAGGGGTCGGCCGGTGCGCGGCTGAAGCTTTGCGCACGTGCCGCTGGCTGCTAAACGCTGCTTTGGGACGCACAGGCGCCACTGCCTGTGCCTGCTGCTGCTGCTGCTGCTGCTGCTGCTGCTGCTGCTGCTGCTGCTGCTGCTGCTGCTGCTGCTGCTGCTGCTGCTGCTGCTGCTGCTGCCACAGCGCTGCCTGCTGATCCAGGTATGCCGCCTGCGGTTGAGTGTTCTGATTGGCCCACTGCCACTGCTCAGCCGCCGCTGGCGCCGCTATCGCCGCGGCCGGCTGTGGCTGCTGCCACCATTCGTCCGGCATCTGGTATTGCTGCCAAGCCGCCGCGTCTGCGAGGCTGGCAGGCTGCTGCCAAGCCACGGTGCTTTTGGAATACTCAGCCATCTGCGGAGCTGATGAGCTGATGGCTGGCATCCCCCGATCCCACACTCCTGGCAGCGGCTGGCTCTGCGGCTGCCATGACTCGCTGCTGCTGTCGGAACCCGCCATTGCAACGCCGGAGGAGCCGTCCTGCCAATATTGCTGCTGCACATTCATGTGCGATGGATCGCCCCATGCCTGAACATCGTCGCCCTGGCCGCCGGAGGAGCCTGCCTGGGTGTACTGCCCTTGCCAGTCTGCACCGGCCTGCGAAGGCTCGGCGGCATGTGCGGCGCCGCCATACTGAGCCGACGGCACCCCTGGTCCACCATCTGCTGCTGCAGCCTCTGCTTTAGGAGGCAGAGATACCGTGCTGCCTTCTGGATAGCCGTTGAGATGCTGCCAGATGCGCTGCATCAGGGCGGCGGCGGCACCGTCCTCGCACAGCATCACCCTGTTGGTCGTTTCCTCGCCCATCGCCATGCCGATGTTCTGCACAATTGTGTAGGATATGGAATCAATCAAGCTTGATGGGACCTAGACATTGCGCACGTTCCACGATGACGGGCGATGGTCTCCGGACTCACCCGGAAGAGCTTCAGCAGGAGGTGCCAGTTGGCGTCCTTGAGCGGCAGGCTGCTGACGTTCTCAAAGGAATGGAGCGAAACATCCTGCGGAAAGTATCGCGCTAGGATCTCGGCGACGACGCAGCCGTTCGCCAGGTCCCTGCGCGTCGGCAACAATGAGCGCGCGTCAAAACACCGGAACCCGCAAAAATCAGATACGCCGTTCACCGCTTCAGACCCACCTCTTCGGGTTTTTGATATCTATAGACAGCTCCAGCGTCTGCAGCCAGGCCGCGACGTCCGGACTGAGCGAGTTGCAATTTGCCATCACGCCCAGAGGTCGCACACCCAGAGGTCACCGCAATCTATTGCAGCGCACGAGTGAGCGTTCCATTGTGCAGAAATAGTAAGCTTTTTGACGATCAGTATTGATCTCACCGGTCAGGAAGGGAAGGCTTTCTGGAGATCGAAAGTCTGCTCAGGTCACGTGCCTAGCTTGATTAAAGATTTCAGCGCAACGCAGCCTGCGCTTGCCAGAATCGATCTGACAGGTGGGCATCAATCTCTGATCCACTGTTTCCGCGGATATCTCGTGGTCCTGACAATCTGACGCAGCTCTGACCAGTGGATGAGCCTGCTGCAGCGCTTTGCCGCCCAGCTGCACGCGCAGGGCCTGACTGCGCCTCAGCAACGAGTGGCAATAGCTGTATCTGGCGGCTCAGACAGCCTCGCGCTCGCCCTGCTGACGGCCTGGTGGAGCAGACGGCCAGGTGCCAGTGCACAGCACGCTGCAAGTGCACCGCTTTGCTGCTCTGCAAGTGGCGTGCACAACGAGACAGGACATCGGTTGTCGCACGTTCTGTACGGTAGTAACCATCCCGCACGCAGGCCCCTCGCTACCGTCGCCGCCCGCTGCCACTCAGGCTGCGCCTCCGCCGCCCGCGGATGTCCCCAGCCTGCCGCCACCAGAGGACTTGCTTGGCACCGCCCGCCGTCTGCTTCGGGCCTCGGCTGCCCTGCCTACCAGCTCAGCCCCCGCCGGCTCAGAACGTGCTGGACCGCAGGCAGGCCACCAGTCTAAACATGCAACCGGTCCAGTAAGACATGGCGGCACCGCTCTCGCGCTCGTTGTCGACCACGGGCTGCGGCCGGCCAGCGGCGCAGAGGCGGCCGCCACGGCGGAGCTCGTGCGCGGCTGGGGCCTGCAACCGGTGCTGCTACGGGCGGAGTGGCCCGGTGGCCGCCCCGTTCACGGCGCTATGATGGCGGGGGCGCGGGCGGCGCGGCAGCGGCTGTTCCGTGAGGCATGTCAGCGTCACGGCGTCGGCAACCTGCTCGTCGCCCATCAGGCTGGTGAGGGGGAGCTACATTTGTGTGGTGATCGTGTGTGTCTGACTGTGGGCATGTCGATTGTCACAGCTGGGTGCACGCCGCGGTGGTACATCAACGATGACACGTCATATGCATGTGACTGCCGCACGAGCTTGCTGTCCTTTCAAGCAGGCGACCAGGCGGAGACGTTCCTCATGCGGCTGTCGCGCGCCAGTGGAGTCAACGGCCTCGCCGGCATGGCGCTGGCCTCAATGCTCACCGTGGTGGACAGCACTGCGAGCAGCCTACACACCCTCGGCGGCGGCGGCAGAGGCGGCGTCGGGAGTGACGACGGCCGCAGTGACAGCGGTAGGGGCGCCGGTCGGGACGCTGCTGGGGCCGGCAGCAACGCAGGCATCCGGCTGCTGCGGCCGCTGCTGGGCGTACATCGGGCGGAGCTGCGGCAGCTGCTGCGAAGCTGCGGCGTCCCCTGGATCGACGACCCCACCAACGAGGACCGCTCCTACGCCCGCAATGCGATCCGCGCGATGCTTGCGGCGCCACCGAACCGCAGCGAGCCATCAAACGGCGTGCCGGAAACCGCTGGTCCAATTGGTAGCGAGGGGTCCGCCGCACAGCATGCGTCAGCAGCGGCCGCGGCGCTGACGCCCCCGCCAGTCGTCAGCGACATGCTCAGGCTGCAGGGCAGGTGCGCCGCCGCGCAGCGGGAGATGCAGCGCTCCGCGGGGCAGCTGCTGCGGGCGTGCATACCCGAGCGGCAGCCAGCGGGTGCGACGCCGAACACCTGGCAGCTGGCGCTGGCGCCGCTGGCGGCGGCGCCCAAGCCTGCTGTCATGCGCGCCCTGGCCGCCGTGCTGCAGGTGTGATTGATGCACCCTTTCAGCCTTGCTTCCCTTTGTTCCGGTCTATCTTGCAGACGCGGCAGCATCACGAGGCCCTGGTTACCGGTTGCTGCATGCTGTTCACATCACATCTGGTGTACCAGGTGAAAATACTGCAGCAATGTAGCATGATGCACGGTTGGGTGTGCACGTTGTTTGCGCAGCAGCCTCAACACTGTCGGCGTACGTAAACGGATTGCGTTTCTGCTTCTAGGCGGTATCTGGGAACGCTGTACCCCCAAAGCAAGATGCGCTGCTGCGCCTGTGGCGCATGGTGCGGACCGGGCTCCTGGCTTCCGGGTTCTCAGGCGGCGGCTGCATTGTCAAGCCGGTGGCGGGCAGTAACGGCACTCTGGCGGCCTTCCGGCCGCAAGCAACGGCAAAATGTCATGTAGTGTGACGCAGTGAGACGTCATGGCAAAAGGGCCACCTTCAGATGAAGTGAGCGAGGCATGATTTGGCAGAAGCGCCATGTAGAATGTGGAATGCATATGCGGCATGACTGGCGTTCGTGGTTTGACACTAGCGGTGCTGTAGATTTCAACGGAGCCTCAGGGGCTGCACGTTCAGTGAATTCAGCTAGGCAAGCAGACGTTGTGGAAAGCGTGACGAAAATCAGTGCCTGCTCCGCCAGCAGCAGCACACGACGACAGCAGAGTGGTCAGACCCTTTGCCTCGAGCACGATCTGATGGATGGAGCACGACAAATGGAAACCAGGTGGACTTCCCGCAACATAATTAGCAACCCCCGCAGCATGAAAGCCGTCATAGATGATGTGCACCACCGCCGCGCCGCGAATGCAGCGGTGCCGGCGTGAGCTAGTTCGTCCCAGTTTCAGGGACACAGTCAGTTTCCGAATGGTGCTATCCGATTGTCATCAGAGATCCCTTGTCAGCCTCCCGCCTCTCCTCTGCAATGCCCACTGGCAGCAGCCGGCCCCACGCTCTGCGCAGGGCTATCAAGTTTCGGGATGCGCGCTCAGCCGCTCAGGCGCAGGGGCGCGCTGTCTGACCACCAGAGCTGATGATCCAGGAGTCCTCGCCGGCGACGGCGCCAGAGCCGCAGTTGGCATCAAACAGGCTGCGCTTCGCCTTGGCGCCTGTGAGCCCCGCCGCCGACGGCAGCGCGATCTTTGCGCCCTTGCGCGGCTGCCCGTTGGGCGCCATGTAGTGCGGCGACGCCTTTGCGAGCGCAGGCACCGCGGCCACACGCGTCGGCGACGCCGGCGGCGTGTCGCCGCCGCCGGCACCGGCGGCGGCGGCGCAGCACGCGTCTGCGCCGGCCCTGCTGCTGCCGCGGGTGCGCTGCGCCGGGCCGCCGCCGCTGACGATGTCGCGCAGCGCCGCTCGGAAGCCGGCCGACCGCGTCGCGGGCGGCTCCCCCAGCGGCGGCATGGCCGGCGCCGCCGTCGGCGCCGCCGCGGCCGCCGCCGACTCCGCGGCCGCGTTGGCCGCCGCACCGGCGGCGAGCGGCCCCGGGGCGGCCGCCGCCGCCGCGTCGGCGGCGTGTAGGGCCGCGGCGGACCAGCGGCGGCCACCCTTTGCGTCCTGCAGCGGCGACGCGGTCGCGCCCGGCAGCGGGCCCGGCCGCTCCGGCAGCTGCATGCTGGCGGCGCTCGCGGTGATGTCGATCACGCTGCGCTTCTTTGCCGACGGCTGCTTCGGCGACTCCGCTGCCGCTGCCTTTGCCTGCAGGGCATGCAGCACAACCTGGTTCCTTGCTTGTTTCGAGTCAAAGGAATTTCGCGCTGTTTTGCCTTTTGCTGCACATCTTCAGCCATGAAGCATAACGACTTCAGGCTGTGCATTATTCAAAATTGCCCTACAAGCCGCTGGTGCTGTTTAGACTTTCCATCACCATGCGCACCTTCTGCTGCTTGGCCCTGAAGACGTCGCCGTGGCGCCACAGCTCCCGCTCGTTGATCTTCAGGAATGTCTGCTGCGGGCCAATGACGCTGCCGGGGCGGCACACGCGGATGTAGGAGATGGCCTGCTCCGCTGTGAAGCCGTAGTGCTTCATGATGTAGCAGCAGATCAGCACGCCTGCAGGTTGACAAGGATCATCGTCAAATTAAATTGGGCATTTGTGTATCGATTACATCCTGCTAATTCGTTGCAACGGGACACACCGACAGGATTCTGCGCCGTGCATGCCCACGTGGAGGCCTCATGGATCGCAGCAACCTCTGACGCGTGCTGGCCACGCAGGCACCAGCGCCACCAAATGAGTCAATCAGATGAAGCTCGCACCTGTGCGCCCGAGGCCGGCCTTGCAGTGGATGGCGACGCCGCCGGGCTCGCGCTCGCAGATGTCCAGGAACTTGAGCACGATGTCGTTCGTAGGGCAGCTGCAGATCGGTCACACCCACGAGGTGAAGTGCCAGGGATGCACTGGTTGCTTCTTCAGCTGTGCGGAGCACTGTTTGTGCGCAATATATACACGCAATGAGATGCTACGGTTCATAGAAGCCACACCTGCCGTCCGGGAAGTACAGGTCGTAATGCTGGAAGCCGCCGTCGCGGAACGCCTTGCCCTCGTACAGCTGCGCGCCAGAAAACCATTTGAATCACGACGCATGTGTAGAGGATGTGTCGTGCAGGTGCGGATTGTCGGGGTGCTACTGCACTTCGAACTGCATCATCTGCCGGGCAGGACGAATCAGGAAGCAATTTGCCGCCTCACCTTGTTGTTGAGGCGGATGACGGCGGACACGCCGGTGTCCCGGAAGTAGCCCCAGTAGTCCTGCGGCGTGAAGGTGCGGTAGCCCCACAGCACCTGGCAACACCGCCGAACAATCAGCTGACAGTCAGCCGTGACCCGCCAAAAGGGAACAGAAAGGCATACAAAACAAGAATCAAAAGAACGGGAAAACAAGGCACCTTGGACACCGCCGTCGGCCCGGCAAACGCCAGCAGCTTCCCCGGCAGGACCCAATTCAGATCGCCATTCTGGACCTGCACGCGCTAGGTCTGGGTCAACATGTGTGGAGGTGTTGCTGCACAAGGACAATGCGGTGACATGAGCTGGGTGCAGTGGCGCGCGAGATCTTGAATCGACTAATCTCGGGGAGCGTGCATATTGTGTGCTTGTTTCAGCGAGGCAGAGGGGCAGACCTGCTCGTAGTGCTGGTACGACTCCAGGTCGAAGGCTGCCGGGTTGTGGGTCCATGGCAGGAACCCTGCATGCTCTGCTGCGTGCATGCCCTGCAGGAGTTGCGGAGCACAGGATTCAGCCTGCCAGCAAGTGAGCGAGCCACCTGTGCAGAGTACACGGTTCGGCCAAGGCCGCATGGTGCAGAATCAAGCAACAAACCAGGTTCACAACAGAGGAAGAGATGCTTCACAGGATGTGTACCTCGATGATGTGCAGCACAGACAGTGGCAGCATGCTTTCGCCGGTGGAAGCGTCCCGGAAGTTCTCATACGGCTCGCCCGCCGCGAGCTGGCTGTAGGCTGCTGCCGGCGACATTCCCATCATCAGCGTCTGGAAGATGCCGACCTGCGGGGCAAGGCGTCAGGCACGTTTGCCAGCCTGGTCGGCAGCATATGCACATGGCTGTCATTCCGCACGGAGACGTGATGGACTGCTGATGCATAACCCAGCTGAGGGCGGCGCACTTATGAAATACACCACCCACCAGTGCTGCGGCGTTCGCACGCTTCCAGGCGTGCGGCGCTGTGTAGAGGTACACCATCTTGTCCTGGTTGGCGCCAGCCTGCAGCAACACACTTCATCAGTGCCGCTCCGGGTGCGCTACCACATGGGCGCGCTGCTACATTCGTTTACTGCATGCCACACTGTGCGCAATGACCGCGTGGCCCGTGGTACAGCCCGGCATGATAAAGAAGCAACACCCACCGTCAGCAGCGCCGCTGTGCGCGTGCAAAACATGTAGGTGTGCCCCATGTTTAGCGGCCCAAAGTCGCCGTAAAAGGGCTCGTATTCCTGCAAGGGACAACGCCCAATAAGCAGATGCGGACACGAGGCGAGGAAGGCACGGGGAAAATCTCATCGATGTGATTGGAACAGACAATCAACTGCTGCAGGACGACCAGCTCACCAGCTCATCATCGATACAGTACAGGAGGTGGTCGGAGCCACAGGCGGCCGCGACCTCGTCGAAGCTGAGCTGCGGGCCGGCCAGGAAGCCAAAGCGGCCAGGAATGATCTCGAGCGCCTGCAGGATGGGCTATCAGTGTGTCTCAGCCCTAATTTTGCAGGACAAAACATGCAACCATAATGGGCCCAGCAACCGGTGCCGACTTCGGTAGGAGCCGATCGCATGCAGCAGAACGATGCAGATCATAATCTATGCATTCGATTGCTCATATATGCGTGTATTTCTCGCCATTGGCCCCAAAGCCAGCGTTGGGGTATTTTCGAGGTCGCAGATGACATTGCTGACCCTCCCGGGGCTGCCGAGCGCGGCCACGGGGGAAGGACGACTGTGTTCGGGTGCTCACCTGATCCAGAACATGCTCTATTGAGCCGTCGCGCTGCTGCATGGCAGCAGGCGGCGAACTCCTTCGAGTGCAAACAGCCCAACCAACACCCGGCACCGCCTTGCAGATCTGCCTGCTGCTGGCCGCGGTGCGGCTGTAGGTCAGCCAAAGCACGAAACAGTTCCAATTACGGACGGAACAGCCCAGATCTACAACCGATCGCCTGCTGCACCTCTCGATATTGCCCGAGCTAGCGTTGGTTTTTGGATGGCATTGATTCTGCCTGCGGCACTGAGAGTCCATGCTTGTTTCGGAAGGGTCACGTGCGCTGCACGTCCCAACCCTAACGATTAGTTGATATGACGGTGCTCGCAGGTACGACGCCGTGACGTCGCTTCTGATGCAGCAGACTGTTTCACACCGCTTCAGACAATCCACTTGACCAACCTCACTGTCTCCAGGTGCGGTGCGGATCCTGGTGTCGCGTCGACGATCATGGCCGAAGCCGTGAAACGGCGTGCGTTCGGAATAAAGGACCGATGCCTGAACAGCTATGAAAAGAGGATCCAACCACTAGTGAACCTCGTCTGAGGAGTCCGAAACTGCATCCACCTGTGTCCGGCCAGCCACGCCACCCAGAAAATGCTGCACCCGAAGATGTGATCTAGAAGGCCTTGCATGACCCTGACCGTTCCTGCCCTGCAGGTAGCTACTCAACAGCAATCATGAACAAGATCACCTTCGGCAACAACGTCCCAGGCAAGGCTCTGTGTGTCTCCACACCTTGGTGCCGTGCGGCGCCCATGTGACGGCGTCCTGGCGTGTATCATTCTGTATGGAAATGAGCTTCCAGTGCCCGCCACTCCGACAGCTGTTGCTGTGTGGGGCAGGGATCGTTGCAATTTTGCATGTTCCGCCTGATTCTCACTGCGTCATGACACAAATTCGGGTCGTCTGCAGGGTTCGAGTATGGCCCGTCCGACGCTCCCGGAGTGGTCGTCATCCAGGCGAGCGCTTGGTGTAGCTGCTTGCATGCACATGGCGCGGTGGAGTTGTTGATACATATGCTGCTCAGTGCATTGACCTACCTCACTGCCGATCTGCTGTGTCGCAGGAATGGTGGGGCTACACCAAAGGTGCGCACATACACAACAGCTGATCTTCATGCCCTCCTACGCATGGGATGACAGGCAGACAGCGATAGGACAATTCACTTGTCGACGAGACACTTCACTTGTCAATGTCTTATAAGATTTTGAGACGTCCGGATGTGCCGCCATGCGCAGAGCTTGAGAAGCAGGCCATCAACATCAGCGAGAAGGGCGGCTACCGTGTGCTGGTGCCGGTGAGCACACCTTTCATCGCAAGGATTACCAAACAACAGACTCATTCTACTTGCACCTTGGCAGCCGTCTGTCAATTTTCAAGACGTGCACAGCCCCTGGAGGCCGTACAAAGTCAGCAAGGGCTGGATCTTTTGTGGATGATCGTGGCGCTCACCTGTGTTGTGTTGCACCGCTGCAGGACCTGTACAAGGGCAAAATCGGCGTTGACGCCGAGGAGGCCCACCACGTGAGTTGCATTTCTTCGCCACAGTATCTGGCTCCCCATGCTTCCCATGCATACGGGGTGTCCGTGCACAAGCAGTCGCTAAGATGGTGTGTGTTGGGTCGCCACGATCACTGGGCTGCTTGCCTGCAAGTGTTGCGCAAGATGCCGCAAGACGGACGAAGAAAAATCAGAATGGAGCAACATCAGGCAAAACGCAGGTGTGCAGAGAGAATGTCTGCGTCGTGTGGTGCAGCTGATGGAAAACCTTGACTGGCCGACGGCACGTGACGAGCTGACCGCCGCCGTGGACTACCTTGCCCAGAATGGCAAGAAGGTGAGTCAACCTTTGCAGTGCATATTTGCGACGCCCAACAGTTTATTTCTGGCCCAGCACGGCAAGAAGGTGGGCGAGGTTGCATGGGAAGATCCCGCACGGCAGTAGCTACAGTGCGGGCTGTGCTTGTGGCGCAGCTCCTTTGGTCGTCGCGTCAGGAGGCAGCCGGCGGATCCGTCAGGGTTCATAAAGATGACGATTCTTACGACGGCTGCCAAACCAACAGGTCGGCGTCGTCGGATTTTGCATGGGCGGCGCCCTGACGCTCATCGCGGCGCAGCACAGCAAGGCGACGTGCGCGGCGCCCTTCTACGGCACGCCGCAGGTCAGCAACGACTCATATTTATAAATCGGATCAGCCAAGACTGCTGTGTTGTCGAGTGCGTGACTGGGCACCGCTGCAGGATGCTGTCATCTGATCGTTTGATCAAACGAATCAGTTGACTCGTCGTGCTGGAGCTGAGCGCGCCCGGCTCTGCCTGCGCAGGAGCAAATCTGCCAGGTCGAGAAGATCAAAATCCCGGTAGGCTTCAACAATACATATTTCCTGCCCCTGCGCCTGCTGTGCACGCCCGCAAGAACCTTTTACCTACGCATAAAGTCATCTTTTGCACTTGATATCATTGCCTGCAAATGGCACCGACGAGACATGCTTCTGCCTCTTGCAGGTCCTGATGCAGTTTGGCAAGGAGGACGGCATGGAGGGTCTGAGCGACCCCAAGACCGCGCAGGCAACCTACGAGAAGATAAAGGTTCGCTTGTCGTTATCAACAAAGTCACGTATCGTAGTTTGGCCAGCTGCAACAGCTCAAAGCACCTGCAGCATCTCTGCCAGGCTCTCGCCCTCTCGATATGTGTGTTTCCAGCCAAGTGAACCTCCAGCCAAGTGAACCTGAGGTGTCAGCGTGTATGTGTGGTCGACAGGGCGCCGGCGGCGATGTGGAGTTGCACCTTTACGACCACGTCGGCCACGCCTACATGAATGGCTTCACCGCCGAGGCGGTCCAGAAGATGAAGGACATGCAGCTGCCGGTAGGTCCTCCACAGCCACCACGCTCAACTGTGAACTCTTGTGACAACACGCCTGCTTTCGCTGCTGTATGCCAACACCTCTGCCAATGCAGCCCTCTGTGCTCGATTTCAAGTAACTATGTTCAGCCCTGTGGTAGATTACGGCATCATTCACACAACGATCATGCGGCTGACATTGGATGGTGCTCCTTGGTGCAGCGGCCAGACAACCTGCAGGAGGTGCAGGAGCAGTCCTGGTCCCGCCTGCTGGCCTTCTTCGAGAAGCACCTGACGGCGTGATGGGTCCTGGCATGATGGGTCCCGCTTCTAGTGATAGCCGTTGGCCGGGCGCCGATGCCATTGACTCATGCTATTGGCTGGGGTGACTGCTGCTTGCGGCAAGTCGCCTCGATCCCGCCCACCATTCTTGATGACGGTGTGACCTGCTGCTTCAGCATTATTGTCGGTGACGGCACCGCGGCATTGACGCATCTGCACATGTTAACATGTGAACGTAGCATGTATCAGCAACGCCAATCTTCATAATCACGGCCAAGTTTGACAGTCCCCTCTCATGAGAGCTGATCAGCTACAATCATGCATCTAAGATGTTGCATTTCTGCAGGGAGCTCGCTGCAGGGCACCCACAAAGTTCTGTGTGACTACAAATCAGTCTCTCACATGCAGCGTGACAAGGCCAGGTGCAGTGGCAGGCGATTGCAACATGCTGACAGCTGCCAACTGTGATATCAGCGTCGTCAAATAGACTTTCAGGTCGCACCACGCTAGCTTACTGTGCAATGCCGCTTCTCACGCTCGGAAGGTGCGGCATCGCAGATGCGCGTGTCTCTTATCATATCCAGCACGAACAACAACACACACAAAAGCTGATACAACTGTGTTTGCAAGCCTCGTGCTTAGATTGCCGGAGCTACACCTTGAGCCTTCAAGTGTGGTTGAAGGATTGCATTTCGCAGGCGGTGCAATCTGAAGCAGCCGGATTTGAAGGAGCAGACACGATTTTGACATCCTCGGACAACCCCGAAATCATGATCAAAATCACGTTCGGCAACAACATCCCAGGCAGGCCCCGCACCTCTCCTCGTTGCGGTGCCAAGCGCCTGATGCCGACAGCATGCTGTCTGCAGCGGTTTGGCGGATTACGGAATGCAATTGAATGGAACGATTACTACGTGCCAACAGTTTGTTGCATGACCCTGTCGCCGCATCATACGCCACCCGTGATATTTTGTTTCGCTTGCAGGGTACGAGTACGGTCCCTCTGATGCTCCTGGAGTGGTGGTGCTCCAGGTGAGTGCCCGGCGCCGCCTGCGCAACTGGCTGCGCAGCATGCATGCATGCATGCGGTGCTGCACAAATGGCACTACCGATAGTGCTGCAGCGCAGCATGCCAGCACGGCGACGTAACAGCCAATGTGCTGTCCCGCAGGAATGGTGGGGCCACACGAAGGTGCAACTACGCACGAACAATGTTGGCTGTAACATGCATTATACAAACTTCTGGATTCAACACCTGATCACCATCACATCCACCTTTTTCCGGTGTCAAACGTCAAGCTCTGATGGAAGTGGCGTCATGCCTTTTGCAATGTTCTGCAGAGCTGCACAAGCAGGCGATCACCCTGAGTGAGAAGGGCGGCTACCGTGTGCTGATACCGGTACGCGCTTCTTGAGGGCTCAATGTAGTTCATTCCTGCCGACGCCGCCCCGGCAGGCGCAGGTAGGATGCGTGCCCCTTCCGTGTCCTCGTTACATCATTTGAAGATAGCTTGCTGGCGCTGCAGGACCTGTACAAGGGCAAAGTCGGCGTGGATGCCGAGGAGGCACACCATGTGAGTGACTGGTTGATTCTTTTAATAGAAATGTTCGAATTGCCGCCAATCTGAAACTCGACATTCTTGCTCACGCTGCCCATTGGCGCGCAAGCCTGCATGGTGCGCATGGGCAGACGGTCATGCAGGGTGCTTCTGGCTCCAGATCCCGCCCGCTTGGTTTCTGTCAGTGTGTCTGTATCTTCTGGTGCAGCCCGCAGACGACCTGGACTGGCCGACGGCCCGCAACGAGGCGGCTGCACAGAACGGCAAGAAGGTAGGGTTTTGTTTGCATGCCGACTGAGTTCCAGAGTTCACGTTGAACTGCAAATCGAACACGTCTGACCTGTCGGATGATGCGTCTGCTGCCAGATGCGCGCATTTGCATGTCAGAGCAGCAATTCCGCTGCAGCTGCCGCAGCAAAGTGCACAACGACAGGTCCCGCCAGAGTTGTGAAAAACTTTAACCCCAGACGTGCAGGTCGGCGTCGTGGGCTTCTGCCAGGGCGGCTCCCTGACGCTCATTGCGGCGCAGCAAAGCAGGGCGGCGTCCGCCGCCCCCTTCTATGGAGTGCCAAAGGTGGGCACCGGCTGCCGCATCATTTGAACGTCTTGTTCAGATATTGCTGCAGGTGCCTGCCAAGCTGGACCCAAAAGCAAGTTCAGCAGTTGAGCACCTCCGCTGCCCGCGCAGGCGTCTGCGGAAGCAGTAGGCTTTGAAGCCGAGAAGATCAAAATCCCGGTGCGTGCAGATTACAGCATGATGGTCTTCTCCTCAGGACGATGAATACTGAGTGTGTTGAAGGAACCACATGCACTTCAGTCCCATCCCACCCTTCGTTTATCCCAGGCACACAGGTGCTGATGCAGTTTGGCAGGAAAGACACATTCTTCCCGCCCGATGAGGCACAAGCCGTGCACGACAAAATCAAGGTGCATGAGGGCAATCTGCAATATCTGCAAGATTGTTGATGCGCCGCCAGACTCTGCCGCTTGAAATCACGAACATGCAGTCATCGCATTTGTCAGTCCAGCTGACAAGGTCCACGCGAAGCGCTGCGCACCCAGTCTTCGGCTTCACTAAGCCGCGCTCGCATGCATGACCCTGTGCGTCTCGAGCCTCAGATAATTATTTCCCACTTGAAAACGTGACATACAGGGCGCTGGCGGTGACGTGGAGCTGCGCATCTACGAGAAAGTCGGCCACGCTTTCCTGAACGGCTTCACGGCGGTGCGTCCCCGCTCTGCTCAGCCCAGCCCACTGCGTCCAGGCCGCACCCGCAGCGAACTCTGCTTCAGCGCGGCTTTTGTCTGGCGATGCAATGGCAGCGTACTGCTGCCGCACATGCCCAGCCGTGTCACTGTGTGACAATTCTGTACTTGCAGCAAGCCGTGGAGCGGATGGAGGAGCTGAAATGCCCGGTAGGCGTTCCTGGCCATTTATTTGCGTGCCGGCTGCACGCCTGCTGTGACTAATGCCTGCTCAAGGAGGTCTGCCTGCAACTGTGCCTGCGCTTGGCATGGGCACACCAGTTGACAACCAGATAATACCAGCGGATGATGATGCTGCGAGGTGCTGACAGCATTTTTGACCTCCTCTGGCGCAGCGGCTGGATAAGCTGCAGGAGGTGCAGGAGGAGGCCTGGTCCCGCCTGCTTGCATTCTTCGAAAAGCACCTGAAAGCATGATGCTTATTCTTCGAAAAGTACCTCAAGGCGTAATGTTTTCAGTCGGCGGCGACATTGGAAGTGATGCATATGATATCTCGAGTCACTGAACTCAGATGAAAACGAACATTTTTGCATTTTTTCACAGCGACAATGTCTGCCACCACCACTCTGCGCGGTGGTTGCCAACGGCGCAGCATGGCAGCATTTGAACAACGGCGAACGCCTGTAGTGTGCATTGCAGTCACGGATCTTTCATATCTTACACATGCAACCCAACGGCCCGTGGACTAAACCGAACTCATGTTCCTTATATCCTAAGACTGCAACATGCAACGCCACCTGCACTTCAACAGGCGTGGTCTCTGCTCACGACTTGTTGGCGATCTTGTGTCCCCTCAACCCAAGAGAACTGATTTCTCAAGCGAAGTCCCAGTACACCAACACCGCTGGCGCAACAGCCAGTGCCGCCAGTCCATTTTATGCATTCCTCACCCCCGCTTGGATTTCATGAATTGAATCATGAGAAGTCCCGGTCCGAGAGCACCGCCGGCGCCACGAGTGTCCAGATGTACAGCATCGCCGTCACCACCAGCGACGCGAGTTTGACCCATACGGAGAACCAGCCTACGTCCAGCAGGTCCTTCTCCTCTGCGCCCTGGCCCCACCCTGTGCCACATTGCACATCATGCATATCAAAGAGACAATGAGAGGAGAGACAACACCTAGATACAACCGAGAAACAGCCGAGGTCAAGCAGGTCCTTCTGCTCCGCGCCCCGGCCCCACCCTGCGCCAGGATGCATTTGGATTGAACAGTTGCAGCAGGTCCTAACGTTGGCGATCGAAGTGGGCATGCCGGCGAGATGTTGGTGAAATGCTCAGCCCGATCAAGCGATGCTTGGCGGCGAAGGCGGCAGAGTCCGATCAGGTGCGAGTCTGTGAGCAAGTGAAGAGACGAGCGCAGGTAACCAGGCCGCACCCGTCATGAGCATGGCAATGTACATGGAGGCGAGGGAGAAGATGAAGTGGAAGAAGCTGTAGTTGTAGCTCACAGGCTCATAGTCCTGCATCGCCGCCCCCTTGCCTGCGCCTGAGGTTGAGACGTTTCCCGATAAAAGATTCAGTTGACTTGAAAAAGCGCGCAGTGCTCTGGAATTGCATATGAGGTGGAGACAGCAGGCTGTAGCTCACAGGCTCATAATCCTGGATCGCTGCCCTCTTGCCCGCGCCTGCAGGCGCAAGAAATCGAGTTTCAATCAAAATATTAGAGACGTAACCAGGGTCTTGAAAGTCCGACGACGCCGCTCCCTTGCCGGCGTCTGCAGGAGATGCCGCAGCTGAGCTGGGCGCTTGCCGCAACCCTGCAGCGCCGGCGCCCGCCGCCCGAGACAAGCCCAGGTGCCCAATGCGTGCAAAGGCGCATTGTTTTGCGGTATTTGCAGTGCAGAATCTCACATGCGGACATGGCGGGCTGCTGGCGGGGCGCCTCGCCGTCCAGACCCGCCGAGGTGCCCTCCTCCGCCGCTGAACCGTCCTCCTCGTCGCCGCGCCGCGACAGCAGCGGCTGCTCCGCCGGGGAGGAGCCGCTGCCGCCCAGAAAGGCGTCGGTGTTTGAACCGGTGCGCAGCGCCGACCACACCACGCTCGCCAGCGTGATGGCCTGTGAAGAAAACAAGAATTCAAGTTTCAATACACGGGAGACAAACAGCCAGGCTGAACAAAGCTGCCGAGGAATGCGTCGGTGTTGGAGCCGGTGCGCAGCGCCGAGCACACCACGCTCGCCAGCGTGACGGCCTGGAAAGAAGCTAATACGCGTCTGGATTGCCTAGACAGCCTGGATTGCCTAGACGGCCTGGATTGCATCAAAGCATGAGCGTGCCTTGTCTTGACCAACGACCTCCATATACAGCTGAGCCACAGCTCGATAAACAGCGATAATGGAGAAACACAACTCATGATGCCAGCAGATTGAAAGGCGCACCATGCCAAGGGCGAGGGTGGAACCGCTGGCAGCGCTCAGCTTCTTGCCCAGGCTGTTGCACACATAATCGTGCGGCTCCGACTGCAGCGCCGAGTAGCCCAGGTACGCGCAGTACAGCGAAACGACCGCCGCCGGGAACAGGCTGCCGTTTGTCGCCTGCGGCAGAGCCAGGCTTCAGGACTGATAGTTGAAGTGTGCAGCGCCAAGTAGCCTGGGTTTGCGCAGTGCAGCGAGACGACCGCTGTTGGGAACAAGGCTGGCGTTTGTCGCCTGGTGGAAGACTAGATGACAAACCCAGTCAGAAAGGAGTATCTTGCAAGGGGAAAGAGTGGTCATGCGCGTGCAGCAACACCGCCACCGCGGCAGGGATCTGGCTGCCAGTCCTCGTCCGTGCTTGAACCAAGACAAGCAGAATAACAGGGCTGAGGACCAGATCGCTTGCTGGCAGTGTTCAAGACTTGGTAATGAAACCGGAGGCAGGTACTCACCGCGGGGTGCGTGGAGGCTGCGCCCAGCGCCAGGCACACCAGCATGATCAGCAGTGTGACTTCCGGCATCCGATTGGAAAGATCTGATTGGAACCAAGGATTCTTGGTTGAAATGAAAACCCCTTACCGCGGGGTGCATGGACGCCGCGCCGAGCGTCAGGCAGACGAGAATCGTGAGCACGATAACGGACACGTTGAAGGAGCAGTCGGCGCCGCCCGGATTGAACCAGTAGAACAGGACGCCCACGATCGCGGCGATGCCCGCGTAGCAGCCGACCGTGACGCCCAGCAGCGCATACAGGTAGCGCTCGTCCTCCATTGCCACCCTGTGGTGTAAAACCGTTGCCAGGATAGTTGAATGCAAGTTGTCGCAGGACAGGCCACGGTGACGCCCAGCAGCGCTTACAGGTAGCGCTTGTCCCCCATGGCCACCCCGTAGTGTGTTGCCATTGATCATGCCGGCGCAGCCTCCCTGACAGATGGACCAACACTTACAGGTGGCAGCACACGCAGGAAATGTTGTCAAATGGCAGTCACCTTGGCGTTGTCAAATGACGCGAAAAGAGGAGAGTTGAGCTGCTCACCAGGTGTCGTTCCAGGTCTGCGTGAAGTCCAGCAGGATGATCATCTGCAGGATGAGGAACACGCCCGCCCCAAAGTGCGCCAGCCAGCCTGCAGTTTTCACAGGTCATGTCATGTCCTGCAATGCGCAGCCACGGCATCAGATAGCACAGCCAGAGGTGACAACACAGCCAGAGGCGAGGCGCCCAGTCGTCAACCGCTGCACGCGGCTGCAGAATGCACAGCCCTCGGCGCTTTGCCAAAGGCCGTTGGCGCTGTGCGAGCGGCTCCGGCCACATCTTACATCTCACTCACCGTACATGTTGATGAGGCCGTTGGGGAAGAAGAAGGGCAGCACGCAGAAGGCGAGCCACAGGGCCAGCTTGACCATCCAGTTGCCGTGGTGCAGGTACTGGTCCCGCTTGTCAGACTTGTATTTCACGCCCAGCAGCGCAAGCGCCATGAAGCTGAAGAACAGCTGTGAAAAAGCCACAGACCGGCACTCAAGATCAGACGGTGGTGTGCCAGAGGGCCACAGCATTCTTGCATCGCGATTTCCCTTGAGGCATGGCGCAGAACGCACAGTGATACGCAGCAAGCGCAGCGGTGCGTTTGTGGCAGCTGGAAAGTTGCCGATTTACATGAGGTGCAATGCAGCAGCCCTGAATGTCGCCTTTGAAAGCCTTGTATGGCGGCTCTGATATTGCCACGTCATTGCCGGTGGTTGAAGATGAAGCTCACCCAGTTGCCCATGCTCAGCCGGTACACCGCCTGCAGGCCGTACCACCTGTCGCTCGGCTCGTATCCGCTGCCAGGCAAGATCCCTGCAGAAGGTTCATGCGGGACTTCGGTTCACATTGCCCGGGACATGGATCGGCGTCTTGCGCAAGTACCGGCAGGGTTGACTGCAGGTGCAAAATGTTCAGATGTGGGAGGCAACGCTGCTCACATGGCAGCTTCTCAATGATGGGCTTGGCAAAGTCCCGAAGCACCTGCACGCATGTGAGCAACAGCGTTCACGCGCCACAGTGCTACACGCGTCATGCGCGGTCGACAGCGCCTAGCAATTTGGACAGGTCAGCCTGTCCACTACCCGACAGTGCATCCAGCGCAGTCACCGACACAAAGCTCACCCAGGCCAGCAGCATCGCCAACGTGAACAGGAAGCTGTAGGCCAGGCGGGCGCTCTTCCGTAACACCTCCCGACTGGCGCACGTGAAGCACTGGCAGGCGCACATGCCTGCGAAGCAGAGTCACACCTCAAGCCTGTCTGTCAGCAGCTGGTTTTGCGCCGTCTTGCCGTGTGAGCAGCCAACAGACTGCACGCTGTGCCGCTTGTACGCAGGAGCGCCGAGTGGACCCACCTGCCATGGAGGCCAGGCAGCCGCCCATGGAAGATATTACAAACATGGCTGCTGCTCTGTGCCCTCCGATGTGGCAGCAAGCCTGTCAGCTGCCGAGAGAGCGTCGGTTGAATTACGAGTAAATTCTCCGGAACGAGCTCTTGCCCGCCTGCAAAGTCAGGCGGGCCGTTGGCAGCTCGACACAACGCTGCGGAGCCGTTCGCGTTGCGCAGTCGTCACAGCAGTCAGTTTGCAAGCAGCAAGTGGCAATTGTGGCACCGCTTCTGACCGGTACGGGAACGGCAAGTCAGCGAGACTGAACCGAGAGTCCATGTGCAGAGCGACATGCACGTTTGGCAAGCCTTGCAATATTTTGCAGCAAGCGGCTTCTAGGAACATCGCTTGGTACCGTCTGATGGACGACAACATCCTTTTTGGGTACCAGCTGCCTATGCCGAGAGTAGACCTGTATATTGCCCTGGCCACAGTGTCGCTTTTCCTACCAGCTGTCGTCGTGGTGCACCACATTGTTGCCTTCGTCATCAGGCGTGTGCAGCGGCTGAGACCGGCGGCCCGCAAGCAGGACTGATCCCCCCCCCCAACACACCGACCCCGATCCTGCGGCGCGCAGCGGAGGTCCTGCACCTGCGGCGCGCAGCAGAGACTCAAGGCAGGCTGGGGCATGATCTCGCAGTTCTTCATCCTCTCGCCTCGCGGCGACACGATCATCCTGCGGCAGTACCTCAGCAACGTGCCCAAGGTGCGCCGCGGCGCGGCGCTTTCCGCATGCAGTCCGGCAGCACATGCCTGCGTTCCAGAGAACAGCAGAGAGCAAACATGCGAGCTACGCCGAATCCCTCATCGCCTTGCTGTGCTTCGCAGGACTCGACAGAGACCTTTTTCCGGAAAGTGCGGTTTTGGGGCGGCGGAGGCGATGCACCGCCGGTGTTCCAGGTTGATGGTGTCAGCTACTTGCATGTGAAGGTGAGTTGTTGACATGCTTTGGGTCACCTGCCACATAGCTGCACCGTATCATGCACATCACACCTGCAGAAGGTACATTGCCTGGCAGAGTCTGGAGGAGCGATCACTCCAGCCAGAAAGGCGCGTTGCCACTGCGGCGGCACACTAAGGGGAGCGTGTTTCGTCGGCCCAGGCTCAGCTTAGTTGTCGTGCGCGCGTTGAATCGCAGGAAGCGGGGCTGCTGGTGGCCGGTGGGATGATGAAGTGAAACGCCCAATCAATGCACCCCCGATCGCAGGAAGCGGGACTGCTGGTGGCGGCGGCGGCGGCGGCGGCGGCGGCGCGAGAACAATCGAGAATAATCTCAATCGTGTAGGAAGTGGGGTTGCTGGTGCGGCGGCTACGCGGGAGAATGTGTCGCCATCGGTGATCCTGAGCTGCTGCGCCGCAGTGGCGATGACGACGTGAACACGCTTCTTCAATGCTTGATCAATCCCCAACTGCAGGAAGTGGGAATTCTGGTGGCGGCAGCCATGCGCGAGAATAATGTGTCGCCGGTAATACCAGAGCTGTGGCGGCGCATCGGCAATTATGAAGTGTGATGTTTATTTGATGCTTTGTTCACCCCTGACCGCAGGAAGCGGGGCTGCTGGTGGCGGCGGCCACGCGGGAGAATGTGTCGCCGTCGGTGGTGCTGGAGCTGCTGCGGCGCATCGGCGGCGTCATCCGCGACTACTGCGGCGTGCTGTCCGAGGAGGCTGTCCGCAAAAACTGCGTGCTCGTGTACGAGCTGCTCGATGAGGTGAGTTTCGTTTCAGAGTGGATTTCATTCAGGGTCATGTGCAGACCAATGCACCACTTCACAGTCCGCTCATGGACGAGGCGAGGTTCACAGTTGCCCCGGGCCTCGGACCGGCGCGGCAGCGTGCTGCTGACCTCAGGCAGGACGGAGGCGGACTGCAACGAGCTTTTAGAGTTGATCAGCTGGCGGCTGGGGTGAGGCGCAGCAGGCTCAGCGGCAGTGGAAGCGAAATGAGCTGCCAGGCAGCACAGTCTTCGCCACCTAAGCTTACAACTGAACGTTTGCGTCGCTGTCGGCAGGTCATCGACTATGGCTTCCCACAGTCATCCTCCTCGGAGGCGCTCAAGGAGTTTGTGCTCAACGACCCCATCATCGTCAGGGGGCCAGTGAGTTGCACTACATCCTGTATTGTCCTGTGACGCTCGCAAGTCGGACATTGCAGCACAATGCTCCCCGCATCTGGAGACTCGGCAGCTGCGCTGACAGCCTGGTGACCGCGATTGGCTGAATTGTGACGCACCCACTCTGGCCCCGTGCAGCGATGGCACAGTCAAGCCAGGCGGGACACACGGAGTTCAGCCTGACGGCCCCACTGGCGTCATCACCTCAAGCTCTAGACACATTGGCGACACAGTGTCAACCCTACATCCATTGCTGTCGGTGCAGTCGAGCCGGGCGCCAAGCATGCTCTTCAGCGTGGGGCCGCTCCCCCAGAGGCGGCATCGTTTTTCATGGACGTCACAACGTTTGAAGTGCAACCGTTTGCTCCATTGTGCAGTCGAGCCGGGCGACAAACATGCTGTTCAGCACGGGCCGCTCCCCCACCGGCGTCATCAAGTCGGTGCTGGACACAACGCGCACCGACGGCGGCCGCCGCGACGAGATCTTCGTGGACATCGTGGAGAAGCTGACAGCTACCTTCAACTCCAGCGGCTACCTTCAGTCCTCCCAGATCGACGGCGCCATCGTAGTGAGACTCTATGGACAGCTCTACCTTGAGGAATCTTGCAGGCAATATATCTGATATCGATATATGCTGTCAACAACGTGGAGAAGCTGACCGCAACGTTCAGCTCTATTGGCTACCTGCAGTCCTCCCAGCTCGAGGGAGCGATTGTGGTGGGGTTTCCTCACAGTGCAGCAACCTTGAAGACGTTTGCGAATTTGAATCAAGTAAAACGAGCTCGCCACGACGATCAACCCCAATGGCTACCTTTACATCCACCTCAAAACCTCTTCTCTGCACGCGCAGGTGAAGAGCTACCTGGCGGGCAACCCGGCAATACGGCTGGCACTGAATGACGATCTGGTCATCGGGCGGCAGGGCGCAGAGGCCGGCGGCGCCAGCCGCTGGGGCGGCTCCTTTGACGTCGTGCAGGTGCTTGTTGTGACAACATGTGACAAGTGGATAAAGCCCATGCAATCTCAACAGCTGCTGCCCTGGTGCGAGTCTGCTGGCCTCTGCTGTGCACGCGCGCGTAGACGTTTCGCGCTGCTACTCGCTGGAATGCGAGCTGAATGTAGACTGAAGACAACGTGGAATCATCACGACCTCTGATGCTGTCTGCGCAGCTGGACGACTGCAACTTTCATGGGAGTGTGTCGCTGGACCGCTTTTGAGGCTGCCTGCCACTTCAAACCGTTTAACAGTCAAAAACACAGCTTGCCTTGACAATCTTGACGACATTGTGCGCAGCTGAATGACTGCAACGTCCACGAGAGCGTGTCGCTGGACCGATTCGAGGCTGCCCACCAACTGGACCTCTTCACAGCTTGCAACGATACTTTATCTTTCCAAAAATGCGCAGCTGGACGATTGCAACTTCCACGAGAGCGTGTCGCTTGACCGCTTCGAGGCGGAGCGCATGCTGGAGCTGGTCCCCCCCGACGGCGAGTTCGCGCTCATGCAGTACCGGTGACAAGAGCCCGATTCTTCCTCTAAAACACTGCGGAAAATGAGTCCACTCACTGAACACTGCGGAGCGCATACTGGAGCTGGTGCCGCCCGACGGCGAGTTTGCGCTCATGCAGTACCGGTAAGTGCGAGTTGTTTCCATGAAGAAGGCATTCATCAAATCTCAGTCGAGAATAGAGAGGGCTGGCGTATGCTGGAGCTTGTGCCGCCCGATGGCAGAAATGCGCTCATGCAGTACCGGTATCTATGATTTTTCGTACAGCATTCGTGGCAAAGTTATGTCAACAGGAAAGCGCACCGCATGCCGGAGCTGGTGCCGCCCGACGGCGAGTTTGCGCTCATGCAATACCGGTGAGAGATTCTTCATTCTTCTCGAACCTGTGTCAAAAACAAGCCCTTCAAGGTGAAATCGGAAAAGGACGGGTGCCTGGAAGAGGAAGGAGCGAACGCTGAAGCTTGTCCGACCCCGACGGCGAGGGTGCAATTCTAGGTGCAGTTCTGGTAGTTTGCCTGCGCCCGCAGGGCTGCAGGGTCTCCAGTGTCGGAAGTGTGTTTCTGAAAGCGGCTGTGCACGCGCAGGAGCACCTACGACTCGAAGCCGCCGTTCCGGGTGTACATCGATTTGGAGGACGACCCCACATCAGCCCAGAAGGTGCAACCCCACCTTGTTGCTGCTGTAATGCTGCGTCTGCTGCGCAGCACGCAGCTCATGTAGCAGATCATGGAATCGTCTTCTGTGCGTTCCAGCACTGCCATGCATGGCACAAGGCGTAGGGACCCAGGAACTGCGTTGGTGCGTTTCATTTCTTGCAAGGAATGCAATGCTGCTGCCCCAATGTTGCTGTGTAGGTGCTGCTGCTCATCAAAGTACGCGCAGAGTACGGGTCAGACAAATCAGCTTCCAGCCTGGAGGTGCGGATCTGCTAGCGTGACCCCGCACTTTGTGACCCTGGCCACTCACTGTCCGAGATGCGCGCCGTCTCTCATCGTAGGCGCATGTCACCCTGGCCCGGAGTTTCCCGGGCTTCAGGGTGTTTGAGGACTCAGGAATGACATTCCTGAAGTCCCAAACCCTGCAGGTGGTGGTGCCAATGCCAGGCATGGTGCAGCGCGTGAGCTGCTCCTACCAGGCACTTGGCTATAAACACCACTACTGTTTTGAGGACTCCAGGTTTCTTATTGACTCTTCCGCCGCTCGCACGTGGTTGCTCCAATGCCGGCCGCGGTACAGCGCGTCAGCTGCTCATTTTAGACCTGCAGTTATGAATGACACCACTCTTGTCAGATTCTCATCAACCGTTTCGCCGCTCGCAGGTGGTGGTGCCGATGCCCGCAGCGGTGCAGCGCGTGAGCTGCTCCTACCAGACAGAGCCCAAGCCGGCGGGGTCGCAGACGTGGGACTGGCAGGAGCGGCAGCGGCGGCTGGTGTGGAAATTTAAAAAGGTGCCCGGCGGCACGGAGCACACGCTGCAGGTGCCTTGGTTTGTGATTCAAGAGGGGATCAATTGTCGCAGCCTGATTCAGAGGCAGCAGCGCTTGGTGTGTGAGGTTCAGAAAGACGCCCAGATGCAGTGGCGCCTAGTGCTGAGGTTCACCAATATACCTAGCGGCGCAGAGCGCACGCTGCGGTGCAGGTTCCGTCCAGCTGAAACTGTGTACACACTCCAGGACGCTTCGCTACAGCCATGGACGGCTCAGGCCAAAGCGCCGCCACCCTGGTGTCTGCCAAGAGCCTTTGGGACGAACAGCGCAAGAAGCGTCACACTAGACTCTGCAGCCGTGGGCAATCTGCTGCTCGATTAGCAGACTGTGCTGCTGGCTGCATGCCACAAGATCCACAGACTCTGCCGAATGCCCTTATGTCCGTCAAGCTACGGGCATGGCTCACGCTGGAGGACATGCAGGTGATGCGGCTCGGAGTCGGGCCAGCAGTTTGGGCGATCATAGGAAACTTGGCCAATTGAGAACGTGAACGTTGTTTCTACGCAACCGCAGGCCGGCTGCCGCTGGACGACGGAACGCTGTGTCTGTTGTCAATGCAGGCGCGGCTGACGCTGGGCGATGCGCACCGGGTGATGCGGCGCGACATCGGGCCCGTCAACCTGAATTGTGGTTGCTGAACTCTCAAGTGTGTGTGTCAACAAGCAGATTTCGTGTTTGTGAAACCGCAGGCGCGGCTGACGCTGGACGATGCGCACCGGGTGATGCGGCGCGACATCGGGCCCATCAACCTGGAGTTCACAGTGCCCATGCTGTGCGCCTCACGCCTGCAAGTGCGGTATCTGCAGGTATGTTCCTCTGGCCGCTGCTGCCCTGCGCATAATCGTCGAGAGTTTAGGTTCCAGCGATCTGCTTTTCGTGTGCTGAGGCCATGCTGGTCCCAGTATGCCGGGTATGTGCTGTGCAGATGCTGTCAGAACCTCCGCTGGCAACCTGAGATATATTTCAACTTGGTGCTTTGTGTTTGCAGATCATGAAGGCAGAAAAGCCCGGAACACCATCCGCCTACCGATGGGTGCGCTACGTGACGACCTCAAACTCATACGTGGTGCGCCCTTGAGGGGCGTGATCGTCGGGGTGGCGGTCCGAGGTTTTTCGAGTCATAGAGCGGAGCCGCCTGCCATCTTGGCAGGCGGCTGGTTGATGATCGGTACGTCATAGATGATAGGTCCTAGCGGCATAGGACTCAGTTGGCTGGGAAGGCCAGACGGAACGGCAAGATTCGTGTGAAAAAGGATGATGTTCCACAAGCCTTCTGGCATCCCACGAGGTTGATGACATACACGCTCGCATGTCGCTGCCACCCCATTGCCAGCAGTCCCGTTCCTTAGTGTCGCAGCGGCTGCCAAGACAGGGCTGCTGGTAACATTCGCTGGCAGTTTGACCAGTAGATATTATGCCGCCGCCATTCGCACACGTAATGACCTCAAGTGGCTTCCAGGCAGTCGATTGTGCAGTCAGTGGTCAGATGAGTGCCTTACCCGCCAGCCGTGCATCATGCAGGGCGCCACTCGCACACTGCCGCCTCCTGGCCGTGCGGCCATGCTGACACGCCGTCGGCCACTTGTTACATGCCGCGCATGGCCAGCAGTAAGCGGCTGGTGCAGAATGTTCCGATATACAACACCCAGCAGATGCCGCCGCCGCATGACATCGTCTCCCAGATGACTTCCCAGTTGAAGTGCTGCTCCCGTCGCCTCCCTGCCATGTTGCCGCGGGACTCGCTCGGCGGCGCCGGCGCTGCAGTATCTCAGAAAGTTTGTTTCAACGTCAGACAACCTTTCGCAAAGCTTCACGTACGCACTGAAACGGTGGTTTATCATGACACAACTGGAACGCAATAGCTGCCGCATTCACCCTGCTGACAGCTGCACACATAACTTGCGAGACTAATCGGCTGCGCCAGCCTTGGGCTAATGAAGGTCGCCCGACTAAATAGACAGCAACAGCACCATGCGCAGGAATGCAAAGCCAAAAGCGAAATCTCAGGCGATGCCACCGCCCAAAGAGAGTGTGCCCATGGAACCCCATCAAGGTCGAACCTCTGCCTCCGATGCTGCTGCAGGCCGATGTGGTTGTCTTGCTTCGAGGCTTAAGCTTTCTTTGGTGGCTGTGGCACTGCAGCAGCGCAAATCACTTCAACCTACTTACAAGTCTTGACACATCCAAAAATGCCGGCCCTGCCCTGTTCACGATCGCAAATTCGACGTGAACAAGACCATTCGCTGCATGTTCATCAGCAATGCACATTTCACGGCTAGATGCCATATACCAGGAACAGCGCCAGGCGCAGGAACGGAAAGATGCCGAAGGACAGCCAGCCGAGGACGCCACCCAACGAAAGCGTATCCCAGAAAGATTCCCAGTTGGAGCTGTGCTTCCTGCGCTGCCGCGGGCGGTGCAACTCCTTGCCTTCCGCCGTCGCATGACGGATCGTACGGCGGCGCAGCGGCCGATGATGCCCTGATGGGGACCGTGCATCTGCTTCCAACACAAAGCAAGACGATGCAGCTGATGTAGACACCACAAGCCATAGGTTTGCAATATACTTCAAGGCATGCAGTGCTGTGTCAATGTGCAGAGTGCATGCAAGCCTCTCCCTCCATCAGGTATGCACCTGCTGGTGTGAGATGGCTGCGGGTGCTGGTGATGGGACAGTGCACAACGTGCTGGTGGCAGCACAGGCGGCTGCAGCGCTGCAGGCGGTTCGCTGACAGGTGAACTGCTTGGGCCTGAATGCACCCCTGTATCATGTGCGGCGTTGTGCCTGCTGATTTCTGCCGCGCACTGGCAGTTGCGAGCGAAAACTTTGCTCACGTGATGCAGGTCCCGTTTGAACAGCGCAAAGATAACTGAAGGATGCACTGGCCGATGTCTCTCCACTGATCGCAAAGGTGCAGGGTGCCCGGCGGATTGGAGTGCCGAAAGTCAGCAGTGCCAGGGAGCAGAGTGGTGGACGGACGTGCTCTGTCATATTCCCCTTGGCCAGATGCCTGCAATGCTTTCCCAGTGGAACCGGAAACCAATGCTCTCCTCCCGTCCTCCGCTCAGAATCCGAACATTACAAATATATCACTGCAATATGTGCAGCAGCCAGTATAATGCAGGACCTCGTAAGTGCGGTGTTGTCCATAGCGACGGGGCTCTCAAAATGAAAAAGAAATCCAGTACAAAGTCCGCCACAACACTGGTCGAATCAGAGACACGACCCTACGAAATCCCTCAACGCACCGCCGCCGCCGCCATTATGACGCTTGCCGGCACAGCCCCTCAAATCTCACTGCCGCGGCGTCGCCACAAACGTCAGCCCGCCGTGGCCGGTCCCCTGCCGCTTCGCCGCCGCCGGCGCTATCCCCTCCCGCACCAGCTGCGAGCCCAGTACCTGAAAGAGAAGCAAAGCGCCTATTACAGTCTACTGTTGACCGAGCAATGTGAGCAATCTGAAATGACACATGACACTAGGTATGCACGCGGCGGAGACCGACTGTCGGGTGCGGATTACCTAAAACCCTGAACATCCGTCACCTTTGCGGGCGAGGGGCGCTGCGCCGCGTCCGGGTGCATGAGCCGCTCGATCATGTTGCGCAGGCGCACGTTGCGCCCCGGCAGCATGCCAATCTTGCCGCGCCGCAGGTCCTGGTACCGCTCCCCCTCTGCGTTTCAACGCATTCAATTGTAAAACCAAATGGAACGAATGGAAGATTGAACAACTCATGCTTTGATATTTCAATCGCAAACCCATGACAGCCGTTCCCGCGCCGCGGAAAACCCTGCGGAGCACCGCACAGGCACACAAGCTCTGGCGGCAGCCCGCTGCGATTGCCCTCTGGCAGATCAAAGCGCCACTGTGTTGTAGCCCAGGGAAGGCGTCAGCACCCGAGGGCAGGTCGGTGGCGGTCCACAGCTCGAACAGCGTCGCGCCCAGCGCAAACATGTCCGCCTTCTCCAGGTGCCGGTAGTCGTCGTTCAGCACCTCCAGCGCCAGGTACCTACGTTTAGATAAGAGGGCGTTTTGCTTGAGAACATAAAGGACACGAAATGACACCTTTGCATCCTGTTTGCCAGGCACCTCTACACAGCAGCGTTTGCGCAGTCGCCACGACGCCTGGACTCACCCAGGCTACAGGATGGAAGGGCAGCAGATCAGAAGCGCACCTGCGGTCGCCCTCGTCGACGCACACCTCGTCCGCTTTGGCCTGCGCAAGCGGCGACGAAGAGTGTGAAATTGCGGAGTTGATCAATCACTGACGAACAGCTGTCCTGATGTGGAAACAGACATGACATGCAACGCACAGACAGCTTGCCGGCAAGCACGCAGGGCACTGCCGAGACTCGATGCGAGAGCACTGACAGCATTACGCAATCGTCCCCACCTGCGTTGCGGTGCCAAAATCGCCGAGCTTGTACACCGTCTTGTCGCCGCCGCCGCCGATTCCCGCATCATCGGCGTCACAGCAGTAGATGTTGTCCGGCTTCACGTCCATGTGCACCATGCCGTGCGAGTGCACATGCTGCAGTGCCAGCGCCATCTGCACCGAAACAGGATAGAATTGATATGTCAGACAAACCACCTGGTGTACTTCCGAGCTTGGCGGCACCTGCGTGCACCATGCCATGCGAGTGCACGTGCTGCAGCGCCAGCGCCATCTGCACCAGCACAGGGACACCAGGGATCAAGTCATGTCCGATACACCTTGGCGCGAGATACCGATGGAAGCTCTCGTAATCAGGTGTTGGCGGCACTCGTGTGCACAATGCCATGTGCGTGCACGCGCTCCAGCGCCAGGTGTTCGCACAGCGACATGAAACACGCATTCAGATATGAAAGTCAGGCAGCTGCTCCTCCATGATTCGCGCCATGCCGTGCTGCGACCCTAGCGCCATTTGCTCAAAAGTGCAGCAAGGCGGATCACATCTGAGAGCCTGCCAGCAGGACGTGCCATCCGAGCTTGAAAGCCAAGGCCCGCAAGTCTTACAGCGGCGCATGGAGGTGTGGCGTCTGCAACAACATGTGCATGTCCATGGGTTGCAAATGTAGTGCATTCTGTCCTCTCCTCGGCACATGATTACATCTTCCCAGTCCTGAGATGCCAGACGACGAGCGTCTCTCCTGCCGCAGGATGTCCACCAGCTGCGGATCCGTGAAACTCGCCGTCCAGATGGCTGCGTGAGACTTGTGCTGTAGAGATGCATAATCAACGCCACCGAGCTTTCAAACTGATGCACAAGGAACAGCGCTCACCTGCCGCAGGATGTCCACCAGCTGCTGCTCTGTGAACTCGCCGTCCAGCTGGCTGCGCTGCGTGAGGCTGGGCCCGCACTTCTCCAGCTGGATGTACAGGTACTCGCCCCGGTCGTGCGGCTCAATCCAGGCGCCGTAGTAGCGCACCACGTGCGGGTGACCCGTCAGCCGCGCCCACGCGTGCATCTCCTGTGTAGTGCACATTACATAACGTCAACAACATGCCCTCGAGGGACCCAATCCAGGCGTCGTAGTAGCGCACCACGTGCGGGTGCCCCGTCAGCCGCGCCCACGCGTGCATCTCCTGCGGTTCCAGGCTTTAAGGTGTTGAAATGTCGAATCGAAGCTTGATTAATGTAGTAGCGCACCACACATGCAAGTGCTCCGTCAGCTGCGCCAAAGCGCGCATCTCCTGTGGATTGCACAGGAAGCGCGGAAAGGGGAGGCCATCTATCTTCTGGGGGTATTTTCAGAGCATAAATTTCACCCTAAAACTTGGATATTTTCATCACAGTTTCCTTGTATTCTTCTATCCCAGCCCACCTGGATCCAGAGGCGCTTTTTGGCGTTGTTGGTGACCTCCTGCAGCGAGCGCTTGAGCGCGTACTCCATGCCGTCCAGGCGGTGCTTCACCCGCAGCACCCGTGAAAACGCGCCGTGCCCCAGCGCCTCTATTTCACTAAAGTCCGCCCTGCAGTGTAGGTTTGGCAAGGATTTCTCAGCCAATGATACAGCGCCGTCCAGGCGGTGCTTCACCCGAAGCACCCAGGAAAGGCGCCGTGCCCCACCGCCTCCATCTCCTTGAACTCCGCCCTGCGACACGGGTTTGGCAACGATTTTGAACCTGTAACATATTGGCGTCCAGGCGGTGCTCACCCGAAGCATCCAGGAACTCCGCACTGCGCACAGGTGTGACGTACCAGATTGACGAGCTGTGGCAGGATGGCCATCGCGCTGGCGCAACTCTAGTGTGGTTCACATGTGGCGAGAAGCGGGCCAGTCTGAGCACCCCTGGAGGACGCCGCCTGCTCCAGCCCTCAGATAGAACTCAGGGGATTCAGATGGTGAACATGCGCATGTGAATCTCTCGCGTGTCGAGAGGAGTATGGTGAAGGGGATCAGTCAAGCACACCTGAAGCGTGACATTGGCTGGTGGGCCCCCCGCGGCAGGCTGCACAGCGACCGGTTGTGATCATCGTCCTCTTTCTGGGCGTCACCCATGAACACGTTGCGCAAGCACACCGGCGACTTCGGTCGGCTGATGCGCATCGGCTTGCGAGACGTGGGCGGCAGCAGAGCCCCTGAACGGTAAAGGCGTTTCCATCAGGCTCTGTAAGGGTTGTGTCTACTGCACAGGGAGAGAGGACTGCCGGTTCAATTTGCGAAACGGTCGACAGCGCTCACCTGGCGGGCCCATTGCGCCTCTGCTGGGGCAGGGCTGGCTTTGGCTCATGCTGACGTTGCATTCCGCATCCATGTCTGCGGCCACACATGTGTCTTACCCTCAGGATGTGGAGTGTGCTCGCATGTCTGGATTGTGGTCACGTGTCTGGCCCTCAGAATGTGATTTGTGCACAGATGCGCTGGGCTATGCATACAGCAATCAATAGCACACCAATGGATGATGCAACGGGCATGCTGTCTCGCCTGCGATGCTCTGCCGGGAGCGCTTGGCTGGCGGCGAGATTACCGCCGGTGTCCGCAGCACCTGCCAGGGATGGGCGTCTGGCGGCTCCACTGGGGTCACAAAATCCTGGGTGCTGCACCACGACAGCACCACAAATGAGCACGCAGTAGTCTCTGGGAACGACGCTGATGGTGTAAGACAGGTGCGTGCATGTGTTTCCGCTTTTGCTGCGACAGTCCCGCCCGCACCTGAGCAGCTGCTGGCTGGCATACTGCTGGCTGTACATCTGGGAGCAGGGCAGCGCGTCCATCATGTTGGTGGAATCCCGCAGCGGGTCCTCCTCTGACAGCTGCAGGCTGAGCGCTGGGTTGTCCAGCCGATTGTCCAGCAGGCTGTCCAGCCGGCAGCCGCTGAAGGCGCAAGACAGCTTCTGCGAGCTGCTCGCGCCCTGCGTCGGCTGGCTGCCATTGGTGCACTGCGAGAAGTTCAGGTGCATGGCCGCTGCGGGTCGCCCTGCGCCGCGTAATCGCAGATTCAGCTCGTCTGTCGGCAGAAGCATACTGTGCACCAAGGTCTCGGCGACAGATGCACAGGCAACCCACCTGCTGTGATATGATCACTTACTGGTGCCAGTAGGGACTCAGCACCATGAGCAGCTGTCAAGCTGGTCTGAGCAGGCCCTCTAACGGCTGTGGGCCAGACCCTGTCGCTGGATGCGATGTATTGTATGCTTCGGCTGTGGACTACGCTGAGGGTGCTCAAGAGAAAGTACTGGAAAGTGCTAACCGCCGATGCTTGCAGAGCCCAATGGTCATACGTTTGCAGGCTGCGAACAACACAGAATGATGATCGCTAGCAATCTGCAGAATTTGGACATCAAAATCAGCCGGGTCGATATCCAGTTATCTCAAGCCCTTATTTGGGGGCAAAGGAAGGCAGTTGTTGGAGGAAAGGCAGTGCAAAGGCGACCAAGAATTGGTGCTTCTTGGTCCAAATGTTTGTTGCAGCAGTGGGAAATCGCCCAA
>JAABUL010000883.1_pt1 | contig 61702 bp, 121 predicted proteins | sample 5559151 | NCBI WGS metagenome assembly JAABUL01 (sample SAMN10711876, study PRJNA513368) | rock metagenome | isolation source: Antarctica rocks | place: Antarctica: Victoria Land, Pudding Butte sud
GCGCGTCGGGGCGCGCGCCTCGAGTACTTGGTGACCAGCTTGTTGCCGAGCAACACGGGGGTGGTGCCGACGGCCTGCTTCACCACCCAGCTGCTCTTCAGGATGCTGGGGATCAGCTTGAAGCGGTTGTTGCGCTTCTTGTCCGCCGCCGGCCCCTCGCCCTCCAGGAACCTGCGCACAGTAATGTCCATGCGTGAGGGCAGATGTCAAGCTGCAGCCGTCCGGAGCGTCAAAGGGACAAGCCATTGCGCAATGTTGCTTTCAGACATTCACACCTTGCACCCTGCAGAAATCCGAAAACAGCGCCACCTCGCGAGGCTGGCGTTGAAGGGCAATTTCGCGTTGCCGTCATTGCAGCCATGCAGCTAAACCTCCGACCCCGTTGTAAAAGCAAAAACGACGTGCACCTCGCGAGGCGTCGCAGGGCGATGGTTTGTCACTGTCGTTGTCCTCGTGGTCAGGCGTCGCAACCCCACACTCCATAAGAGGTGACAACAAGAAATGCAAAAGCACTGCACCTCGCGAGGCTGACGTCGAAAGGCGACGGCGCATCGCTGTCGCTGTCGTCACGGTCGCCGCCGGCGGAGGACGCGCCGGCGGAGCAGCCGCCGCCGCCGTCCCCGCGCGCTTCCCCATAGCAGCCGCTGTCGATGGAGGAGGCGCGCGAGGCCAACACCGGGGAATCCCCCGTCGACAATTCCTCCGAGGAGCCGCCTGAAAGAGGTGACATGTGAATATGTTGCATCGGTGAATGTGTTGGAGATGCATCCAAGAGGCCGGCGCCGGGGAATCCGCCATCGAGGCCCGGCATGGATGCACAGGAGTGGTTGAGGATGAGGCGAATGGGAGTGGGACACTTCTGCGCCACCGAGTCCACCGTCGACGGCTCCTCCCAGCAGCCGCTGCGGCGGCGGCATGCAGGAGAGCGACGCAAATGCTGCGCGCGCCTGTGGAGGCAGGGCAGCACATGCATCGGAGGAGCCTCAAACATTCCAATAGAAGCAGGCGCGCACCTGTGGAGGCGGGGGCCGCCCAGCCGGTGGGCGCGACGTCCGAGGACCAGCTCATGACCAGGTTGCGGAAGGGCGGCCCCGGCACCATGAAGTTGACCACGAAGGTGAATGCTGCCTCGCTGTTTCTGCAGGGAACAAAGCAGGAGCAGCTTCGACCTTGACCGTGCAGCCTCCGCAAGAGGAACTCTGGAAGATAAACTGACCCCCAAACGAGGACGGATCACGAAGTCGCAACACACAACTGTGGGTGGCTTGAGAGTGACAGGTACAGCAGCCGCACTTGACGGGGGGCAGGTCTCAGGGCGGGCACTGGCCGACTTCAAGGACGCCATACGACGAGAGCAGGCTGACAATCGGCAGTTTGACAGTTTTTGCATCGCACTTGATGGAGGGCAGGTGCTGGCCGACGTTCCACACCAGCTCATCCGACTCCGTGAGGTCACACGCCGCCAGCTCAAACACTGGGTCCGCCGCCGGCACCTGCAATATGACACCCAGTTTGTTCATCTTTTGACTACGAGCCTTGCCTGGAGGTCCAATCGGTGAAGAGATGGGCAGTGAATGCTTCGCACACCGCGAGGTCAGACACCGGGTGCGACCCCGGGCACCTGCCGAATAACACTCAGACTATCTAGGTGCGCACATTCAGAACGTGTTTGTCTTCTCTCGAGTTGTTTGCACGACGCACTCTCCGGCCAGCGGGGCTCAAGCAGTCGATGAAGGTGGAGCCGCACATAGCGATTCAAGCAGCATAGACGGCATTAGGACACACACACCTTCTTCCTGTCCCGCAGGTAGCCACGGCCGCGCAGCTTGAAGCCCCCGTTGCCGGGGTAGCTCCAGACTGTCGGCGCCAGCGTCGGCCGCCGCGTGTCCGCCCCTGCGTCTGCGGCAGCGCCTTCGCCCTCCGTCGTGCCCACATCGGCCGCTGCCCCGGGGACAACGAAGCTGCCTGACCGCGCTGATGCATCGGACATCTGGTGCAGCCTGTGCACCGGAAAGCAGACACGCTCAGGGTTTCGGCATATGTTATTTCTCGAGGTTTCTGGGTGGCTGCCCTCACGTGTCAGCCGGCACCATGTCGGCGCAGCCTGCCCTGCTACCAGACGAAGAAAGCATGTCAGGCTCAGCATCACCTGCCATCCACTTGCCACATAATGCCCCCGAGCAGGGGTGCAAGCAAAGTCAGGTAGGGCGCAGGGGTGCAGGGCTCATCGGCTGCAAAGGATGCACTGGCTCAACGCTCAGTGGAGGCCACATTTCTGCAAAGTGCAGAGCGCCATGCGGGCGGGAGCGCACAGTGAGAGTCTGGCGGCTGGCGCTGTCAGGCGGCTGTAGGCTGAGGAGAGCCGCATGAGCCTTCTGCCGCCAGCGCAAGAGAAATATATTCAGCACCCTGGCTTTCTGTGCGGCCCAGAAGGCAATGCGGGCCTGGAAACGGATGCACAGTTGCAGCACCCCGCTGAAAGGGGCATCCCTCAGAGCAGGAATTTCGGGTGGGCCACGGCCGGAGGGCTGTTCGCGGTGGGCGCAAGAGACGCAAGACTGGGCACAGGGGGGTGCGCCGTCACGACTCAGGCAGCCAGTGGCTTGTGGCAACAGATGAGCACAAGGCATTGCAAAGGCGATGCAATGCCTGGTGACAGGCGCGCTGGCAGCGCAGGTGTTGGTATCATTATGACACGCTGAGCGATGCCACAGCAAGCGGTGCATAGTTAGAGACACTGCCGCTGTAATATGGGCAATGACTGCAGTCGGTCCGCTGGCCGCCCACATCAGTGTAGATGCCATCCGGATGCTCATTTCGGCTAAAATGGTGTGCATTTTGCACGGAAGTCCATGAGCGGGGATGCAACAGCTCGCTGGCAATGGGGCGACAGCAGGCGGACAAGGCCAAAAGGACCGCTTCTGATGAAACAACATCGGAACTCTTGCAACCCCTGAAGCACAGATCTGAACGAGGAAACGCACGAGGGGTAGCGGACGGCGGGCGCCAGCAGGTGGCCGGCCGCCGGTGGCACCTGGCCGCTGCTCTGGCGGGAGGCGGGCGGCTGCGGCGGTGCGAAGCTGCCGCGCATGCTGAAGGGCTTGACAACGAACCGCTCCTGCTCCACCTGCGCATGATGAGTTCGAGCAAGATGAGAACCTCAAATACTCTGTGCGGCCACGGTGCGAAGCTGCCGCGCATGCTGAAGGGCGTCATCACAGAGCGCTCCTGCCTGCGCCGCGAGACATGGTCTGAAATTTGATGTGCCAAAGGAGGGTTGCCGGGCGACAACCCTTGGACGATTCCGCGGCGGCAGGTGAGCAGCTTCGCGTTGATGCTCTCCTGTTCAGCCTGCCTGCTTGACGCAGATTCAAATGCAGCCTTGCGCCACGCAGTGTGCAGCTGCCGGTGTTTGTGTGCAGCCTGCAGTACCCCACTGCACTGACACTGGACACAGAAAGTTGCGCCTGAACGTCGGCTTGAGCATGATCCGAAGAGGCGCAGCACTGCGCACAGCATTCGGCTTGGCACTCACCGCGTCGCGCAGCGTGATGACGGACAGCAGCAGCGACTCCTGGTAGGAGGAGTGCAGCGCGGACAGCAGTGGCGCCGTCGCCCGAGCAAAGCCGCGCGGCTGACTCGCCGGCTTGTCCCCCAGCCACCCGCCCAGCTCCGCCTGTCCGGCATAGAAGAGTTTCGGGATTTTCAGGGTCTGTAAGATCCAGACTGTCCAGCAATGTCTTGACGCCGGCGTCAGGGTGCTCCCTGTACTGCTGCTGCTCAGCCCAGTGCTCCTGCCCAAGCCGTTGCCGGTGGTACGTGAAGTTGCAGGCATGGCTGAGCTGAACAAGCATGACACACGGTACAGCCATTTGCGGCTCTGAATCTGGTAGCTTGCAGGGAGCGTCACGAAGCCGAGCCGGCTGCCAAGATGTGCAGGGGATGGGGTGGGCACCTTGAGCACCATGGTGACCAGGCACTCCGCAGGGCCAGCGGCAAAGCGCGGCTGCAGCGGCGAAATGGTGTACCCGCACGCCACGATCTGCAGGCAGCGGATACTTGACAGCTCGTGAGAACCTTCCGCGTTCCATACACCTCTCGGCGCTTTGAACTGCTCGGGTGTGCAAGCACATTTACTGAATGTGCTCCGAGGCTCCCCAGCACGAGCCTTGTCGCTTGCAAGACCGATGCCAGCTCACGGGAGATATGCCAGCATGCAAGCAGTGAAACTGCCAAATTTGGTCGATAAAATGAGCAACGGGCGCACCTTGGCGCGCACGGGGTGCATCCAGGAGTACCAGGGGGCGGGGACCTGGCGGGCGCGGTGGTGCCGTACGCTGTGCATCAGCACAATGAAGGTGCCGTCCTCGTCCTGCCGCCAGTGCTGCTCCACCACCACCTGCGGGCCGCGCGGTCTCAAAGTGTTAGGGTGAACTGTGGATTCTGTTCTGTGAATGATCTCTGTGTGTAGCAATGCGCCAGAGATGATCGCATGGGCTGCTGCTGCTGCTGCTGGAACAGGGCGGTCCCTGTTCCAGAGCCTCCTCGGCATGCCGCCTCATATCAGCCGCCGCAATGTGCGGTGCCGCCTGCCTGTTCTCCCACTTGCGCCGTCTGCACGCCTCGATGATGATACAAAGGAATTGGAGGTCTTTTCAGGATGGCATCTCCGCACCTCGCGTGGTGCGCACAGCGCGGTGAGCCAGCCCCCCCTGGAGTGGAACCAGCCGCGGACGACGCGCGTGTGCGGTGAGCGCTGCTCCAGCACCGTCGGGCTGAAGAAGGGGAACATGAGGTGGTTCGCCGACTCGATGTCCATCAGCGCCTGCGGCACAGGGTTTAGGGGCTTAGTTTTGGGGATCTGACATTGAAGGCAGCACACTGAAGGCAGCACACTGTAAGACCTTCACAATACAAGGACTGGAGGCAGCGGCTTTGCTTCATGGGAGATACAGACCACCGAGAGTACGCAACAAGACAGATAATGCTATCAAAGAGCTCTGCAAGCAACCCCGCTTTGACAGGGGCCTCGAAGGGAGTCGCCGCACCTTGAACACGGAGGCCGGTGAGGAGCGCACGCAGGTGGACACCATCGTGGCGCCGCCGTCCTGGTCGTCATCCTGGATGTACACAACACCAACACTGTTTGCAATCATGGGAAATGCAGGCACCATGCGACGCCGATAATCCCTCCGTTCGGCACAACAGAGATGTGAGATGCGGCAGACCCATGCCGGCTGTGCGCAATAAGCAGGAATAACCAGCGACATAACTAGCACCGCAGTTGCGCATTGCCATGCTGGTCGAGCAGCGACAGGGCTCGAGCCCCAGGCAGCAGCCCTGCAAGGCTAAAAACCCCTCAAACCCTCACCTCCTCCTCCTGGTAGACCGCGACGCCACAGATGTGGCGGAAGTTGGCCCACTTTCGCACGTGGACGCCATTGGAGGCGCCATTTGCTTCATCACTTGCGCCCGGCGCCGCCGGCGCCGACGCCGCTGTCGGACTCCCCTTGCCCGGCATCCTGTCTGCCGCCGGGGTGCCCTGCGCCTCATCTGGGGTGGCGCATGCAGCACCAGTGAAATTCTACACGACTTTGCCACATGTGCTTCTCAGGCGGCGAGGAGAGTAGCTGGGCCACCAGCACCGTGACGTCGCAGACTTTGACTAAAGGTCAGACGTCTGGCGCTGCCGCTTTGATGCAACACTCACAAACTTGCCGCAAGCCTCGTGCAAGCGCACCATCTGCACGGCCGGACGTGAACGAAGGTTGTGGCAGTGATTCCAACGAGCGGTTGGAGCCCGCCACCAGATGCTCCCGGTGTTGCTGCAGGCACGCATCAAATGTTTTTGTCGAACATCAGCAGGCGTCAGGACAGTGGCAAGAGCGCTCCGGGCGCACCATGAATCGAACGAAACAGCTGCACCGAGTTGGCGGACTCCGACGTCCTCTTAGGTCAGGTGCTGACATTTGTTCAAGTTCTGGCAGTGGCAGTCCAGGGCACGGCGACTGTGTCGTTACTGGGAGCCCGTCCTGAGCATGCCCATGGGGAGCGCACAGCTGCAGCACAACACCGCCTCCTTCGTCTCCCACTTCTGGCAGACATCGCCCTTTCCCTTTCCTCTTGCCCCCCCAGTATGCACTGCGTATCAACTGCTGAACTTCAACTTACTAGAACCTATGCTCACCTGCTTCGAGCGATCGGGCGTGAAGTGCCGCCGCAGCCGCCCCAGGCTACCAGTTCGGTGCTGCGTCGCCTTCAGGCCGCCGCCTGGCACGCCCGTCGCCGACAGCGCTGACACCGCCGTCACCTGCACCCGCGCTTTCATGTTGCATCATAGAGCATGTCTACATGACGCCCGCTCACGCCAAGCAGGTTCGCTGTGTGGGGTGGGGTGGAGGACTGCTGGAGGCGTGGTGAGAGTATTGATATCTGCCAACAAAACCCACCAGGCAGTCGCGCCATGCCTTGGCCTCCTCCTGGTCCTCGAAGCACAGCTTGAGCGGCTCGCCGCAGAAGACGTGGCCGTCCGGCCACCGCAGCATGAAGTAGTACTGCGTGGTTGAGGGTTTAGATTCAGCACAGGCACGACGCCCATCTGTCCTCTTGATGTGATTATACATGCAGACTGTGTGCATACGCAGCCTACTTTGTTGCTTTGAAGCGCAGACTCGGCATGGACATCTTCAAGCTTTGTTTATGGGAAGGAGACAACAAGAATGCACAAGGCAGAACACGTCACTAACTGTTCCGGGCCGGGTTTGCGGTTCGCGCAACTCGTGCCTCACAAATCGGAGCGCGCACCAGCTCCTTTTTGTGCACGTGACGCGTCGCAAATGCCACCACGATGTTGGAGTGCCGCCCGCGCGTGGTGAACTGGTGGTGCTCCAGCGGCGACAGCGTGCACCGCGCATGCAGCGGCCACACTTTTGTCGGCGTGTCCGCCTCAGGATCCCTGCACGGACGCCACCGTGAGGCTCGATGTCAAGTCCCCCATGCCAGACAATCCCCATGGCGACATCCTGTCGGAAACAGATATCTGATACTGGCTGCTGTTCAACGTGGGCTGGGCCTGCCTTCGCTCGTCACCGAGTCCGGAAGGCCTGGTGCGGCGCGCCAGAGGCACCTGGCCTACAGCCTCGCTGCAGCTACAGCAGCTGCCCCAAAACAGCTCCAGGATCTGCTTACTGCACGTGGCGTACCAGCAAACAGTCGCGTGGCCCACCTGAAGGTGACCAGCGCATGCGGGTAGATGGCGCCATAGCGCTGGTTGACGACACCGTCCAGGTATGTTGATTCCCGATACACCCACCCCTGCCGCCGCACGTCCGCCACCGACTTGCGGACGCTGAGCGCGGAGCCGTTCACGCCGTTGGCGCCGCTGCTGCGCCGGCCGCTGCTGCGCCGGCCGCTACTGCCGGCGTCGAAGTGCGGGCTGCCGCTGTCATGGCTGGCGTCGGCGGCGCCGTCCGCGTGGTTGTTCAGCGACGCCCCGGAGCTGGCATGCGCCAGGCGGCTGGGCGGTCCGGTGGTGCTGACGGAGGTTACCGAAGCCGCCACGGAGCCTGGTGGCGTGCTGCGCGGCTCCGGCGGTGGCAGCAGCGGCGCGCTGGCGCCGTCGCGTTTCATTGCGGTGGTGCCCGGCGGTGTGGTCTGCTAGCTACGCCGAGTAGCGGCATGGCCGGATCCGGCCGCCCGCATGGCATGCAGGGTTGATGCTGGTGGCAGGGCTGCCAGCTCACGCGAACAGCCGCTCTGTGTTTGCGCAGGACCAATGAGCTGAGGTTGCCCAGGACCGAATTGAAATTGCCCGTTCCAGAAACCTCGCCGGCCCAGCTCGCTGAATGCCTACTGCAAAGCGAGACCGTCTGCTGCACAGCCGGTCGGGACGTAACTGCGGCCTGCAAAGCTGGCAGGTCACCGAATCTGTGCTTGGTCAAAATGCTGTTTTTGCTTCACGCCTGCTGAGGCTGCAAAACCACGCTGCTATGGCGAATAAGCTCTAGAGCTTGCCGACACGATGTGCCAGGTGCGAAGCCTGTGGCCCTGACGGCAAACCTTGTGCCTGTACTGTGGACTGCCAACTCCTCGGGCCTGCTAGCGACGAGCCAGACGGTATCTGCTTCAGTCAGTTTCCGCTACTGAAAGGTGCACCGTGATCTCGACGAACAGTGAATCCGCGGTGTGAATCAATGAAGACACTGCGCATCTTGACTAAAAAGTTTTTAGTAAAAACCCGCCTTAGTCATGTTTTCAGGTGTCCTCAACGCAGTCCAGCAAGTGAAAATGGATGGCCAGTCTCCCATGGAATGCAGGGCGCAGCGCGTTCAGAAATTCCCTCGAGACACCCGCCACGGCTCACGAGGTGAAGCTCCGCAGCATCCGCCAGCAAGCCGCGGGCGGCGGCATCTCAATTCTTTGGTGGAACGATCTTGCCGTCGCGCCAGATGACCTGCGCCCAAGACACAATTCCTCAGGCACCAGCGATTCACTCGCTGCGACGCAGAGCGAGCCTGTTCCAATGACACATCTGCCATCGGATGCCGTCAGATGCCGTCATCCAACGTGGAGCGCAGCGAGGTCAGAAGCAGCAGCACGCATCACACCTCATCGGGCGCCAGCCTGGACGCCAGCTTCTCCGCCGTCTCGTGGTCGCCCATGCGGTACGCGTTCTGCATCTGCATCTTCAGCAGCTCCTGCTCCTTCATGTCCTCCGCCTTGCCGACCTGCAGAGGCGACATAATCATATGCTGTTAGTGATGCAGATGCAATTCCACCTGGTGATGCACCTCTTCAGCAAGCATTGGTGCCGCGCGACTATCTGTGGCCTCGGAGACCGGCTGCAGCCTCAGGGTGTCCAAAAGAGTGATTTGTCCTACTCTGCCCTGCCTTTGCAGGGGTCTTTTGCGTGGCCCAGGGTGATTGCTGTAACAAGGATCCCATGAGATGTGATCGCAACAGGAACGATCGCATCGAGACACAGTAACTAACAGGATCAGGAAAGCTCACCGCGGTGTACTTGAGCTGGTTGTAGGCGTCGCGCAGGCGTTCCGACTGCTCCTGGCGCCGCTTTTCCGCCAGCTCCAGCCGCCGCTCCGCCTCGTCATCAAATGCCGTCTTCTCCATGTCCTGCGCTCACGATAGGATACGTCGTCAGAAAGGCTGTCGGGCTGCCGTCAGCTTGGTCCCCGATACGTGTTTCTTGCTGCACGCTTTGCAGGCGTCACAGTCTGGCGAAGACCCCACGGCGCCACAGTTGCACATCATCCTTGACATCTTCTCAAAAGCCAGAATGAAATTCTGCTCAGGCTGCGAAGCCAACACAAGCTTGGCTCGCCTTGGGGTCGACGCCCTTCTTGGCGGCCTTGGCCGCCTTGCGCTTGTCGTACGCATCCAGGTCATAGAACTTGACGTGCGGCAGCGTCGACGTGTTGTAGTCCTGCAGCATTCAGAGATGGTTGATTCTATCTACGCAGTTCCAGACTTGCATGACAGCCATGCCGCAGCGATGCACAGTCGATGGAACGGCTCCCAACGCTATGTCGCAGGCACAGCTGTGCGTCAACAGCTGACGCGGACACCCAGTAACCTCTGGAGACTGCAGTTTTGAAGTCCATGATGGCGGGCCGGTGCGCACCTCCATGAATGTGCTGAACAGCTCCTTCTCCTCCGCCTTTGGCCTGCAACAAGATTCCCAGTCCATCAGCCGCCAGGCACGATCAGGGATCGGGCTGGTGCTCAGACTGTAGCGGAATGCCAGATTGGACGCACAGCATGTAGCCTTAGCTCTGTGGAGGATCATAGGCTTGAGCTCAACGGCTGACTTTGAGGCTGGGCGGCAGCGTGCAGCAAGCAAAGGTGGCTCTGCATCAGCATCTGCATCAGCACCTGCATCAGCAGAGTTGCTTCGACTCACATGATCTCGGGGTCCAGCTTCTTGACGTCGATGGCCCAGGCCTGGAACTCAGCGCGCTTCTCGTACATGTCCGTTTCCCGCAGGATGCCGTGCGCGCCGTAGCCGTCCTTCACCACGCCCTGCCCATCAGTACAGTAGGGTGTGAAGGTTGCGACTGGCGCAATGCGGCAGAGTCCAGGTTGCAGACAGTGCTCCTCGTGCGTCTTGGCCCTCGGCGTAGCAGAGCGAACGAGACGTCCAGCTGCAGTTAACGGTACTGCCGTTGCATGAGACCGTGCGGTGGCAGGTGATGCATTGCAGCATGGCCTGACGGCATGTTAATCGGGGAAACATCTGAAAAACAGTGTGTCTGACTGGGAGCCCAATATGGTCGCCCGGCATGGAAGCAACTTCACCCCCATTGCGGCCTCCTTGGAGGCCCTGCTGCGCTTTGACGCCTTGGCGCTGTCCTCGCGGCGCCGCTTCTTGCCGGGCTTCGACTTGTGCTTGTGCTTCGACTTCTTGGACTCCTTGCTGCGGTGCCGCTGCTTGCTGCCGCGTCGCTCGCTGCCCGAGCCGCTGTCCGAGTCGCTGGCCGACGGGTTGGCGTCCCGCCGCGCCAGCTCCTGCCGCCTCTGCGGATGATGGAAATGCGCAATGGCATCATGATGTCATCTCACGTCACCATCTCCATTAAAGTCCGAACGGCGACTGAATAATGCTTTGAACTACCTGCTCTGCAGTCCTTTGCGGCGCTGCATCAGGCGCTGGCGCCGCAGCTGCCATCGAGCCCGCACCGCCACACAGGCAGGAGAGCGGCAGATCCCTCCAAGTCCCTCAAGTCCCCACCAGGTCCATATACAAACACCAGCACTCGACTGTGCGTCTCGCCTGCTGCAGCACGGCCAGCTCGTCCGCCTTGTCCGTCCCGAAGCCCTTCAGCAGCTGCAGCGCGGAATTGGCCTCCCAGCCAGCGCCCTCCAGTGCCAGCACGCACACAGTGGGGCCCAGCTCCGGGACCGCGGCCCGCACCGCCCGCAGCGCCGCCTCCTCCTTGGCCTTCTGCATCTTTTCCCGGTGCTTCTCCACCTGTGGCAGTTTGAGAACGCTAGAAATGACATGCGAAAACGGATGCCGATTAAGCCGCGCGTGCGGGCGGCCCAAGCTGGCGAGACGCAGCCGGGCTAGGTGCCGCAGCAACGAAGTTGGAAGGCTATGGCCATGGAGGGAGGTTACGGGCATCGAAGTGCTGAAAGTGAAAGTGCAGAGTGGCATGCGCAAGTATCAGCGCACGCATTCTTGACAGTTCAGAGGCGCGTCATGCTTACCATGCTGCCGCCGCGCTCGTCGGGTGCGTCGGCGCCACCACGCGTGTAAAGCGGTCCTGCCGCAGCCGCTGCCATGGCTGCTGGATTTTTTGAAGTGTGCAGCTGCTACGGCGCCGCGCTCTGGCGTCGGCGCTGGACGGGAGCAGCAAGCAGGCTTGACGCAGTGACGTCTTCGGGTGCGAACCAGCGAGTGTATCCTGAGTGCGTTTTCCAGATGCCCGCAAGCAAGTGTCAATGATTAGCAGGCAGCAGTAGCCGGATCACCTCCTGACTTCCAAGCAGATGTGCTACAAATGGAGGCTCGGCCGGGATGGCAAACTATTCTAAGGGATGAGCGCTCAAGTAAGTGCCAGTAGTACGACAATGCTAAGTCTAGACCAGAGGCTGCACTTCTCTCCAGAAATCATCGGTGCCTCGCACGTGATTGATACAACCCTGCATCCGGACCCCAGAATTGGGTTTAGATTGAGCACGTGGTCGCCCGGTCTCCGCCAACTTCTCCGCAGCTCGCGGGCACTAAATTCGCAGGCAGGCTCGCGAATTACTGGCGCCATCTGCCTGCGAGGGGGTTTTATATCCCGATCTTTCATTGGCGAGCTTTGTGGCGATTCCGCTGCGGCTCCAGACTCAACTTGACGTTACAGACAGGGCCTACTCCAGCAAGCAAAGGTTGAAACGGCCGCGAGGGCAACGAGCGCACGGCTCGATCCGCAAGGCATAGGCGAACTATTGAAACAGTGAGTCTGGGGGTCCTGTCATTGCAGTTGGGCGACGACGGTGACTCGAACTCCCCCTCCCGCTAGTTGATGGGCAGCTGGGCGACGCAGACCCTGAATCATCGCCGTACAACTGCTCTCAGCTGTGAGCTGCCAATGGCAAAGACGCATCACTCGGCAGCGAAACTCCTGGTCAAATTGCCTGCCCTGCAGCAGCTTCAAGTCTGTGCAAGCGCTCACACCGAAACCTCCGACCCTGAGCCCAATGCGCTCCTGAGCCGGTCTGAACCCTTGGATTGCAATGCTGACTCTTTTGAAGCCGGTTGTGGGTGGTTTCTGCACTCGTGGGTGCGCTAGATGGGTGACGCTGTTTTCGACCAAAAATTGCAACCATCACACCAGGCGTGCTTGAGGGCCAGCTGCAGCTCTTTCGAACGCCGGTCATTCAGCCTTTTGAACATCTGCATCATGATGGCAATGTAATTTGTGCTGGGCAGCTGCCCGCCCGCCAGCTGCGCGGTCGTTGCAGGCTGAATTGTCGGCAAGGTGAACCAAGGTCAACTGGCGCTGACTGAGGCCCTGGCGTGCCTGCAGGGGACGCGCGTCGCTTGGGGCGTGCTCCCACGTCTCATCTTCTCAGCCAGAGTATCGCTGCAATCCGTAAACAGGCAGGTGAGGCGCCGTTGCGTCCCGGGTTTGGAATTGCGTGGCAAACTTCAGGCACTACAAGCTGTCATCCGGGCCTGTCCTGTCACAACCCCTTTCTCAGGCACAAGAGACATACCACCCGCACCCTGACCGCCCAGCCTTTCCGGCGGCCGCCCGAGTGCCGGCCTCGGGCGGCCGCCTTGCAGGGTGCGAGACATCACCAGCTCGCAAAACTTCTGACCGTCTTTTCGCAGGCTGGTGGGCCTCAGGCATGCCATGGATCCACAATTTAGAGGCGCGGGAGGCGCGTTGGAGCATCTGGGGCAGCTGGGTCTCAGCGAGCTGGACCTGCTCAAGCTGGCAGCCTCGGGCGGCCTGAACGCGGATGCGTACACGCGCAGCCACTCTGCAGAGGTGGCCCGTGCCCAGGCCAGCGCGCAGCAGTCGACCTTCAGCCCGTCGTGGCCGCCGCACGGCAGCATGGGCGGCGGCGGCGCGGACTGTGATGCCGCCGCCGTCCTCGCCAGACGTGGCATGCCGCCGCTGTCCCCGGGGAGCTACCTCGGCGGCGGCGCCCTGGCCGGCGCCGGCGTGCTCGATCACAGCCCACTTGGCGGCGCGGCGGACTTGACCTACCTGGCGCAGCTGGGTGCGGGCGCCACCGGTGTGGGCCCTTCTGCGGCTTTTGGCGAGGGTCCACGCATCTACGTCGGCGGCGTGCCTGACCTGGTTACCGTGGCCATGGTCCGAGACCACTTCAGCCGCTGGGGTGTGGTGTGTGTCCTGCCCCCCCCCTGCTTAGATGCTGCCACTCCCCTCGGCTGGCGCCCTTGCACTTTGGTGGCTGCCAACTTAGGGCTCGAGCATGGTGCGAAACCGGTAGCTTGCCTCGCACTTGTTGGGCTTACGCAATCATCTGCAGTGCCACTGGACCCTGTGCCAAGATGGGGGCCAGAATCCGCACGATGTCTTTGCCATTGAGGGTACAGCGCTACAGGACGAGCAGGAAGGTGGAAGCTACCATGCACCTGTCCCACATGTCACCTTCCCTCACATAGCGTGCCTGCCTCATCACAATGCACCTGTCTTGTCACACAGGTGCGGGATGTTCACTTCCCGAAGGAGCGCACCTCTAGGCGCCGGCGCCACTTCTGCTTCGTCACCTTCGAGTCCATGCCGGTAAATCCCCCGCAACGTGGAAATCCTCCGCAACGCGCACTTGATTTAAGTTTGGCGGGGGGTTTTGCTCGCATCATGACATCTCAGAAGTGACACTGGCACTCGCTCCACATGCACCCCATGCTCCCAGCCTCGGAGTCTTGTTCAGCCTGCGCATGACCTGCTTCCCTGCGGCGTTCCCTGGTGATGGGGCTGGAGTAAGCTGAAATCGCAGCCGCTGTTGTCACTGTGAAGCACAGCGCTGCTGATTACGTAAGCAGCTGTTGGGATTTGCCACCTTTGGCCCAAATCTTGACTTGACTTGACCTGACCTGACCTCTGGTTGATGCAAGGCGGCCGAGCGGGCTGTGGCGGAGAGCAACCGCGAGATCGGGGGCTACCCTGTCGCTGCCATCAACATCCCCACAGACCGCCTGACTCACTATGGCCTGCGCCAGGTGCGTGATGACATGCGGCGCAGATGCGCAGTCCGCAAATGCTTTGGTTGCTTTCAACCCAGATGCTCAAGGCACATGTCTGAAGATTGCCACATAATCAGATACTGCCCTCGACACTTTGCCGGGCACGTGTTGAGTGTAAGCCACAGCCATGCTCTCCAACACTGGCGTTCTCACCCGGCAGGCGTCTGCGCTCTCGTCGCCCTCAGCGGCCGTCCGCGGCGGCCTGCCTTTCGGCGTCGGTTCGCCGACCCTGCCGAGCGGCCTGTTGGGTGGCGGCCATACGGGCGGGAGCGACGCCTACTCCGCCAGCCCCACGCGCGCCCAGTCCCACAGTGGCGCCTACGGCGTCACGCACCAGGTGTGCGCTGGGAAACTGGCCGCCCAATACTTGTTCTTGGTGTCTGAGTCAGGTGAATGCATTGATTGCGTCACCTGACATGCTCCACATTTCAGCTTCAGCACACTGCCTGGCCATGTCGCCTGTCTAGGTACACAGTTCCTTCTCGGACAGCTATGACTCATCCATATGCCCACAGCTGGTAACACAATCACAAATCGTGCAACCTTGGAACTAGTCAAGAGCTTGCTCACGGGGTTGCTCCTTTTCACTAGGGTGGCTCATCATGGCGTCCTTTCTGCGGGTGAAAGTCTCAGACATTTAAAAGTCCTTGACGCCTGGCGCCGCCTTGCGAATGCAGGTGGGCTTGCACCGCATCCGGGGCACGGCGTCCGCAGAGTTTATGGCGACGGACGCCGCATCGCAGCTCGCGGCCGCCTCCGAGCAGGACCTGACCGCGGCACTGGCGCAGCTACGGCTGAACCAGCAGCAGCAGGCCGCGGCGGCCGCCGCTGCCAACGGCTATGGCAGTGCTCCAGGGTGTGTGACTTACGTCAAGCAGCTGTGCAAGTCGCTCATCAGTATCGCAGCCCCCGGCTCCGTGTGTGGCACAGGCAAGCTGCCGAGACAGAGCAGCGTTGTCCCTCACCCAGCTCCTCTGTCCCTGCCCAAGGGTGTAGGCTGTATTGTGTGGCTCACATGTTCAATCGGGTCCCGATTTCGCTGCTCACCAATGCACATGGTCCCGCCTCGCAGGTCTGGGGTGTCCACACGGCAGACCAGTCACGACTTCTCCAGCGTCGCCACCTTCTCGGGCACCGCATCCGTGGGCCGCGGCAGCCAAGACTACGGCGGCCAACCGGGGAGCGGCGGCGCGCCGCAGCAGCTGGGCGGCGCCGGCGGCAGCGGCCTCAACCTCGCGGCCGGCAGCGACATCTACACGGTGCTGGCCAACATTCAGCGCAACTCAGCGGCAGCGGCCCAGCAGCAGCAGCAGCAGCGCATGAGCCCGCAGCCGGCCTCCCACATGGTGAGACTGGGCGCTATTGACTGCCGCAGTGGCCTGGCATTCATTGGTCGCACATGCAGCACACCATCCTCATCTGTAACACACACCCGGTGCCAACCAGCGATAGTCAGCGGTGCCAGGTGGCGCGCTGTCTGCTCTAGAAGCCATGAAGGATAGCCAGGGTGTGCCGGATGACGTGCAAGCAAACTGACACACACATCTGGCTTGCAGAACATGCTGCATGGGGTCAACGGCAGGTCCTCAGCAGGTGCCACGCCGCTCAGCACGCCACCGGGCGACGGCTTCCACCCAGGTGGCGGCTCGCGCCCCGGCTCCGCCCTCGACGTGGGCCAGGGCCCGCAGCCGCAGGGCAACGGATACAGCTTCCTGGGCCAGGTGCGCTTGTCTGCAGCTGGCGTCGCCTGTAACGCCATGTCATGGCGCCATCTGCAACGCTCGATGTGGGCTCTACAGCAGGTCGCAGATCCGTGTGCACACATCGTGCCCCACAACTCATTGTCACCACCCGGCTGCGCTGTGCAGGGCCCAGAGCACCAGCGCAGCTACAGCTTCGAGGGCTCTCGCGGCGGCCTTGGCCTGGGCCCCGGCGCGCCGCAGCAGCAGCTGCAGGACATCGGCAGCATGCGCTCGCACTCGGCCGCCTACGCGCGCTCGGCCTCGCCGCTTGCCCGCATGTCGGCGTCAGGCCCCCCCGAGGCACGGACGGGGTTCCAGTTTGCCAATGAGCCACCGGCGGTGCATGGCAACGGCAGTGGTAATGGCGGCGGCGGCTTTGGCGACCACGGCGGCCTGCCGGTGTCTGGCGCCTACGCTGCCATGGGCCAGGCCCCCCTGCAGCAGTACGGCAGCCTGCAGAACCAGTACATGGCGCAGCTGCAGGCGCAGCTGGCCACCGCTCCGGCGCCGATGACCGGCGGCCAGGCCGGTGGCATGGCACACAGCGACGCCTTTGCCAGCGGCAGCGGCGCTGGCGGCCCCGCCTCTGGCGGCCCCGCCGGCGGCGAGGCTTACAAAAACAACCCAAACGCCAACAACAATCTCGAGCGCCACATCCCTCGCCCCGGCAGCGCCGCCTCAGGCCTGTCCAACAGCTTTGCCACCGCCGGCCCGCGCTCGGAGCCGATGCAGCCGCAGCTGCAGCAGGCGCCGCAGCAGCAGCAGCCGCAGGTGCAGCAGCAGGCGCAGGGCCACCGCTGCGGCAGCGCCGACGCCGCTGACGTCGAGTCCTCCTCCTCCCTTGATGCCAAAATGAACGCCAGCGTGTCCGACCTGCTGCGCGGCAGCAGCAGCGGCTCCGGCCAGCCGCAGCCGAGCCACCAGCAGCCGAGCCACCAGCAGCAGGTGCAGCAGCAGGCGGCGGCCGGCGAGTGGCGCCACTCTTGGGACGGTGACACACTGCAGCAGCAGCAGCGTGGCGAGTCGCACTCGCTGCCACGCAGCGGCGGTGGCGGTTTCTCCGTCCCGACCGCGTTCACCAACGGCTTTGGCGGCGGCGACCTCGTTAGCAGCCGCTGAATAAGCACCACGTGCCGGCAATGACGCGCCTCCACTGGCATACCAAAGGGGGGTCGGGGAAGCTCGACGACCGAAACAGAAGTCATGCGGGGATGGATGTAGCAGCCTATGGGGGCGGCGACAGCCGAGGCGGCGCTCCCGAGCCGCCGCCCCGACATATTGTTAAGAGACCCATACATGGGTGTCTACACCGGTGTGCCTCGAGGGGTCTGGGGAAGCAGCCGAGCGCAGCGCGCCATGACACATACCCGCCTGCACAACCCCTGATCATCAGGTGGGGTTGGGGCTTGTGTGGCTGCCGCTAGAATCCAGCTCAGGCTCGGCTGTTGCCGGGGACCCTTGGCCTCGTGCCGGCAACAGACACAGGCTAAGGACACACACCTCTTCCACACATGTTCCAAATGTGTCCAACCTTGCGCATCGTGCCGCCACTGCTGGTGACGCAGCCGTGGCGCGGTGTTCTCTCCTTTCTGTGATGCATCCATGCTCCACGCTCTCGTGTTCAGTCAAGGAGGTACACAGCAACGTCGGGGCTGCCAGTTTTTCGGCAAGCGGCCCCGCTGTGCAGGGTGTTGTGGCAGGACATTTTTTCGGGCAGTCACGACGCTTCGGTCGGACATCGTACACATGTATGGGGTTTCTCGGTGCAGCATGCACCGCGCCATTGCTGCCCTCTGCGGCAACTGCACGGGTGATCTGCTTTAGACTTCAGACTACATAGCTATTATTGGTCGGACCCACTCCGATAGCCTCTGCTTTCCCAGGGCTCTGTAGAGATGATGCTGATGGTTTGTTCTCAGCTGTCAGTACAAGCCTCCTGCATTCTTGTCACTTCCCTGCATGTGCCTGTAATGTTACCTTGGTTCATAATGATGTAGTGCAACATCTATGCATGTCGCATGCGCAGTACGTCTTCGTGACGCCCGCCACAGTTCGCCCAGCCTGTGGGCTGGTGTCCATTCCCCCTCGTGGTGCCCATCGTGAGGCCCGCCGCCTCGTCATCCCGCCGCCACCCCGCATCACACTGCTGTCACCGCACAATAATTTCGTTGCCGCAACGCAGCGAGCCCCAGTGGCCCTCCTGGATGACGCCTGCAATTCGGAGCCACCACATCTCGAGTGTCAGAATTTGGTGTCAGAGACCATGGTGGGGGGCGGTCGGACGCCTTGCGCTCGGGGCGACGGTTGCTGAAAGTGAGTCAGGAACGATGTGCCCCCAGGCTTTTGAGAGTTTGTGAGCCGACCCGCCACGTGAAGTCAGTGGCAGAACCGCAAAGATGGATTAGGGTAAGGGATTTATACATCGTATTTTCTCTGCTCTATTTCCCTTCTTTCATCACCTGCCACGTGAAGTCGGTCGCGTCAGTGCCCAGCACAGTCGCCGCCACCTCGTCCATGAAGCTCGCCGGATCCGTCAGCGCCGGCGCGGCGGCGCCTGGCGAGCAGAAGGATTTGGGTGCTGGCCTGTTTAGCATCGGCAGTGGAGTGCACACACACAACATGACGATTTCGTCTAAGCGCACAACATGACGGTTTCCCTCAGCACTGTGAACTGCAACCGGCATGCAACCACTGTGCACATGTGTGTGTGTATGAGCAGACAGCTCATGCAGAAATGCAGGAAGGGGAGGAGTCCGCACTGTCGAGGGTCGTCCACTGCCAGGGCGTCAGGACCTGCCACAGCAGGTAGATGTGCATGCTCACACAGCTCTCATCAATGGCCCTTGCTGCGAATTGGGCACTACGGGCGTCAAATCCACTTTCGTGCGGAAAGGGGAGTGCACAGGCAGGCACTGAAACGTGCTCAAACCCACAAAGGCACACAGTGAAGAACGACGCCAAAAGGCTCCTGGACACGCACTTGCGATACCAAAGCATGTCGCCGGCTCTGGGCCCCGCCAGCGCATCCCTCAGGCTGCCGCTGTCGATGAGCGGCGCAGCAATGAAGTGGCCGCCGCCGGGCCCCGGGATGCGCGCGCTGCCCAGCAGCTTGATGACGTGCGGGTCGGGGGCAGCGCGCCAGCTTGGAGATCAGCGCTGCAAGGCGCTCCTGTTCCTCGGCCGGCAGGTCGTATCGAAACTCGCGCATGGCAATTGGTGCACGCCGCCTGGCAGCGCCTTGAACACCTGCACAATGTGCACATGGAGTTTTGGCAAACGCTGCCGGCTGATATGAGCACAGGGCTGAACCGGATGCGGGAGCCTGCGAGGAGCCTGAAGGCCCTTGGACACCTCGGATCAGCGGCAACGGCGTGCGGTTTACCGATGTCCAGCTGGACAGCAACGTCCCTGTGCTGCTGGAGTGCAGCAGCCTGGCAGGCCTTATGCATGCACGGCAGCGGAGAACAGCAGCGTAGCATACAGCCAGCGGCCCACCTGGCCCGTATGATCACGAGCGAGAATCCATCTGCTCCAGTTTTCTGCCGGCACATCTTGAGCGTCGGCAGGTCCGCATCGGTGAAGGGCTTGCTGCTGCCGGCGCTGCCGCCGCCGCCGGTGGCCGGCTCGGGGCCGCCCAGGCTGGCAAGATATGGCCGCCTGTCCAGCGGGATTTGCGCCGCGGAGTCCAGCGCCTCGTTGGTCCGCGCCAGGGCGCTGAGCCGCTGCGATCCCCGCGTCTGCGCAATGCAGAACAATCGTTGTTGGGAGCTGTGTCGTTTTGGCACATCCGGCGTCAAAGACAAGCCGTGATCGTCGTGTCTGCGCCGTGCAGGCCAGTCTTTATGAGAGCTGTCGGAATAGTCAGCATGCCTGGTGTCAAAGACAACAGCCACCAGCTGCTCAACTGCGGCAGCTGCTTGGCAGGGGTAGGACAGCCCAACCATCATTCGCCGGCAGCTCGTGACAGCTGCACACACGCACCGGCCTGCTGGGATGCAGTGCGGGTGGTCCAGGGCCACGTGATACGCCAGGCCGCTTTGGCCGGCTGCTCGCCGCCATGGCCGTCAGAGGGCCGCTCCGCAGCTCGCGGCGCCTCCGCCGTGAAATAGTACGCGATGCCGAAGCCCATGGCTCCCGCCGCTGCTGCGACAGCGACGATTGTTGCCAGAGGCAGCGGCGGCTGCCCCTCTGCCATCTTCTTCCTATTCTTCTGCTATCGGCAAAGTCACGTCAGCGCCGCCGCGGGTGACGCATGCCTCAACGCCGCGCAGGACAGGCGAGACTCCGCCGATGCTACTGAAAGAGCGGTCGAATAGCCCTGTCACGCACAACGTGTCGCTGAGCTGGGTGGGTCGAGCTGTGTCAGGCTGTGGTGGCGCTGGCCAGGAGGACGACGAACGTGTTCGACGATAAGTCCCCTGACAGGGCGCACAATAGGGAGCACACGCAGTGCTGCTGTGACTCTGGTAAATTGAAGGTTCTGTATCAGGAGTCATATTTTCAAGCCAGGTAGCTACAGCTGTCCGAATCTTTCTTCAGTCAGGCTGCCGCTCACATGTCAGACTACCAGCCTAGCAACGCAGAGCTCTGCTCCAACTAGCGCTCGACACGGACGTTGATTTTCTGACAGCAAACGAGGCCGGCGCGGCGCTGTGCAGATGGGGTGGATCTCCGTGCACATGAGACTTGACAAGTCTCAGTAAGTACTTAGCAACAAATTGCACCTAATAAGTGCGCCTACTTGTGTTACTTGTCCTTGCCCAGCTGATGCATTCACAACACGAGGTGGCACGAGGTGGTGGGAGACGTCGATGGTCCATTCGCAATCTTTAAGGAGTCACAGGGTCCTGAGAATGTCAACCATGGCTTGCCAATGGTCGGTGCTCTGAATGCCGCGCCATGCAGTGTTCCGTCAAACGCCCACAAATTGCCGCCAAAGCGGCCGCTCTTTGACCATGAAGTGCATGCAGGCAGACTCAGACGATGCGGCTGAACCCTGCACCACCTTCAGGGTCTGCCGAACCCACTACAATTGCTCTACTGTCAATGATGCCTCCCCATCTCCCCGGTCCATCGGCGACTGCTCGTTGGCGGCCATTACGGCCGCCACCATCAGCTCCCAGAACGCCGGCACATCCATCGCCTGCACCACCGTGATTCAAATGTTTCGTTATCAAGTCCATAAGTATTGATCCAGTTGAAGCATCGAATGGAGCTTCAGGGAGCGGCAACGTCTTTGGGCACATGGTATCGTTTCGCCGTGGGATCAAAATGGCAGCGCGCCGCTCACCTTGGCGACAACGACGTTCTTTGGCTGCTTGCTCTGATGCCACACGTCGCACACCGTCTGCCCGGCCGTCACCTCGCTCACTGTCTCAACGTCCACCCGCATGAGCTCGGTCTGCGCCCCAAACGCATAGCTGCAGGTTGGTGAAGACGGATCATGCACACCGTCCACGCCTGCAGCATGCTGAAACACAACGAGCGGCCCAGCATGCTGAAACACGTCGAGCGGCCCACAGGAGCGTGCAACAATACACACCAAGGTGAACGGGCAGCAGCAGCAGCGGCAGAAACGGCAGCGTTTGCGGCCGCAGCGGAGCGAAGGCGCACCTGAAACAAGCTGGGATTGATGACGTATGCGACTGCAGTTGGGTCGTGCAGCGGCGGGCTGTCGAAGGCGAACACTTCCTGCAGACGGTTAACGGGAGTTCACTAACGTCGCAGTGACCAGGCATGCGCTGAGAGGTCAGCAATGCAGGGGGACGCAGCGGATGTGGCTGGTGAGGCACGAGACAACTAAGGACTGCGATTCATGGTGCTCATGTGACAACACGGAATACAGGTAAAGCACTTTGCAGGCGAAATGCCACATGCGGCGCAACCACAGTGGCAGCCAGGAGTGCAAGTGTGCCAATGGGCAGCTGACGGGCAGCTGAAGGGCACCTTGTAGGTGGACGCGAAAAACAGCAGCAGGTCTCGGATGAATCGCAGGAAGGGCGGCGACCCGTCGGGGCACAGCCTCGCCAGCACGTCCGGCGTTGCCAGCGCCGTGTGCGTCACCTGGCAGCACATAGGCGGCTTGGCCCCAGAGACTGGGTCTAGGCGAAATTGCTCACGCAAGCACTGCGGCAAGACCCGCAGGCTGCTGGGGCCCAGTATTGGTTTAGGGGTGTCTTCAGCATTGTGACCTGTATCTGCCGCAACTTGAGCTTTGAATTATATCAAAGTCTGAGTATGTCACCGCTCACCTCCAAAGGGACCATGACCAGCGGGACGCCCGCCTCAAAAACCACCTTTGCCGCCTCTGGGTCCGTCTGCAAAGCCAGCACTGCATCCCTCGGCCCAGCCTTCCAGATGTCTTCGGTGGCAAGGGCGACCGACGAGGGAGTAGGACCAGGCGGAGGAGCGATCAGCGCCGCACCTGGATATTGAACTCCTGTACGGGGCCCGTGTTGCCTGCACAGGCACGAGTGATGACACACCATCAAAATTTCGCCTACATATCATATACAAATCATATAGAGTATACACAAATTATGCAATTCAGAGCGAGAAAGAGTGAAGACTGGTGCACCAGGGCCAACTTTGCAGCGGAGCACGGCCATTGCCAGGGCACAAGGCTGGCGAGCTGTGCACCTGCAGGCGGCAGATCAAAAGCATGGGCGCACCTATGCCGAGGCAGCCGCCCATGATGGTGATGTCGATCATGGGGGCCACCTCCGGGTACAGGATGAGCAGCAGCGCGATGTTGGTGAGCGCGCCGATCGCCACAAGCTGCACCTTTTCCCGCCTGTGCAAAAACCAAGCTCAGGATATGAGAAGATGTTCCCTCTAACCTGGCGGTCTGTGACGCACAATTTGTGTTGCTTTCCGTTACCTGTCACCCACGAAAGTTCCAGGGCCAGCTCGTGGACACCGGCGGAGCTTCTGTGGACAGCTCACCTTTCAATGTAGTGCGTCGATATCCGCTCGAACATGTGCGGCACTGCACGCGAGTATTGTCGCTCAGCCGCCGCTGCTGTCCCCTTCAGCAGCGGGCCGCCCTGTGGCCCGTCCAGACCGCTGTGTCCGTGAATCTCAGGGCACAGCATAGGCTGCGGCAGGCGCAGCAAACGATGGGATCAGTGAAGAAGCACATCTGTGTGTCATGTGGGATCAATGTGCATTGCAGGTGCATCCTCACCCGCGGCCGCATGAGCGGCTTTGCCTGCCCCTGGCACACCTCTGCAGTTTCCACCGCACAGCACGTTAGCGAGGCGGTATAGTTGCATGTCACCTGGAAGCCTGCATGGCACGGAATTCCTCAAGTGGAGCTGGACCTGAGCTGCCGCACCTACGGACCCTAAGCCTGCCGCCGCCAGGACCTGCACCGCGTTCTCCGTTGTTATGTCACAGGTCTGGTTTCCAGCTACGCTGCTTATGCCCAGGAGCTCCACGTGTGGGCTGTAGCCTGCGAATCAAGGGTGAGGGCCTCCTCAAACCAGCGACACAAGCGATGGTGTTTGCGTCAGAGAGCGCTGCGGCAAGTGTGCGGAAACCTCGGGTCTGACTCGCCTGCGAGGATGATGGCCATAGCATCGTCGTGACCTGGGTCGCAGTCAAGCCACATGGGCTTTCGTCGAACCACGGCATCATGCGATGCCATGTTGGCCTGTGCAAAATGTGCCCTTGCAGCAACGGCAGCGGCGGGCTGCAAGCGGCGTGTCCTCACAAACCTCGAGAAAACGATGTGGGTGACCGACCTCAAAGCGAGCATTTGGCTTGCAACCCTGCTGCGAACACGCAAATGGCCCACCAACGCGTTCCGGAAACTGTGTCGTGCAAGGGGTGCCTGGTGGCAGCTGGAGGCGATCGCAGCTATGATGCTCTGATGCAGGCGAATTTGCGACTGCGTTATTGTCCAAGTGATACAGCTGATCGCGGCATCGGCTCACGTCACCAACAAGAAGAGTGTGTGCCCAGCGGCTTGTTCGAAAAACCGTGACTCGATCTTTACGCGTCTCCACCCTGAGATGCAGAAATCAGTAAATTTAGCGGATCTGCTTGATTTTCATGTCATTGGGAGTCAGCGCGTTGCCTAAACGGGATGGCGCGGCTCAATAGATGGGTCAATGCCGCCCAACAGGAGGCGTAACGATGCTGCACCGAGACTGCGCACACACTGAATATGCAGCAGAAAGATGAAAAAGGTGCAAAACTATCATTTCATACGGTCGGACTGGTTGAGGCTCTGGGATTACTATGACGAGCTGAACACCTGCCCTCAGCGCACCAGTCCACCTGTTGCAGGCGGCGAGCGGGTACGTGTCGTGCTGCGGTGTCGACCAATCAGCAGTGGTGAAACCAAGGAAGGCCGTCGGCTGGTCGTTCAAGTCGATGAGGCTGCACGCCAAGTCGTGCTTCATGCCGCGCGCGCCGGCGACGTGGAAAACCGAGCTTTTTCCTTCGATGCAGCCTTCGGGTCAGAATCATCCCAGCAGAAGGTAAGACTCAATAAACAACGTATGATAATTCGGGTCTCAGAGGGAATGAGTGCGGTTGAGGCGTCAACTGGATGTCAGATGCGGACAACCTGGCCGATCAATGGCAAACATGCTGCATGCTGGTGTAGGTGTTCGAGGATACAGCGCTGCCCATCATTTCCAGCGTGCTGGATGGCTACAATGGGACCCTCTTCGCTTACGGGCAGACTGGCGCTGGTGCATGGGGCACTGACGACAGCGCTGCAGACTGCAGCCTTGTGGCAGGCATGGGTGCAGTGGTTGAGCAAAGGAAAGGCCAGATCTTACCACGTATGTATTCCGTGGGCTCGCAGGTAAAACCTTCACCATGGAAGGCGGCGACACGCCGAATTCAGCTGGCGTCATTCCACGAACGTTTGCTGCGATCTTTGACGCTATTGCCGCCAGCACGGACCGGCAGTACCTCGTGCAAGTCTCCTTCTTGGAGGTGTACAATGAGGAGCTCAGAGACCTCTTGTCCAAATCTGCTGCATCGCTGCTGTCGCTGCGCGAGGCGGCGTCCGGGCGACATGTGCGGGGGCTGTCGACATTTGTCGTCAGGAGCCCTGCAGAAACACTTCGCATCCTTGAGGTGCGGATCTGCTGCAGTTTATGGGACAGGACAATTCGGATAGAGATTGTGTCTGCCCAGAACTGAGTGGCACTCGATTGCCTCTGCCCTTATTTTGCTGAAGCAGCATGGCTGTTGTGGCAGCAGGTGGGCAGGCAAAACAGAGCCACCGCATCGACGGCGATGAACAAGGACTCGTCCCGGTCGCACTCCATCTTCACCATCACCATCGAGAGCAGCGTCGACGGCGGTGACTCGGGGGCTGCTGCGGAGGTAATTTGGATCTCGCTGTTTGTGAAAAGCCTGGATCACAAAAATCGCCTCTGAAGCATGTAGATGATGGTTGACACTGTGAGAGAATAGGGCAGCTCTGAGATAAACAGAACTGTGTATGTCCCAGTGATGTCACTCGTGCCATCGCAGGCGTGCATCCGAGTGGGCAAGCTCAACCTGGTGGACCTGGCTGGCAGCGAGCGCTTGTCCAAGTCGCGCGCGACCGGCGACCGGCTCAAGGAGGCGTCAAAGATCAACCTGTCCCTGTCGGCGCTCGGCAATGTCATCGGCGCGCTCGCAGACGGCGCTGCAGGTGTATACTCATTGCTGGCATTGCTCAGGGAGTTCATCAAAGGCGTCAACAATCGAAATTGCCAGAACATCTCATGGAACCAGCCAGCTGATGTGTGCCACGCCTTGCAGGGCACATCCCCTACCGTGACAGCAAGCTGACGCGGCTGCTGCAGGACAGTCTGGGCGGCAACAGCCGCACCGTCATGATCGCCAACGTCGGGCCGGCGGACTACAACTACGACGAGACGCTGGGCACGCTGCGCTTTGCTGGCCGCGCCGCCTGCGTGCGCAACCGTCCGGTCGTGAACGAGGACCCAAAGGTGAGGCTGCTGGGACGCTATCGGCCGTTGAGTCGCCAGCGCGCTTGAGAAGATGCTTCTTGAGCTTGAAAGCCGCTGCATCCTTGGTCAGATGTGTCGCACATATGCAAACTCTGCAGCCTTTAAGAATGCAAATGCAAATTATTTGGTTATTTCTGAGCAGGACGCCATGCTGCGGCATTACCAGCTGGAAATCGCACAGCTGCGCGCAGAGCTTTCCCGCCCGCAGCACCCGCAGCCAGAGCCTGGAACGGCGGGCACGAACTCGAACACCGTGCAGACTGAGTTGGCAGAGCCGCCAGTCTCTGGCGGCGCCCAGACGGATGCGCCAGAACCCAGCGGCATGGAAACAGAGACGCCGGCCGCTGCCCACGAAGATGATGGCAGCCAGCATGTGCAGGATGAGGAGCCCGTAGTCCATGAGCTGCCCGCAGAAATACGAGCTCAGGCAAGTTCTAGTTGTCGTGCACCCGACTGCGCCAAGCATCAACTTGCATTGCGCTTGCAAGCTGACTGCCGCCTCCCAGTTCAGCTGCCCACTGGTCAGGCAATCGATATCATGTGAAGTTTTTTCAGCAAGACGCTGACTGCTCAAACAAGCATGCAACCATCGTGCGGTGCCTGCTGTCCAGCAGGTCGAGGCGGGGCAGAGGGCCCACGAGGAGCTGCAGCGGCTGCAGCGCGAGACGGTGGCAAAGGCGGAAGAGGTCGTGGGCCTACACGCCTCCATTGGCCAGCAGGCGGCTGCAATGCTGGACCTGCAGCGGCAGCGCGATGAGGAGGCAGCGAGAAGGTGCCGGCAGACGACGGCCCTGCTGTCTGCATGTGGCACATCCAATTTTTTTCGACGCCACCGGTGCACTGGGGTCAAAGCTCCTGTGCGGCGGAGAAACCTGCTGCACGAATGAGTTCTTTTCCTGCATTCCAAAGAATCCGAATGCTTAAATACGCAGGCAGGAGCTGACGGCGCGGCTGGAGAAGCTGCAGAGCAAGCTGCTGGTGGGCGCCAGTACATTGCAGGTGCGTTTCGTTCCGCCATCACCAACATTGGTGAGGTGCAAACAAAGGAACTAAAGTTCAGCACTGCCTGCATGATGGAGATGCTGCTCTCAAGTGTGGTTCACCGCACTCATTATCCTGATCCATCATTCCGTATGCCAAGCAGGCGGCTCGTGAGTACACTCGCGAGTCGTTCAGCAGCAAGCGGGCGGCGCAGGCCATAAAGGCCGCCATGCGTGCTCGGGCGGATGCGGACCATGCGGCGGCCGCGGCTGAAGTCTCGGACATGCAGGTATGAACTTTCACGCAATATCGCAGTGGGAGTTCACTGCTATGGGGCTATCAACAGCAATTCGTGCATGGGGCATGGACAACGATTTACATGCAGGCCTTTTCCAGCCTCATCCTGCAAACACAGGCTCAAGCCAACCAGGCGGCCGCTGAGCTGCAGCGCGTGTGGCGCAAGCACGAGGCGGCGCGGCGGGAGCTGCGCGAGCTGGGCGACGCCTGGGCGGCGGAGCGGCGGGAACTGAGGGAGCAGGCGGCCACCCTGCAGCAGCAGCTGGACCTGAAGGATCTGGTCATCGAGAGCCTGGTGCCGCGCCCCGAGCTCGAGAGGGTGAGGGGGATACTCATTACGGCGTACCAGATTGTTGCAATGGTCAGCACCGCACCACACTGATGGCAGGGGATTCTACAGTGAGCTAAGCAGACAGCGAACAATACCCAGTGCTGTGAGTCTCCTTGTAGGGCACAGGAGCCTTCCGAACTTATACTGACTACTCGCGGGCTCGCTGCTGCGTGTGCAGATCATGCGGCAGGTGGTGTGGAGGACAGAGTCGGGGTGCTGGGCGCTGGCGCAGCCATCATCGGACCTCTTGTCACTGGACTTTGGGGAAGACGCTGCGTACGATGATGAAGTCACCACGGGCGGCGGCTCCCTGTCCCCGTCACCGGAAGCAGGGCTTCGTCTGGCACCGCCGCCGTGGAAGCTGCCGTCGGCGGCATCCATGTCCTCTTGGCAGGTGAGTGTGCCTCCCTGTCATCTAATGCAGTGTCTGTTGCAAACTAGTACGACAGCTGATCAGCAGCGGTGTGTCGCGGTTCTCGAGACATGCGTGCAGTTCATTCTTGAGCCGCACTTGATCATCACGTGCCCCGATCTGCATTCGTCTCGCAGGATCTGAACATCCAGGAGTGCGATGAGCCTGACAGCATGGTTGACGATGACTTCAGCACGCCATCATCCAGGCCCCAGAGGGTGCCCTGGCGGCAACGCGCATCAGCTGATGCAGCCGAGGCAGCAGCGGCGCCGGCAGACGGATAATGATACGGCATCACAGGCTCCGCGAAAAGCCGCCACAGCCGAGCAGGGTTGATGAGCGAACAGGACTCCGCGGAACAATGATCTGATTGTAGGCCAAATTAGATCAGGGTGCCACAGCTTCTTCTTGGCGCCGGCGCACACACCATTTTGTCTTGATTGATCGGCATTACATCCCCAGGCTCAGGCTCAGCAGGTGCGATGAGCAACTATAGGGGTAATCGGATTAGCTGTAAGCGAAGCCTGGCGGCCAGTGGTGGTGCCACTGTAGTGGCCCCAGGCCCTACAAGCAAAGGATCTAGCTGGCCGCAAGTGCTGTGAGTGAACAGTCACGCTAACGATGAGCAAGAGTCTGAAAAGGCGTCAAGGGCAGCGCTGCTCGGCAGGATCTGCGGCTGTTTGCGGAGCTACCAGCGCCGCCGCCGCCGCGAGGCAACGACGGGCATGACCAGAGACAGTGGCATAGTCAACCATATGTGAGTGAGGGTGCGTGGTCCCTTGAAACGATGGGAGGGGTGGGCTGCCCCAGGACCACACATAAAGGGGGGGCGAGCCCCTGTGACCTCACATCAGCAGTGGTTGGCCTGTGCCTGTCACCACGCAGGGGTGTTGCGGCAACAGCGGCGGGCCCCGCGGGAGCGCTCACCACATGAGCACAACGGCCAGTCCGTAATGTCCAATGCCGGATCAATGCCTAGAGAACCGCTACAAGACACCACCTCTGAACCACACAAACCAAACCAGCCTGCTGCCTAGGCTGCCGAACGGACGACGACCCACTGCTGCTGCCGTTGAGCGAATAAAGGGCCCTCGAGCGCTGCTGGGACTACCTGCAGGGCACAAAACTCAGACAGAAACTCCCAGCATCAGGCGACCACCGCTCGGCCGACGAGCAGGGCGAGCTGTGGGACCGGTTGCGCCGGCGCCTCGTGTTGCAGCACCCTGGCTGCGGCCATCTTTCGCCCATGCTCTATGGCACTGAATGCCAGGAGGCATACCAATCGCCACACACCCGGATGCACCCCATCCTGGACTCTCATGAGCCAGACCTCCGTTGCCAGGAGCCCCCGCCCCGCATGCTGTGGCTGCGGCTGCGGCGGTGGCGGCGGCGGCAGCTGAGGCGCACACACTAGAACACTGAGTGTCCGCCGGACATTTGTGCTGCGGTCGAAGCGGCATCGCAGCGGTCGTCGTTGGCACACCCTTCTCGAAGCCGTGTGCGTTTCATGCGCACCATGGCCGTCTGGTGTGCTGATTTGAGGTTGTCTGCCGCAATCTTTTTGTCAGGGCAGGCCAGGGGATTAACCAGTGGAAAAGAACGGGGGAATGTGCCACGTGTGCAGTTTCACGCAATCCGACGAGCCTCCTCAGACAAGCCACCTTGCATTCACGGGTCGGCAACGACACAGACATCTGCACCATACACAGCAGGCAGAGGCGCTGTCAGAGAGCAGCGAATCAGAGGAGTGCATTTTCGCGAAAGCGTTCTGGGAAATTTGCCATGGAGGATACGGACGAACACCACGACATTTACCACGCGGGGCCTGCAGTGGGGCCTGCTGCAGACGCAGGAGATGCCGTTCAGAACGTGCTCATGTCGAGCGACCCGTCCAGCCTGCTGGAGCTGCTGTTGCTGCAGAGAACTGGAGGTGAAACTGGTGTCAGGTATGTGCAGTACCTCACACTGGTTCACGAACATGCCCGTTTCTGCGTCTTGTAGGACCTGAAAACACGAAAGATGCAGCTGCGCAAGGTTGTGCATCCTTGGGAGGCGGCCACATCCGCACTTGCCCAGCTCCGAAATTGTCGCCCCTTGTGACATGATCATTGAGCGTGCATGAGAATCAACAAGACCTCTTAGATGCTGTCGTGCATGGACCGCTGAACGCTTTCTGGATCACGCAGGCTGAACTTCCACAGGGACCTGGCGCACGAGATCACTATCAGCACGTATCCTTTCCACTACTGCGGCCTGCACGGCCACTCAGCCCTGGCAGCGTACCTGTATTCACGACATGTGCGCATGGACCGGCCGTTGCAGGTGCGCCAAACATCATCTTGCAGTGCGGCCGCTCGCCTGCATCGGTATTGCCTGACTGACGACGTTTACAGCCGCAAAGGGGATCTTTCGTAGCCTCGGGATCTCTTGTTACCTCGACTACTGTGGCTACGCAATGTGTCGCGCTTTCTCTGACGACAGGTCGCGTCGTTTGCGGCCAACGGCACCACAGACAGCAGCCCCTGGTCTAAGGCGATCACAGTGTCGCCGCAGGAGACGGCGCTGCTCGCAGGTGTGGAACAGCCTGCATTCGCTCTGGTCTGGCATCTTGCGACAGCAGCAATCAGGGTGCCGCCCTGTATGGTCAATCCACTAGACACGCACTGCTGTGCCGGCAAGCACCCGCGGCTGCCCCGATGATCGACGGAAGATGAGGCGTCATCCTGCAATCTTGGTTTACCGTTCTGCAACTGTCCCTGCGATTGAAAGTGGCATGTAGACAACGGAGGTGTGCTGCACCGCGCAGGCCATGCGGAGACGTCTGCGGTGCTGGCGCTGTGCGAAGACGGCGTGCCGCTGCACTGGTCACGGCGCAACCACGGGGACTTCCCCGACAGCTTCAGGCAGAAGGTGGGGCGGGCGCACGGTGTCGACGCTTGCGCGGACCCTTTCAGCTTCCAATGGATGATTCTATGGCAGCGGGGCTGTGTGCTACAGACATACGAGGGCGGCAATTCCAACGAAAAATCTGATGCTGACGAAAGTCCCAATGAAAGGGGCAACCAACAGCATAGACAAAAGTCTTGATACAAGCCTCTACCAACAAGACTACCGCCGCCACGCTGTGCAGGTGAAGCCGCTCATGGAAGCGCTGGTCAGCAGCCCAGGGTTTGCGGCTCTGCCGGGGCCGGCGCGCGTGGCAGCGGTGGACATCTTTATCAGCGACATGGCGCGCAGCCTCGTCTGGGGCAGCGTCGGCAGGTCAGTCGCAATCGAAATCGACATCGCAGCGTCAGCAGGACAGTTGCAGTTGAAATCATCAGCGCTTACAGGGGCCTGCTGACGCAGCCTCGTCTGGTGCAGTGTCAGCAGGTCAGTCGCGATTGACCTACGTCGGTAAGTCAATCGCAATTGAGGCTGTTGTTGCCGTGCCGCGCCCACAGGTTCAGGTGTGCTGCGGCTTCTGGGTCGCACTTGATGTCTGTGCAAAGCCACGTGCTATCGCAATGGCCGCATCAGCAGCGCTGCAATCCCTGCGGCTTGGCATGTGCTGAAAGCCCGGAGCTTCAAACCATCATCTCCATCATTTACATACTTTGCATCTCATTGTGCTTCGTTTAATGGCAGTTTCAGCAGCACCTGTGCTGGGAGGGGCCGAAAGATGCCGCGGCAGTCAACTGTACGATTTGCATGTTGCTGCGAAACGCAGCCGGCGCATGGAGCCGGCCGAGCAGCAGTCACAGCTCTTGATGGTGGTTTCTTCATTGCTCAGCTCGTCATGATCTCCTGCAGCGGCTGGGTCGATCCGTCGGAACCTGCTGAGGAGGTGTCGGAGCTACGATCGTAGTTACACTCAACTCTCATCTACCACCTTGTCTGCTGCAGCGGCAGCGGCGCCTGGGGCAGCACCCCGCAGCCAGCCGAGGAGGAGTCAGAGGTGTGGGCGCTGGCGGCCATGCTGCCGCAAAAGCGGCGGCGCAGAGGCGGCGGCGAGGACAGCGACTCGGATGAGGAGGACTCGGACGAGCTGCCGGCCTACATGTTCCGCATGGGCTTGTGTGAGTCTCCAGTTGAAATTGGCATTGTTGTATCGAGCAGCAAGTGTGATGAGCATATTTCACGTTGTGGTGTCGAACCTTCCTGCATGGCGAGCTGCCACAAGCTGTTTAGGGAAAAGATGGACAGCCAGCTGGAAAGTAATGTGCTAGCTCATATCCAGTACGCCGGCGAGCGCACTGAATTTTTCCAGCCCATTGGATCTCCAGCACTCATGACGGCAGTGTGCCTCCAACAAGAGCGGCGCACTTTTGGTTTAGCCTCGTAATTTTTCCACAATCTATGCAGCAAACCCCGGGCGGACGCGGCGGTTTCTGCGCCTCATAGGCCGCGCCACTGCCGGCGCGGCGGCCATGCACGTGGCGCGCTCCTTCGGCTGTTCCTCGCTGCTACCTAATGCAGGTGAGGCCCTGGGTTTCGGATCTCTGTGCCTAGCTCCATGCGGCTACGATTGTGGGACATGCACATAGCACTCGTACCGTGCAGCACGCTCGATTGGGGAAACCACCTTCTGACGGGCTTTCGGTTCTGATGCCATTCGCACTCTGATGCCGGCCACCCGCTGCACTGCAGGCTTCTTCGTGGCTGGCTTCATCGCGCCCGTGCCGGCCTTGCTGGTGCTCGGCAGCATCAAGCTGCACCAGCGGTGCACCGCGGACTGAGGCGCCGCCCTGGGAACCCATGCAACATGGCAGCGGTTGTGCGCTGATTATAGGCAGCTTTATGGACAGCCGGCAGAGCTGCAAGGACGAGACATGTGGTTGAGACACCATGAGCAGCAGCTGAATCGGCGTGCAGTTGCGGAGTTGCGGGCGATTCGAGCGGTCAGTATGTACATCATGCGGCGGCGTCAGCAGCAAGTGCCAGCTGGGCCTGTTGACGCCGATGCGGCTCGGCTGTTGCCGATTTTGTAGCATGCAATCCAGGATCTTCTAATTTTCATGGTAAGATGCGCAGACAACGGCGGCAAACGGTCTGCATTTGTTGCAGCATTAGGAGTCGAAAGCGTGTTCACTATCATTCTTCGTGTGGAGTCTCATGCTGAGCAGCTTGTAGTCAGACGTTACCGTCAATCCATTCATGCATAACAAAAGATGTAAACTTTGCTTACAGTTGCTCAGCTCCCCTCAGACACCATGCCACGTCAACCCTTGCCATTGCCTGACGAACAAATGATGAAGCAAGCCATGTGTTTTCAGTGCTGCACATGCTGCAAAAAAAATACCCGGGTCAAACCTGTCGAAATGCGAGCATGCGCCAGTTGGACAGCTAATCAGGACAGCTGATCAGAAGGAGCGGCGAATTCGAGGAACAATTGGGCAAGCGCCGCTGCAGTACAGGCAGGGACGCTCGCATGGTATCTGAATGGGTCAAAAGCTATGAATCAAGAAACATCAGAAGAGTTTGTGCTGCTTCTTGAGCTGGACCCGCTTCCAGGCCGGCAGCCCTTCGTATCTGCAGCGCGCCATGCCAAAGACGGCCGCAAACTCCGCCTCTGCCAGGTGCAGCTCCCTGTTGGCAATATTGACGTCGTCCGGCCAGCGCACGCCCGCAATGAGACTGCCGTATGGGTGCTCCCCGCGGCGGCCCTGGTGGTTGTCTGCCTCCGCTGCCTGTGCAGCGGCGGCGGCGCCACCGCCGCTGCTTGGTGCCGGGCTGCCGGGCTGCGATGGCGACCCCTCCGCCACCGCCGCCTCAGTGTTTGGCGGCGTGCCCGGGGCGCCATCCAAGCTGACATCGGAGCCGCCGCTGTCGCGGCGGGCCCCACTGCCGTGCACGCCGCTGCCGCTGTTTTCGCTGCTGCTCTTTTCACCCCACTCCTTGGCAGCCGCTATGCGGTTGAGCCGCCTGATGAGCGCCGCGGACAGCGCCGGGTCGGACTTCTGCTCCAGCGCCGTCGGCTGGCGCTCCAGGATCCGGCCCTTTGTGCGCAACGCCCGGAGCGCGTGCTGGCGCTCCTCCGACTCCGCCAGCAGCTCCGTGAACCTGCGGCAGCAAACCCGTTGTAGATTTGACATTATTGCCTTGGTTTGCAGTATTGTAGCGAGCGCGAATGACCAGGGGCGCACTTACCAGGGCCGCACCGACCGTCGCAGCACGCACATGGCATCACGTGACGCAGCGTCGGCAAGCCAGGGCAGGCCAAGAGAGTGTGGCCCTAGCCGGCTGCCCAGATGACGCGCGATGGCATCCGCAGGGTGCATTCTGGATGCGACGGCAAAGCAGAGCAGGAGCATACGACTTGGATTATGCTGCAATACATACGGTTCGAAACGTTTGCGGATCAGATGGGAAACTCACAGGTCGGAGTCGTCCAGAGCGTCAGCCACCGCCTCGGCGCCATTGAGGTCCACGCACGCGTCAAAAGTTCTGATGATGAACCTGCGCGGATGTGGCAAGCCCATCACCGAGTCTCGAGCACTACTGTAGCCTCTTCGTGCTTGCACTCAGGGCAGCACCTGCATGCATTCTAGCTGGTCTGGTACATGTAGGTAATTGCAAAGGCAGAAGGGGGGCTGGCTCACCGTTTGCAAAGCATTTTGGTCGAGTAGAGCAGGGCTGGGTATTGCCGAGCCCATCCCAGCAGCGGCAGCACCGTTTTAAGGCCGATGGCGCGATGCAAAGCGGTGCACGCTAGCTCTTGGAGGCTAGGGCTGCCGTCAGCCCTGCTGGTACAAAGGCGCGACGGACTCTCTGCCATGTTTCACTGCCTCGTCACCCGGAGTCCAGCTGAGAGCGAGTGTATAATCGGACGGAGGCTGCTCGCCTGGAGCGATTGCCTCTATCGGGACACAATCCGACTGAACTGACCAATCCAGTCTAGCTTCCACGCCACACTTTTGCGCAACATCGGTGTGCCGCAAGCGGAAGTGGATGCGATCGAATACAATTGATGAAGTTCGGGCTGCAACTGTGTCGCCAATGTGATTAGAACGCAGTGCAGCAAAAGCTTGCGACCGCAGGGTTTTACGCACGCGATTGTCGTGTGTGAGGCCTCTACTGAGGGAACTAGGTGGGTCCCACCTACAGGCATCAGGGACCGCCTCTCGCGTGTTTGTTCGTTTACGAGTATGCCGAGCGCAGGTTCGTCGCCGCGACGGCGGCGGTGGTGCCGGCCCTCCCGCAGACAGCCGCCAAACCTGGCGAGCGGCGCTGCCCTGGACGGCTGTACGCCATTGCTCATTAGCAGCGTCAACACAACCTTTAGAGCATGCAGAGGACCAGATGAAACCTTTGAGCTTTGCCTATGTTGCCAATGTACCAGCGCTGCTTGACGCCAGGCATCCTTTGATGACTACCTGTACCAGCTCAATTACCCCCACTTGACATGATGCCCACCAAAGCACGCAAGGCAAACACTCATGAAAAACCAACACACTAAATTTGAGACTGTGCCTCAGAATGTTGCAACACCATGAAAGCAGAGCTGTTCCATGGACAGCTGACTACGTTAAAAAGCGGCAACGCTCCAGCATCGCAGCCACTGACGGTGGCTTGACAACACAGTGAGCAACAGCGGCTCTCCAGTAAGACGGCCGCCCGGCGGCAGGGCTAGGTACGTTGACAGGCCGCCGAGAACCAGCATTGCCGACCGGTGGTAGGCGGAGCCTGCTCATGCTCACGCTGGTCGGGGCCCCCAGCGCTGCGCGGCTCAGCCGCCCTCCAGGATGGGCACCCACTCCAGCTCCAGCTTCAGCGTGCCCTGCGCGTGCAAACCGCACAGGTGGCTCGCTGTTGACAGGTTGGCAGGTGAAAGCGCACTGTGCCCTCCAGGGTGGCGCGGCAGCGAAAGGAGACAACAACGTCCGCTGTGCACACTTGAGATTCACCCAGCTGATGAGGCAGAACCGAATCGCCGCGAGCAGCGGTGATGGAGCCAGTTTCCTTGAACTGGGAAAGCAAAAGAAATGCATAAGAGACCGAGAACGACGTCAGGAAATTCGGAACGACGTCAGGAAATTGGGATCTACCTCTTTGACGCCCTCCAGCGTGTAGTCGCCCTTGATGTGGCGCCGCCGCTTCACCTCCACCAGCGGTATGCCCAGTCGCCCCTGGAATGCGTCGCCGAGCCTGCAGATGCAGCAGGATATTTTTGGGTTGGGTCGAAACCCCGACACCATGCATTGGAGGGGCTCCACGGCATGCGAGTGGTGGCAGCCAGTCGCGTCCGTCGCTCTGGCTGACATCACTGGCAGCGAGTTTGTTCGACAGCCGATAAATTGCTTAACTCACCCGGTGTCCTTAACTTCAAAGTGGACTTGGACATCCTGGTCGTGCGCGACATGACCTGCATGCGTGCAGAGCGGCTCAGCCTTGGTGTTCCTGGACCTCTCTGGCTGCGTGGCTTTCAAGTTCTGCATGCATCAGGGGGGTCATCATGCATGCATGCTGGTCCGCTGGGTGACACACGCACACCTGGGATGATGAACTCGAGCCGTTCGTCATACCTGTAGCACCGAAAAAAAAGTTTGCATGTGGTCACAGACAACAGATGTACCCTGTCGACCATGTGTACGAGCACTACACGCACTGGTCGGCCTAGCAACGGAGGTACTCGAGATCGCAGCCTCCAAAAGGCAGCATCGAAATCCTTACGTGACTTCGCCCTTCTTGCCGCGGCCCACACTGTACTGCGTCTGATCTGCCACCTTGACCTGTGTCAATATGCGAATGTTGAGTCTCGTGACGATGCCGCATCACTTTCCAGCGCAAGCACACAGGGTCGCAAGCACAAGCCACACGCTTTGACCGGCTCGGATGCTCATGAGAACATCGTGCACTCATGAGGCAGGGGAGTATTTCTTCGGCAACGCAGGACTGTGCAGGGCGTCCCGCCACTTGCCTTGACCTGGCTCTTGGGGTGAAAAACTTTGCCGACAATGAAGGTTTTCCGCACCAGGTGCATCGCCTGCGCGGCGGAAACATGCTGCAGTGAACAGGGCTTGGGTGACTTATGAAGTGGAGCATATGGCGAGCACCGTGGGCCAAGCGATGGAGTCGGGCGGCCAAGCAATGGAGTCGGGCCGTGAAAAACTGCTGCTGTCGGGGGCAGTGGCCTCTGGGGCGAGGCTTTCAGGAACGCCCAGCGGCAAGGTGTTGAAAAACGCGAAAACCATGATGGGATGAGCCCTACCTTCTTGATGTACACGTACAGTATCCCTCCCTTCAACATGTCGTGCACCTGGCAAATGACGGAAACGATTTGGGCAATGGCCAGACGCTTGGTGCGCCGCAACGGATGACACATGCTTGGTGCATGTTGCAATCTGGGTCTGAAAGTCCATGCAGCCGACGATTGGCATGATGTGTGTCAAAACTCGTAGAGGCATGCACTGTCCATGCTCGAGCCGATTATTGCGGGCTTTGCTTTCATTATGCATGCTTCGCAGAGTCACCTGGCCCTCCTCCATGTCATCATCGTCGCCCTCCCGGATGCGCTTCACCTCCTCCGACCCCAGCGGCTGGTACGTCACCTGTACACATGACAAAATTCCGTCTCTACAAAAACAGCGCCAGGGTGTGTGCAGACGATGAGAGCAAAAGAATAAGCGCGCTCGTCACCGGCAACAGCGTTGCATGGGTGTACCCCAGGAGACGGCATCTCATACTGTATTTCATAGAGCATGCATCAGATTCCATAAAGAACGCACTGGCAAGCGCCCGAGGGGCAAACGTAAGATCAAAGTCTCCATACCTCCAGGTGGACCTTGCAGGGGCCCTTGCGGCGGTGGCGCGTCAAGTTCTGCTTCACCTACGTAATGACAGGAATCAGAGTTCAGCAAATGTTGCGCAGAGCCTTCAGCACAACGAGTGCTGACACCACAATCACCCTGAAAAACTTCGTTTAATGAACATTCTCACCTTTCCCAAGAAGTCCGTCACGTGCTCCGTCACGTCATCCGGATTAGACGTCTGCGGTAGCAAAAGAGCATGTCAAGGCATCAAGTTCCACTGGACACTGAGCTACATCGGCTGGAGATTGCATGAAAGGTGATGTTTGTCGTGTTGTGCTGCCTGGTAGACTCTCCGGCCATAGGCCTTGCAGCGGCTGTCTGCGCGTGCTGACGGTACAGTCTTTCACACGAAGGTAGTCAACACACGGCCTTGAGTCCTTCATCACTTTCCTATTGTCGAATTCTCTCAGCTGAAACTCACCTTGTCCGTAACCAGCTTGCGCTCCACCAACACATCCTTAGATATCCCTGGCGTCAGCTCCTTGATGGGCAGCAGAGTGTCGATGCCGCTCGACCTATCTCGAAACCTCAAGAAACTCTTCAACGCCCCACCTGGGCAGTCTCCAGCTCCAGATCCACCGACACATCCTTCGAGGTTCCCCGGCGACAGCTCCTTGATGGGCGCGTCAAAATCCTGTTAGTGAAAGATTTCCAACGACCCACCTTGTCGAGTTCCAGCTCCGGCTCCACCCTCACATCCTTTGACCGTCCCATCATAAATCAGAAGGCAGACTGCCAGTGCCTCTCAAAACCTAAAAAGAAACCCTTGAAAATAAAAAGCTCATGATGTGCCGCACCGTTTCGGCCTCCAATTCCAGCTCCACCCACACATCCTTCGACTCCCCCGGCGACAGCTCCTTGACGGGCGGCGTCTGCCCCTCGCCCACTTTCTCCTTGCCCAGCATGTCCCAGTCCCACAGCTGCGTTGCAGTGACAATGGCTGCCTCAATACCACTTTCCCATATACCTTTTCCGCGCTGTATTTTCCGTGTCGCCCACCTTTTCCTTGCCCAACAAGTCCCAGTCCCACAGCTGCATTCCACGAAATCAAATTTATCACCCATTCCTCATTCAAATCACTCTGAGCGGACAACAGTATCCGGCAAAGTTCTGTCTCGCCGCCCACCTTCGCCTTGCCCACACCTGCAGTGTGTGCGATTTATTTTTGTCTCATTACTCATCGTTTGGTTCAATCTACTTGATAAGGCTCGAACCCTTCCTCATGCCGCCCAACTTGATCCCTGCCCAGCGCGTCCCAGCCTCACAGCTGCATCTGACACGCAGGCCAGGAAGACTTTTTTTTCTTGGAACACTCACACAGTGGATGACGGGCAGAACCGCAGGGTGTAGCTCCCCAGTGACAAACGGCAGCAGTCCTGGCTTCAGCGTTGATGATGCAGGATGCTCTTCCTGCTTACTTGCAGACATCAGTGCTACCGGTGTTTGCGTCAGGCAGACAAGGGTCGAGAAGTTGTGCATTTGCGCACCTCCACGTGCAGCTCCTGGATGTCGGGGTCCTGGAGCAGGAACACGTAGGGCTGCGAGCTGTGCGAGTCCTGCCACACTGGGTGGTACGTGTTGTACTTGATAGGGCTCTTGGACTTGCGCGTCGGCCGCGTCCACATGCTGCGGCACAGACACGCCGACGTTCGTGGACTTTTGAAATGCTGTGCTGTGTCGGAAACAGGCACATGCTGGGCGCAATTGAATTGCTAATGGACCCGCCAGGAACCCCTTGTGATAATTGTGATAACTGTGATAGTTGTGATAGTTGTGATAAATGTGAGAATTGTGATAATTGTCGCCTCGCGCATGCTGCATTGAACATGCAGGTGCAGGCGCAGGCGCAGTCAGCAGAGGGACGAGCAGCCCAGCGGCGGGGCTTCAAGGGGCCACCACACTCAAGTCGTCGAGACTGAAGTCATCCAGGCAGCACCAAGGGTGCAAGCACCGGCAGCATGGCAGTTCAGGCAAAGCGGCGAGGAACCTCACACAACATAAGGGTCGCATTTGCCCAGCCAATCCGTCTTGGGCACGTTGACGGCCTCGATGAGGCGCACGAACAGGATGCCCTGAAAGCACGGAAGAAGTAAATTACTTCACGCCCCATTGGACCTGCTGGCCTGTGGAGGGGCTCCAGCGGGAGCAATGCTGCAAAGGTGTCAAAGCTGCAACATCAAGGCCGCAACATGAAAGCTGCAAACACACAGACACAGGTGCACAGGTATTCAGGCAGACCTTAGGCAGGTCCAGCATCCCGATGTCGCCGTCCACGAGAGGAATCGTCAACCCCTCCGGCAGCATGTACGACCTGCAGCATTGTAGGGTCTTGGTCGTGAACGTGAGTGGACACAAAGCGGGGCTTCACCGCTGCGCTGATGCATGGTATGTTGTTGCCGTGGTGCCACACCCCCTCCAGCAGCACATAGCAACGGATGGCTCACCTCGACGAGGTTGTGGAACATCAAATTGGTCATCACGTATATATCTAGAGTATATCTGGACACATCTAGAGACAACTGGATGACGCTGTCGAGCCACAGAGACAGAGAGTCCCAGAGGGGTTTCTGTTTACTCACTGGATGACGCTGTCGGTGATGACGCTGTCGAGCCACGCCTCCACTCCAGGCAGAAGCGTCAGGTCGCCGCCGTACAGCGTCAGGTGGTAGTGGTACTTCGGCGGCTGTATCAGCGAGATCTGCAGGCAGGAGTGGCGCAGGGCGTTCAGGACCAATCTTCTCGCTGAAGGTGCCGCCTTTTTTTAGCTGGTTGGTCGGCTCCACAGCAGCGGCTGTGCAACGCGCGTGAAGCACACGGAGTGCCCAAGTCAGAGCTCGTTGGCACGAGATCACGAATGGACACACATAGTGTTTCGGGCTGTGCGGGCGGCGTTTTTGATGTTTGTGCTGCACCTTCATGGCGCCGACGACTGGCGGCCGATTCAGCAGCGGGCGCAGCGACATGCGCGCCTTGCCGCTGACAGCAAAGTCCTCCATACCGACCTTGAGCCTGATGACTTTGGACAGCATCTGCGGGCAGGAAGCGGCGTGCGTCACACTCATGACGTTTCAAGACAAGACGCTGAAGACAGCCTAGGAATTCTGAAATTGATGGAAGCTTTGGGACCCAACACAGCATGCTTGGTCGATGTGGGACTCTCATCCTGCCGCTGTCTCCATGCGCCTGTTACCCATGGTACATAACATGCGACACCACCAAGACGCAGTGAAGGACCTTGGCGGCGGGCAGCAGCGGCGTCCACTGCAGCTGCCGCGGCAGCGGCTTGATGAGCAGCTGCGCCTCCTGGTCGCCTGCGAGGTAGAGAGTAGGATCTTTAGGGTTTGGACACCAATGTAATTCTTATGTGAGTCTTGTGCGCGCCGCAGAGGTGACTCAGGGTAGGGGTTATCGATTCTACCCCTGCTCAGGGCGCCTCTACCCAGCATCTTCCCCTTTCCTTTGCTTGGCGCAGGGCAGCGAAGACTGCAGTATGGCACAATGCGCCAAGCTGACAACAGTTGCGCCAGCACACACACCGTTCCACACGAAGTCGAAGTCCAGGGTGACCTCCTCCTGGACGGGGGACTCCGTCTTGTACACCTTGATGGAAGATATTTCCGGCGGCTGCACAAGCAGACGCAATTCTTGGGTTGCCTGCTTGCATGCTGCGTGTCTGCATGCTGCGTGTCTGCGCGCACTGCCTGAGGGTGCGTGAATTCCGAAACATGCCATAGACCGTCTGATCGTGACTTGCGATGCTGCTGCAGCCCACCGTCTCGCCCATCGTGAGCCGGGTCAGCTTCACAGACGTGATCCAGCGCGGCGTATTCTCCTTCAGCACCTGCTCCGCCATCTCCTTCCCTTGCTCCTGTTGCAGCCGAGGCGGGACAGTCAGGCTCGTTTGTGAGCTGGGCTGTGCCTCTCTGCGTCACGCCTCCAAATTGCGAGCCGGATCGCGAACCAGAGTGCAAAGCGCGACTGCGTGCACATGACTGCGCGCCAGCGAGCATTCAGCAAAAGCAGTTGGCGATGCTGGAGTCGTGTGTCTGCAGCAATGACGGCACCTCCATGATGTTGGCGATGCGCTCCCACAGCTGCCCAATGACGCCGTTCACCCAGGTGGACCGCTCCATGTCTGGGTGGTTCAACAGCAGGCGTCGGACCGTCATGCGTCATTGAGACATCCACCACCACTGGCAAAAGATGCAATACGCTGCGAGCTTGCATGTGAGCTGCAGTGCGCACACACACGGACGCACCTGGGTTCATCAGCCACCCCGGCAAATCGAGATTGGCCTGCAGTTGTGGTGGGAAGCGTCAACGAGTGTACAGTGTACATAAACATCAAGGTACAAGTTTCCACAGCGTGTCAATGAGCACCTCTCGGAACAGCTGCTTGAGCTGCTCCGGGCTCATCTCATTCAGCGCCTCCACCGCCCGCTGCAATCGCCTCTTTTTCTGCCGCCTGCACGACCACGGGGACCGCTTTTAGTGGAAAAGCCCTCCAGCGCAGCCATAGATAATGCCGTCAAGTATAGCTGAGCAGCGCAAGCACTGCCGCCGCCGCCGCCACGCCGGAATCTAGATTTTGCTCACCGCGAGAGCGCCCCCTGGTACCACGCCTGCCACAGCACCACGACGCCGACGGCGATGACGATGCCCAGGAACAGCTCAAACATGTGGAAGCGGTTGTGCGAGCCGTATCTGGTGACGGCCTGATCCAGCCGTTCCAGCATGTGCCTGCGCGGCGGCATGCAAGACTCGGAAGCACGCTGTGCAGTCGGTATGTACAGTGGTGGAAGGCAGAATTCGCAGCACGCCTTCGCCTACCGCATCTGCTTGTCATTCCGGCTGCTCATGCCAGATACGCTTTCATTGGATCCCATCGGTCCAGGTGCTGGTGTCCAGCATGCACCGGACAGTGTTCAGCCAGGAAGTTGCACGGCTCGTAGCTGTAATTTCTTCATGTGCCTGTGAGATGCTGAGTGCTGGATGAACTACACGGGCGCCCGCGTTGCGCGTTTCGATTTTCTTCCGAAAGGTGAGTTGTCTTCAAGACCAGCAGTAGCGATCTCAGCAGAGCTATGTTTGTGGCAGAATCAGAGCTCGTGGAAAAAGCGTACAAAAGCTTCTCAGCTGCATGAAAAGCATGATCTGAGCGTATGCTCCTGGCTTCACTGGATCAACTCGTGACTAATCTTTGGAATCAACAAGAAGCAAGCTGCCACAATACGTTCGCAATGCGTTTGGCGTGAATGTGACATTCCGCGACGCGTTACCTTTGATCGGCCATCTGCTGCTATTTGCTCTCGGCCTCACTCCCAGGGGTAGTTGCTGCCCAGACCTAGAACTAATCCTACACGTGCTTCGGCAGCTACCAACCGGCTTCAAGGCCGACGTCAAGTGGCGAAAGAGCAGCGCCGGCATCCGTCTACGACTCCGACTCTTGGCTGTGACACCCTTTATCGTCTTAAGGCAACTGAAGCTTTGAAAGACCGCATACGCCAGACAGCGCCTGTGCGCGACAGAAGCTGACGCAGCGAGTGGCGCGAACTGCTGCAGGTCGACACCTGGAGTCGAGAGCGCTACATCTGTAGCACAAGAGCTTCTGACGCGGAGGTTCTCTGAATAGAGAAACGCCCGGGTGAGCGCCGGGTGTCGATGGCCGTAACCCCCTCTGCATTTGGTTTGTAACGGCCAGTGCATGAAGCGCGCGAGCATGCTCGGCGCCTGACTGGCAGGGCTGCTGATTGCGATGTTATTCGACGCAGGCTCACATGGCCGGTGGACACAATGAGTCGCGGCAGGTCGCCGAGGCGGAGCTCGGCAGCTCCTCCGCAGGCGCCAAGCTGAAGCAGATGAAGGAGGCGGTGACCAGCAAGCTGCCGGCGGGCATCGGCGGCAGTGGCGGCGAGGGACACCCCAAGGATACGCAGCTGTACGACGCGCTCGGCGTCGCAGAGGATGCGTCAAAGTCCGAGATCAACACCGCCTATAAGGAGCGACAGGCGGAGGTGTGGCGGCGGCACACATGGAATCTCATACCAAGCCAGTGATGTGCAGCAGAACCTCAACAGCGGCGCTGTCTGCGCCATTCCCCCCAACTGTGGGCCAGCCACGTTGCCTTTGTCTGCTGACCCGCTCGAGAATGGAGTGGCGACGCCCACGCTGGTGACAGAAATGACCTGCCCACCAACTTGTCTTTGAGCTTCCGTCAATTTCGATGATTGCGATGCACAGGTCAAGCAGGACTCCGACACGCCCATCGAGGCGGCGGAGGAGCTGGCGCCGATCAAGGAGGCCTACGGCGTGCTGACGGACTCTAAAGCGCGCCAGCAGTACGACGACATCGGCTACTCAGGTTCCTGTCATGTTCCTTGACGTCTGTTGGCAAGTAGACACAAGACTGTGCATGTCTGGCTCCCGCTCTTTCACATAAGGGGTTAGGGTACTTCACCAGTCGCCCTGTCAGCAGCAGACGCATTGCGTCTGCCACAGCTGCAATTTGCTGCACCTGCACTCTCTACTGCAAAGTCGAAATGGCGCATCGTGCTCGTTTGCCGGCAGGCATCCACGAGCAGCAGCTGGTGAGCGCGGCGCAGGCTGTGGGCATGGCCCTCGCCGGCGACTACTTTGAGGCGTACGTCGGCCAGGTGCGCGACTGTCTTTGCGGTTCAGATTTGCACATGCTTGTTCTTGAGGCGTACGTCAGCCAGGTGCGCGGCTGTTCTGGCCTGTGCACGTGCTCGACATGCCTCCGCATCCACGACACAGCAGCAGGGCATCCACGAACCCTGTTGACCTCGAAGTGATGTTGAGCTCATCACAGCTGGCGCTGTCACACAATGCACAGGACTGCATCGAGGCAGGTTCATGCCTGTGCAATCCACTCCTGACACTCCTAACACTTTTGACACTCGCTGTGCATAGGTCGCCATGGCGGCGGCAGCAGGCATCGTCGTGGCGCAGGACTATGCAGCACCTGACAGCGACAACCGGTCCGTCAAGGAGCGCCTGGGCGTCCTGCAGGAGGTGCGCTTTTTGATGGTTTTGCGGTGGGCAGCCTCGAGTTTTCTGTGCAACCAGTAACTCGGACCAAGGATGGCGGGACAGTCGACGAATGTCGACAACAGCCACTCTATTTGCATTCTTGCAGTCTCTCGCTCATCATCCCTGCAGTCTCTGGCTCAATCAGATCGGGTCTGCGCAGGAGCGAAGCGCGGCGCTGGCGGAGAAGCTGAAGGAGCGGCTGCAGCCGTATGTGGACGGCGATCGCGCCGGCTTCCGGATGCAGGCATCCTTCCTTCACGCGCCACCAGCTCACGTCCGCCAGTGCCGCTTTTCAATCTGCATTCTGCATCGTGTGACATGTGTGTATGGCCGTGCAGCCAGACCGGTGGCTGATACAAGACATCGATCTCTAATCAAGTTTGCATCCCTGGCCGCAGATGGTGGAGGAGGCACAGCGGCTGGCGAACCACGCCTTTGGCGCGCCGCTGCTGCACGTCATCGGCTACATGTACGACCGCAAGGCGGAGCCGTGGCTCGGCAATGTCGTTGGCGAGTGGTTTGCTCGCAAGTACCACAACGCCGGCACCCTGGTGCGTGCGCAGAATATTACAGGTTGATGCTATCCAGCCAGCTATCGTTCTTTTGCTTGTTTCATTGTTTGCTCCTCCGCGGCTGCCTTCGCAAGCTTGCTGCAGCGTAGCACACTTCATGTCCTGCTGCTGCCGCCGCCGTTGTCCTCTTTGGTTGAACATCACATGCCAGCAGCACGAGTCCTCGGCTTCCATGCAGCTTGCAGATTGCAAGTATTCGTGATGTCCAACCAGATGGTGTTGCAGGATGCAGAGAATTCTTGCACCTTGGTGCTTCAGAGCAGCTAGCCTTGAGAGTTTGCCCCGTCTTTGCATCCTGCAGGCCAATGCGGGCAAGGCCTACATCTCGCTGAAGCTGATGAAGCGGGACATGGAGACCAACGGCAAGGACGGTGGCGCCATGGTGGACCCCATCGAGGGCGCTGGTGTGTTGCGAACCCGACAATAAACCTGCCGTTTGAATGCAGCCAAGCGGCCCAAATCCAACGCCTGGATTCCGCTCGCATTTTGATACAAGGGTCGATGGCACAAACTGCTGATGTGTTTCTTGTTCCGCGCATGTGGCTCCGTCTGCAATGCACTGCACCAATGCCGAGCTTCCTTGCGCACCCTGAATGCAGCCTACCTGGAGAACCGCATGGGGCTGACCATCACCTCCGTCTGGCGCGTGCTGGTGTACGACACCGAGAACACCCTCGACCAGGTTCGATACATACGCACTGTTCCATCTTCCCTCTTGTCATCTGAGTGGCATGCACACTGAGCTTGGATCTTGGGACAGCCGTCACCCAACCTCTGCGCAGTTTGCCAGATGGGCCTGCCACCGCACTGCGCTCGGATGTCTGGTCCACAGATCGCTCGAAGCCCTCCTGGCGCTGCCACAGGTGTGTGACCTGGTGCTGAGCGACAAGACGGTGCCCAAGGACACACGCCGCCGCCGCGCCGAGGCGCTGCGCGACCTGGCCACCATCTTCCAGGTGCGACATGGGCATGTGTCATTGATCCACTCGTCAGACATCATAACACAGCAGTCTCTACTGCTGCTTGATGTCTGTCTGCTCTGTCCTTCCTGCACTGCTTGAATGCCCGCGTGCAAGGCCAGCAGAGTCTCTCGATACACACTGTGCTGTCCAGTGGGTCAAGATGTGGCACGAACCAACACAGCGTCACGAGTGGCACTGGAAGAGCTTGTGCACGTGCTGCAGGAGGCGAAGCGGCAGGACTGGACCGGCCTCAACGTGCCAGGCGTCAGTGGCGGCTCCGCAAAGGCGGGCGCCAAGGCGGGCGGCGCGTCCTCGGCGCAGCAGGCTGGCGGTGCCGTGGCCGGCAGGGCGCAGGGTGCAGGCGCCGCGGCACAGCGGGCCGGCGGCCAGGCGGGTGACGTGGCACAGCAGGCGGGCTCGCAGGCGGGCTCGCAGGTGCGTCAAATGTCCCAGCAGGTATTGCGCTTCCACCGCAGCAGCCATCAGATTTGCGCACATAGCCAAGTCACTTGCCTCGCGGTGTGGCTGCTACTCTTCAAGTAAGTTTCTAGTTCACAGGTTGCCTTGTGGGCATTTCTTGGGAAAGAAGATGACAAACCGTCTGTCAATCATTTCGTGTGACATGCCGCAGGTCCGCCAGGCGGGTGACCAGGCAGCAGATCAGACGCAGTCCGCCGCCAAGTCCGCCGCCGGCGGCGTCAGCCAGGCGGGCGACCAGGCGCAGTCGGCTGCCGGGACAGCAGGTACGGTTGATGCCTGCATGGCAAGCTGCTGCCAATTGCACTGACGTGTGATGGCTAGGTTGAAACCTCATGTGACGTGTGACTCTCGAGGTCAGATATGCAACTGTATGTTGTATCATCGAATTTGTTCTGTGGCACATGGCGCACCGCACCTAGGCTCACATGGCTTTTTGCGGTGCCCACAGCTGACACTGGCCGCCAGGTCGGCAGCCAGGCGCAGAGGGAAGCGGAAAAGGCGGGTGAGCAGGCCGCCGACGGCATCGATCGCGCTGGCGCGCAGGCGAAGAAGACTGCTGGGGACCTGGCCAGGCAGGGGCGCGAAGCGGGTGGCGAGGCGGCGCAGCAGGCACGGCAGGCGGGCGACACCGCTGCTGACGAGGTCGGGGCAGGCAACACCCCTTTGTTCATGTAATGGCATATGTCAGATACCATGTTGGCCGCACCTTTCAGCCTTTTATCGTCAATCCATGTATGGTGCAACACAGTTCTACCTGCGTTATATGGGTCCTCATATGCGAGAATACATCTCTGTGCCAGGTTTACGGCAGGGTTTTGACTGTCACCATCTGTGTGTGCTGCAGATCCGTAAGGCGGGCGACCAGACGAGGGAGACGGCAGATGAACTGGCGAGCCAGGGTCGCGACGCCGGCAAGGACGCCGACAAGCAGCTCAAGCAGGCGGGCGACACCGCCGCTCAGCAGGTTGGCCTACTTCAGAATTTCACCCGTTTGGCAGCTGCTATAGGTGCCGCTGCATGAAGTGGCCTGCGGGCACCACACTACTTGCCCCACACTACTTGCACCACACTGTGCTGCTCATTCAGCATCGCGACAGCTTCTGGATGCTGACATTTGGCCCCTCGAAAAAACTGCGTCTCAACTTTAAACCCATCACTGCAGATCGGCGAGGTGGGCGACCAGGCGCAGGACAACATCGGCCAGCTGCGCGACTCCGCGCAGGAGGTGGCCGGCCAGGTCAAGGAGACCGGCAAGCAGATCAAGCCGACCGCGGACCAGCTGGCTCAGGCGGAACTGGACACTGCCGATCAGGTGAGACTTTTGAACCTGCGCTGGGTCTGCTTGTGCAACGTGCAAGACTTCTGTTGGTGGCTTCGCTGTTGGTTGCCTTCTAGGGGTGGTCAACGCGTGCGACCCCGTCAGTGGGGCAGGGCCAGGCGCTCATGCCTGCAGGCTCAGGCCTGCAGTATCGAAACAGCATCGTGCCATGAAGGCTCAGCCAGCAGGCGCTACATGAGATCGAGCATCTAAATTGCGGCAGCTGACTTTCGGCAACTGACTTTCGGCAACTGACTTGCGGCAACACCTTTCGCAGGTGACGGACGGCATCCAGGAGGTGGCCAAGGAGGTGGGCCCCGCGGCGCAGCAGGTGGCCGACCAAGCCGACTCGCAGGTCCAGCAGGCCGCCAAGCAGGCGCGCAACGCCTCTCTCTTTTGGGAAACGATAACAGACATGGCTGCGATGTACCACCCATGCAAGTTTCCGTTCAGCAGTCTTGCGATCTCCGCAGCGACCTCCCCGTGACCATGCATGATGCTGCTGCCCCATTGCTGAGGCCCCCTTCTGCTGCATGTCCTTTGCTGGGCACCATGCTACCCTGCCTCCCTTCCAGTGAACTCGCACATTGAAAACGGCCAACTCATGTGGCTTGACCAAACTGCAGGTGGAGCAGCAGGCGGTGCCGCAGGTGAAGAAGGTGACTGACGGCGCAGTGCGCCCCGCAGCTGACCAGTTCGCCAACCAGGTCTGTTGCTTCTTCGTGCTTCAGCAGTGCTTTCAGCTGTGTTTTAGATCCTTGGAGCACTGCCCCTGGTTGAACACAGTGCACTGCAGCCGTGGCGCGGGCACACCGCAAATTCAGGGCTGCTGCACATGGTTCTGCAGGAGCGCCAGTGGCGAGTGTGCGACTGCCAAACCTGTACCTCCAAAACCCGTGTCTGCCCCACTTTCCATCAACATTTTTCATCTCCGGCGGGTGCAGGTGGACTCGACGGCGCAGCAGTTCACGCAGGAGCAGCTGAAGCCGGCGGCCAAGCAGGTGGCTGACGGCGCCGAGAACGCCGCCTCCGAGCTCCGCGCCCGCGGCGAGAGCGCCGCCAACTATGTCGACGAGCAGGGTGAGGCTTGCACGAGACTGTACATTGCAACGGACTACGAAAAGTTGCTAAGGATGCAGCTGCACGCTCTCATCCTCCTGTCCACAAAGTGCGGCAATGTCAACGATGCGCATAGCTAGTGTTGCATTGCCAGTGTTTAGCGTTGCTGGTGCTGGTGTGACTGCTGCATGCGAATCCTGGTTGTGCAGCGACTTGCAGTAGCACGACTATGTGGTGCCGTTGTCAGGTTTTCCTTGCCCTGCGCAGGCATCGCCATGGTGGCTGAGAGGGTCGCGGAGGAGCAGCTGAATCCGTCGCTCTAGTGAACTTATCAGCCGCGTCGTCTCCTGACATCGTTGTGGATGCTACCTGTTTTGCACTGTGCAGGCAAGGCCATGGCGGAGAGGGTTGCAGAGGAGCAGCTGAAGCCGATGGCACAGAAGGTGGCGGACAATGCCGAGCCGATGGCTAAGGACGCCACCGCCCAGTACGTCCGCCAGCCCGCCAAGCAGTTGGCGGAGCAGGTGAGCGAATGGTCTTCACAGTGTCCGAATGGTCTTCAAGAAGGGCGCAGTGCGTGCAGCTCTTTGTCTCCCAGCTTCCTGGGTGTTCAGCAGGTGCAGCCGTGCGCTCCGCAGCTGTGCACGATCTGCATTTTGCCACAAGCGGAGCCAGGGTGCCGCGGGCGCAGAAGGATGTAGAGCCCCGAGATATTCCTTCATGCACACAGGAAGGCAGGGTTTCAAGACTCTCGAGCACTGCAATTGACCACTGCAATGCTGTGCTGCAGGCCGTGCCAACGGCGGAGAAGCTGACCAAGGAGCAGCTGCAGCCGGGCGCGGATCGCATCGCGTCGCAGGTGGAGGATGGCGCGCAGCGCGTCACGCAGGAGGTGCTGCTGCCAGAGGCGCAGAAGCTGGCAGAGCAGGTAAAGTTACGATCGGATTCAGTCTCCAGTCCTGTCTATTGGGAGGATGGGCGCAGCGCGTCACGCAGGAGGTGCTGCTCCCCGAGGCGCAGAAGCTGGCAGACTCGGTGAGGCTGCGACTGAGCGTTGAATAAGCCGCAGAACCAGTCGTCGAATCTAGTGCAAACATGGACGACCTTGCCCGGTTGGATGCATGCTTCTTTGGTGAAAGGCGTCGCCACAGCAGAGTTGCCATTCGCAATTAAGCTGTAAGTTTGCATTGCAAGTGTCCACAATCTGCATCATTGCTGCACACAGGCGCAGCCCACGGCGGACGAGGTGAAGGGCGAGATCATCCAGCCGCTCGCCGACAAGGTCAAGGCAGAGGTGGGCTAATCCTCGACACTGCGCATTCAGTTCCGCAGCAGCTCTTGGCTGAGAGGACGCGGAGCAGCTGATCCTGACACAAAGACAGTCTGCTTCATGCATTTGGCTGGATGTTGCGCAGCAACTGCTTCTTGTGACCTTCGTCCGAACGCAAAATACGAATTGCTGCTCTGATCTGCAGGCGGTGCTGGCAGCGGAGCGTCTGACGCAGGAGACGATGCAGCCCGCAGCGGAGCAGGCGGCCGAGCGCCTGGACACGACGGCTCAGCAGATCACGCGCGAGGTCCTCAAGCCGGGCGCACGGGTGTGTACGAAGATTCAGCTCTGCTACTCTTGCCACCTGCCGGAACAAGCTGAAAGTTCTGCAGGGTGCAGTGCCTCGCATGCCACACGCCGCAAGAGGGGTACCCTGGGGCCCGCACAGTGAGTGCGCCTGCATCTGTCCAGTCCCCTGTAACCTGAACAACATATCATCCTGATGTTGTGAGGCTGCCCACTCCGCAGGAGCTTGCCAATGCGGTGGAGCCGGCGTCAGAGGAAGTGGGCCAGCAGCTGCGCATTATCGGCAAGGACATCGCCGAGAACGCCGAGCCGCAGGCCAAGGTCCTCACCGAGAAGGTGTAGGACGGCAAAGTGCCAGTGTTGTCTGTGCTCTATCAACAAACGGCTTGCGCCATTTCTCTGAGGGCTCTGCGCCGGATTGTACAGGATACCTCGCTGGAGGTCTTTCCATCTCTGCGATGTGCAGGACGAGCAACTCTCTCTGACACATGCTCCCCCCGCTGCATACAGGTGCTGCAGCCGGCGGTGGCGGATGCGGCTGGGCAGGCGGCGTACGCAGCCGACCGCATCACCTCAGAGGCCATCATGCCGGTCGCCCAGGCCGTTGCCGACCAGGTACAATTTCCATCACGAATCCACTATGCTCCCGCGTTGTCCCACCCACTGCCACCTTCAATGCGGCATATCACCTGGAGCTCTAGGACATTCACCATCTATGGCCGCTGCAAGTGCAATGTAGCATGAGCACTATCGAATGTGCAGCTTCGGAAGCTGTGACATCCGTCATCTGGAAGCCTGTCGTAGGACCTAACCCCAACCATCTAACGTTTCGAAACATGCATGCTCGTGTGCACAGGCGGAGCCCACCGCAGAGGTCATCAAGCAGCAGTATGTCGCGCCTTTTGCCTCAGTTGTCACAGAGACGGTAAGTCGCGCGGATATCAGACGTTCCGTTGCATACTCCTTCTGATTTCGTCTGAACACCTCTACGGCCTGCACTTTCTTCTACTTGTTCAGCTGTTGGCGATGAGTTCTTGCAATTCTGATGGCGATGTTTAACTTATTGATATCTCGGTGTCTGTTCAATCACATTTCCCCACTTGACTGGCGCCAGGCGCCGCAGACGGTGGAGGCGCTGTCCAAGGAGGCCAACGAGACGGCGCACATCATCGGCACCAACGCGGAGCCGATAGCCGAGGCATTTGTGGACCAGCAGCTCAAGCCGCGCGCTCACGAGTTCGCCTCGGAGCTGGAGCCACAGGTGCTTCTTTTGTTGGTCGTCACACAATCAAAATTTTGTTTGTGGACACCCCTTTTGTTTTTAGCAGGGCAGCTCCGGATGCTGGATTGCAAGTGTCTTGGCTCACAAATGTCTGTGGATCTCAGCATTGCCCCTTCCCACTTTGGATCACATAACCAGACTACATAATTTTACCTCTGGCCTTGTTGTTGACGCCTGCGTGTGCGTGCTCCAGGCACAGGAGCTGGCCAGGCGGCTGGGCCCGCTGGCGGACCGCTTCCCGGCCTCTCTGCGCAACGCTGTGCGCCTGCACCGCGTGCCCAAGGACCTGGAGGGCGAAGTCTGGTGCGTCACCTTTGGGCGTCCGTCGCTATGAAACATGAAGCATCGGATCTCCAGAGCACGCTGGCCTGAAAGCACAAAGCACATGACCACTTGCCCTCCGTCTGGCTGAGTGCGAGCGTCACAGAACACGCCTGTTTCCGGAGTCGCACAGTCAGCAGATGCCCCCGCCATGCGGTGTGACATCGCCCTCCGCGATACCCTTGAAATGAGCCTGCACATACCATGAGCGCATTCTCTCTCATGCTGTAGGCTGCTAGCGGACGAGATCGAGCCGGCGGTCAGCAAAGTGAAGGACACCATCGAGAAGCTGCCTGAGGCCGCCCGCAAGGTGCGCTGCGCGCCTTGATGCTTTCTGCGGGAACACAGGCGTGCAGATGTGTGCCTAGTGATTTTGACGGGCCCAAGCTGCACTCAGTATGACTGGCACGAGCTATGGGGCAGAAAGCCGTCCGCTCTCGTCGCCTTGGCGGCCCTGCTCCTTCTGGCACCGTTTGTCATGGTCAGATCAATCTCAGCCAATGAACTGAGACCTAGGCGTCTGTTCACAACCTGAGACCAGGATTCCCCCTGTCCTTGAACAGGCGGCGCCGCACATCGAGGAGGCTGCGCGCCAGGCATGCCAGCGTCTCAAACCCTGAGACCAGAGTGTGCCTGAGAACAACACATTGTGTCTGCAGGCGGCGCCGCACATCGAGGAGGCTGCGGACCAGGCGGGCGAGGCCATTCAGGGTGCAGCGCACACGGTGGCTACCAATGTGGAGCCCGCGGTGCAGCAGGCCACCGACTTTGCCCAAAAGAAGGTGGGACTAGGCATTCTGGACACAGCAGCATGATATTGACCATACACAGAGCACTGTGATCCATTGCTTCATGGTGTCGTGGAATCCCGCTTTTAGTGAGGAGCCTCATTCATTTACAGTTAGGGATTTGTGGCTGCTCCTATTTCTTTTCAGATTTATCTGCAGGCGTGGCAGGTGGCGGAGGTCGAGCACAACATCAAGGAGCCGCCGATGACGTCGTTGCACTGTAGTCAACGTGTCCACCATACTATTCAGCTTTTCAAGTTCAGCTATTATACATTTGTACCATTGCAAACCCTGCAGGCGTGGCAGGTGGCGGAGGACGCGCACAGCATCGAGGAGCGGGTGGACGACGCCATAGACCGCATCGCGGAGCGCGTGGCGACGGAAACGCCGGAACGCGCGCAGCAGCTGTCGGACAAGATCAACGAGGGTGCAGAGACGGTCACCGCTCGTGCCGATGACTACGCGCAGCAGGCGTCCGACGTCATCATGCGCCAGGCCAAGACGGCAAGTCTGTTGTCAACGCAACAGTGCCCACACGGGTTTCAAATAGCAGTTAAACCTGTACTAGCCCCACCAACGACTATGCGCAGCAGGCCTCTGACGTCATCATGCGCCAGGGCCACGACGGTGCGAGTTATCTTCATCATTATCTGTGGGGTGTGAGGTTTGACAGAGCAATGCGCAGTGGGCATTGGACATCCCGGTGCGCCTGGCCGAGGCCATACGAGGAGCCGTTTTCACTGTGTTTACTTGAGTGTGACCGGTTGTTCTGAAGGATCGCAAAACTTGTGTCTGCAAGACGGTGTATGCCTGCAGTGCAGTTGCAGATCTTCGTAGCAGGGATCCCAGTATCGTTGTCCATAGCCTGTGTGATTGAAATGTCCATGTTGCTCAGCGAATTCTTATTGTGGCCATGTACTCTTCTGGAGTTTACCGCACCGCACCTTTGAGTCTCACCTGTGAATCCTCGTCCGAAACCCTGCAGGTGGCGCAGAACGCGCAGCCGGTGGCGGACACCGCCGCCTCCAAGGTGGAGGCCGCTGGACACATCACGGCAGAGAAGACGGTCGCTGCGGCCGACGCCGCGTCCGAGGACATCGAGCGCGTGGCGCATGCGACAGGCCAGGCAGGCATGCAGGCGACGGCGGACGTGTCCAAGGTCATCGAGGACGTCGCGCACGACGCGGAGGTGCGTCTTTCGGATTCGAGTATCCTGTGGATATTCGATGTGGATTTCCAACCACAAATGAAAAATGAAACCAAAGGATGCAAGCTGAGCTGTCACGTGTTGTTGCATGACTCGGGCGCAAGTGTGCGGACGAGGCAGAGGTGCATGCCTGTGCACAAACATATTGCTTTTGGCGCTCTGAATTGAACACCGATGTGCCTGGCAACGAGAGGTAAAACCATGCCAGGTGCCTGAACCATGCAGGATACAACACGAGTGCACCGTTCTTACGCAGGCGAACGCGCAGCCAACGGCGGATGCGGCAAAGCAGCAGGTGGACGCTGCGGCCGCTTCTGTTGAAAAGAACATCCCTGTTCTGGCTGACAAGGCGGCGGAGGACATCACGAACGTCGCTGGCGCCGTCGGTGACTCCACCCGCCAGGCGGCGGCGGACATCTCCAAGACCGTGGAGGAGGTGGCTAAGGACATCGAGGCAAGGGTTTTCTCCTCGCAATGCTCAAAAGGCCGAGCTGCAAAGTCAAGACGTTATTTGCAGTGCGCCAGCAGTTGGATCGCTGCCAGACTCTGGTGGTGTCCAGGGTGAAAGAGCCAACATAGAGCTGCAGTGTCTATCCTGGGGACACTCTCAAGCCATGCTTGCCACAGCCAGCCTCGCTTATCTGGCGCCTCGAGCTTACATTTGCACAATACGCCACTGCTGTTGACATCCACACAATCCATTGCGGTCGACCTGCAGGAAAACGCTGAGCCTGCCGCAGACAAGCTGGCGACGCCGATCGAGGAGAAGGCGAAGCAGGTGGGCAACGCTGCGGTGCCCACCGCCGACGCCGCCTCGGAGGACCTCAAGAACGTCGCCGCCAGCGTCGGCCAGGTGTGCGCAGCTGACAACGACTGTTATGGTGCGGCATCCATGTGGGCGTGTTTGCCAGACATGCGGCAAGAACTGACAGAGTCCAGGATGGAGTGTTGGACTGCGGCACAGCTGCTTGCGGACACATCGCAATGCTGGAATGCGGGCAGCCAGAGCGATGCTTGAATGCCCGCAGAGCACAAAACCTTTGTTTGCAACCCCGCAGCAGACGGCTGCACTGAACAGCATTCCTCATGTCTGCGCAGGCGTCGAAGGATGCGGTTTCTGGCGTCGCCGATGTCGCTGATGACGTGGCGGGCGACGTGCGCGCCAACGCGGAGCCGGCGGCGGACGGCGCGGCCGAGCGCATCGAGGCAGGCGCGCACGCTGTGGGCGAGGAGACTAAGCGCGTTGCCGACGTCGCCTCGACGCAGGTGCGCTCCGGTGGAACTCACGAGCGCATCTCTGCTGACGACGAACAACATTAAGAAAGCGCTGCACCTGCTTGCCGCCGGCGGGAGGACGGTGTTGCCGAACCACGCCAAGTTGCGCAACGGCCATCGCTCCCTCTCGCAGGTTGTTGCATTTCAGTGGACTGCTCTTGACTGGTGCTCTGACTGATGCGCTGCTCTGACTGGACGTCTTCATGTGTCTGCGCAGGCAGAGGACATGGCTCAGGACGCGGCCAACAAGGCGCCGGAGGTGGCGGATCGCGCCAGCAAGACCATCCACAGCACCGCCGACACCGTCGAGGAGCAGGTGAGGCAGAAACTGTCCTCAGCAGCTGGACCTCCCTGTCTTCCGCCGTTACGCAGCCGCCCTCTCGTGCTGCTGCCAGATTCCAAGATATCACTGTTGTGCGGAGCCTGCACAAGACGGCTGGGTGAAAACCCATCAGGATTTGTAGTCCAGTGTGCCTGCTGGCCTGCCTCGCTATCTGGGTGCAAGCAGCCACAGAAAAGCAGAACTGCCCCGCTGGTTGTTGCGTCCCTGGAGTACCCTGCAGTTGCAATGCCGCATGTTGATTGAGTCACAAATCGCCTGCAGACGAACCGTGGTGCGGACCAGGCGTCGGACGCCATCCAGCGGGGCGCCAAGACCGCCTCCGACACCACCAAGCAGGCTGGCGAGCAGCTCGGCAGCAAGGTGCGCACTGTCGCAGATGATGTTGTAGCCTACCATGTAGATAGAAGTGATCCTGTGGATCCACAGGATCCTGTGTGTCTGTCAATGCCCCTGACACAAAGAGTCCGACTTTCTGGCTGATGTTTGTACCAAGCCTAAGCAAGCGGACCCTGAGTCTGTTTTCCATCGGACCCTGAGCTCGCTTTCACACAGAGTCGAGTTCAACGGCACGACTGATTGACCGGACTTATGCAGGTGCAAGCCGCGGCTGACGCGGCGCATTCCAAGGCGGGCGAGTACTCGGAGCAGGCGCAGGACAAGACGGCCGACCTTGCCAAGCGCGGCCAGGTGTGCGCGCCCTCTCGCTGCATATCCAGCTTGCCGTTGAATCCTGCACAGGTTGTCATTTGCAACTGGCCAGATCGCAACAAACACAATGCCACGCTGCAGTTCTCACCGATGCAACCGTTCCCTTTTCATACTCAACTGTATGACCAACAAGCCTGTGTTGCGAGGTCGCAGGCGGGCGCCAAGGAGGCGGGACAGCAGGCTGGCGACGCGGCGCGGCAGGGCGCCGACTTCGCTGCCGACAAGACGGAGGAGGCCGCCGCCGCCGCGCAGGACTACTCAAAGACCGGCGCAAAGAAGGTGCACATCTAGCTTCTTCACTAATCTTGCCTTAGCACACCATGTTTTTCCTTTTTGTAGGCGGATTGCAGGCTGCAAGCACCACTTATCTTTTCTGCAGTCCCCAGCATGTACACGCATCGCCTGCCATCATCCCAGCCCCCTGATCGTGTTTGTCAAGGCCGCTGACGGCATATGCTTTGGCCACACAGGCGAAGGAAGCTGGCGGCCAGGCAGGCGACACCGTCGAGCAGGCGGCGGGAACGGCGGCCGACAAGACGAAGGAGGCTGGCCAGGCGGCTGAAGATTACTCGAAGACTGGCCAGAAGCAGGTGCGATGCTGCACTTGCCCCACTCATGTCGTTGCAAGAGGCACAGCCAGACAGCTGTCCCTGCTCCCTGGCATCCCCCGTAGCAACGATTCTGAAGAACATGATGGGAAGCCAACCACCAGCAATCGTCAACACTGATCACCCGCCTCTCGCAGGCAAAGTCGGCGGGCAAGCAGGCGGGCGAGACAGCGAAGAACGTCGCCGACACAGCGGCCGACAAGGCGGAGGACGCCGGAGACGCAGCCGCCGATGCGGCCGACAGTGGCGCCAAGTCGCTGCGATCCGGCGGTGACAAGGCCGCTGGCAAGGTCGGCCAGGCGGCAGGCACTGCCGCCAGCAAGGCGGAGTCCGCTGGCCAGAAGGCTGGCGACGCGGCTGAGGCTGCCAGCAGCAAGGCGGTCTCGGCTGGGCGCGCGGCTGGTGACAAGGCGCAGTCGGCTGGGCAGTCGGCCGGCGATAGGGCCGCATCGGCAGGCGACTCGGCGGGGCAGGCGATCAGCGGCGGCGGTGGAGCTGCGCAGTCTTCGGGCGGCGCCGACAGCGGCCAGTCTGCGCAGACTGCGGGCGAGCGCATCCTGCAGAGCGTCAAGGACGGCGCGAGCGTCACCAGCGAGCGCGTGCAGGTGATTAGCAATCAGTACATGCTGCCACCAGCTGATGCAACAGCAGTCCAGTGCTGGAGCCATTGAGGGTTTCACCTTGCACCGAGTTGGTGCTGATCAGCTCCACTGATCCGTTACACGTTTGCGATGCAGCAATGAGGTTCAGTTCCTGATCCAAGACTCTACATGTCTGCCATGCAGGCGGCAGCAAAGGAGGCGTTCGAGGGTGCCAAGGACGCGGGTCAGGCGCTGAGCAGCGACAAGGACAATGTGGAAATCGACACGCACCAGCCAGGCAAGCTGGAGGTGTGGGACAAGTAGTCTGCTCGCGGACTCGCTGGGAGGGGTTACAGAGTGTAGTGCTGACGCGACGGGGCGGCCGAGGGCGTTGGCTTGGGGGCTGGTAAGCCGATGAAGGATAGGGTGCTCATGCAGGCTGTGACTCGCAAGAGCCACAGCAGCTGCGGCACTGACACAAGGGCAGTGCAGAAACAGCAGCCAGCACTCACAAAACACCGTTGCAAGTTTTGAAATGTTTGACTTTCGTTCAAGGGGTTGTCCACCGCAGGCGCTGTTGTGTCCGGCCGGCGCCAGTTTCTAAAACACATTTTTACTATGCCTTTGATGCATGTGTTCCTACTGCCCGTGTTGCTGTCCAGTCCTGCCCTTGCTGGGCAGTTTGCTGGGCAGTTTGAAATCGTTGATGCAGCCAACGAGTTTTCATTGCTAAGGGTTTGACCATGAATCCATCCACCGCTGCCCGACACAATGATTGCCCTGCAAACAAGTTTCAGCCCGGAAAGCGAACTAGGTCCCTCGGGTGGATGTCCCTCATTCTGAACGTCTGGCCTCTATGTTGCACATTTTGCCAGTGCAACGCTGGACGGACATCATTCATTCGTGATGAAATTGAGAACCTGCTGCCTTATCATCCATTCTTCTTGTGTAGAACACTCGGTGTCAGCTTGCCATCACTGTCAACGTCTGTGGTAGTGGTGGTTTCCGCCGTAGTGCTGTACACCTTCCGCTCGTCAGGGCTCTCCTACATGCAAGCGCATGTAGTGGTGTGCACGTGCAAAGTTGCCAGGCGCGGGCCACTGCTGCGCATCCCGCTGCCCGCAGCACACCAGTCGCAGCTGCCGCGGGCGCGGCAGCGGATACAGTGCCTCCTCGCCCCTGCAGCACACAAGCGCAGGCTTTCCAGCATATGACCATGTGCAGTGGAGATGGGTGACTCCAGACGGCATATGGGGACAACAGATCTGGGGATTGCATTCGGACTGGAAGTAAAAAGCATTTAGCACCTGGTGACGTGAAGACAAAGTTATGCTCGGAGAAGGAGTACCAACATCCCAATGAGAGGTGACGCCCAGTCCGACACGCGTGCCTGCCAAGGCTGTGCATGAACGTGTGCACATGCATGTTAGGATCGGCAGAGTGGCGCTCACTGGAGGGTAGGCGCATCGCTTTCAACGCTGCCAACATCCAGGGAGGTGGGCGACGCGCCGAAGCGGCGGCAGACGTCCATGACGGCACGCTCACGGAGGCTCTCCACACCCGGCAGGTGCACTCCTCGCAGGCACGCCGTTTCACCCTGGGCCCAACCCGCCGTGGCCGCTTTGAGTCTTGGTTTTCTTGTCCACTGCCTGCAGCATGATGGGCGGTGTCTGGCAAGAAACGCGATGTGGCAGAAACAGCAGCGGGTCGGCGGCCTCGAACAGCTGCCTGCGTGCATCCGCTGTGGGTCAATGCAGATGACTGGGTGTTGGCACGCACAGCAGAAATGACAATGCCACATGACACGTGGGAATGCATCCAGGATTTTCCAGTAGGATGTTGCGCGATACGAAGGAGAGCTTGCTCAACATGCCATGACTGCTGATCATCAATGACGTGACACCGTCGTGATTCGCAAGCCCCGCCATTTAGTCGGCCAAAACCCGCCATTTGTGGCCAGCATTGTCCACTGCAATTGCCTCTCAAGCTGTCAGGCCGCGCAGCACAGAGGCGTCTGTCGTGGCAGGCACACAGTGTCGAATACCAAAAGTAAGAAGAGATTGAAAATTGAATTGGGCACGAAGTGGAATTTGCCCTTTTTTTAGCTCCATGTGCGATATCCATCAACTGCATTGGCATCCGTTAATGCATACGCCATTGCAGTTGATGTGCGAGAATTGTGAACTGCAAGGCGCAATGTGTACAAGTGGGGTTGAAAGCGACTGTCACCTTGACTAGAGAAGATGCGAGCTTTCCAGCGCCAGGCTCCTGAGCCGCGATAATGCCGCAAGTGCTGGCGCAAAGGCCGCAGGTTCGGCAGTGCCGCGATCCAGGTGCAGTTGCGTCAACGCTGTCAGGCTGGCAATACCAGCGCCGCGTAGCTGCCCACCGTGGCTAAGCTCCAGATCGACAAGCGCTACGCATGCGCCCCCGATGGCGTGCAGATCTGCGGTGCACAATGCCCACATTATCACTTCAAACTCTTGAAAAGTAAAATTAAGCGCAGCATTCTCCAAGATCCAGCGAGAACTCGTCAACAAAAACGGTGACAACCTCTGTCAACGGGCGAGAGAGGAGACATACCGTCAGTTGACACAGATATGCTGCACGATTTGCATGCGGCGCAGTGCGCTGACGGAAGTCAGATGCCAGCTGGACAGAGCCGAGGCACACAGCTGTTAGTGCTGTGAGCGCGGCGATTTGCGCTTCCTCGAAGTAGACGCGGAGATGCGTGGCTTGCAAGTCTTTTGCGAGATTGCGCCACTGATTCGGAGTGGCTTGCAGGGTCAGGTCCTGCAATGACAGGGGCAACGGCGATCGTTGGAGATCACCGTCCGGGCAAATCAAGTTTCTCGTTTTTCTATGCTCGTGAAGCTTCGTGTGCAGCAGGCGGCTGATGACATGATGTCGAATGCACTCTGTATCGCTGGACACAGCATCAAATCTGCCAGCCAGGGCATTCCAGATACAGCCCCATTTTGCAAGAGCATCATCTCCGATATTGCAGTTATTGCATTTACCTGCAAGCCCGTCAAGTGTGCCAGGGTCACTTTCGTGAAGGGCTGCTGCATGTCTCTCGGCGTGCACAATACAGCCAGAGACTTTGGACCAGAGATTGCATTGAATATGTCTCAACGCGCACTCACGTCTGTCAACTGCAGGATATGCGGTGCCCGCCGTCAGAAACAAGATGGGTGCAATTGCTAGCCATCAATAGCCAGAATGCACTGACATGTGCGGGCCACTGATGGCGGTGATGCACAACGACGATCTGTAGAGGCGATGCAGTCTTGGACTTGGACTGCAGTCGCGACAACGGGAGCTGAAGCGGCAGCGGTGGCGGAGGCGACGATGATGCGGTGGCGGAGGAGGTGGGAGGAGGCGGTTGTTGCGACAGCGGGAGCTGAGGGGACGGCAGTGGCGGAGGCGGCGATGATGCGGTGGAGAACTTGGGTGAAGCTTTCTGGCTTGCCGGGACCAAATTCGCTGTGAGGCGCCTCGCATAGCGGTGAAAGCGACCAACACAAATTGACTGGAGGTTCACACGTGTCTGACTAGAAACTCCCTACTGCTACAAGATGCAGGTCGCCTGCTCGTCCACATGCTCAACAATTCATCCGAGCCAGCCGCTCCCTCCTGCGGGATCCGTGGGCCGCCGCATAGTCACCTCCCATTTGCTCCCATGGCACCCCCTTACGGCGCATCGACATGAAGTAGGGTAGCCACAAAGGGGTGGCACGCCGCGCTAGAGAGGTAGTACGGGCTGGAGGGCTGCGAGGGTCGGACCGACCCTCGCAGCCCCCATCAG
>JAABUL010000884.1_pt1 | contig 61676 bp, 60 predicted proteins | sample 5559151 | NCBI WGS metagenome assembly JAABUL01 (sample SAMN10711876, study PRJNA513368) | rock metagenome | isolation source: Antarctica rocks | place: Antarctica: Victoria Land, Pudding Butte sud
CCCGATGGCACTCATGCATACAAGGATAAATGGAGAACGCTCGCCTTGGCGATCAGAAAACCAGGCCACCGCTACTGCTAACGCAGCAGCCGTGATATAGATGGGAATAGTAAGGAGCTGAGCGGTGGAGGCAGTATAGCCTAGCTCTTTGATGATAGTTGGTAGGAATAAGGATATACTATTCACTGTCAATTCATCCATTGGCAAGCGGATAAGAAAGGACGAACCCATAAAGCGGGCACACAATACCCTACAAAATAAACATTCCATTAGCACGTGCTACGGAATTTTGGATATCATTTTGCACTGTACCCAATACACTATAATCACATTAGTACTGAAGGCAGTTGGTCATCTTCAGTTGTACTCACTAAAAAGGCTGAGGTAGATTTGCCAGTCGGTGAAGGCGTCCTTGACATACTTCCAATCGAATTGGTCCTCCTCAGCAACCAATTGGCCCGACTTTGTTGACCCTTGGTACTTTAAACGATAGACGACCCATGCACGCTCTTCTTGAGTAAGAAACTTAGCGGATTCGGGGAAGTCGTAAATCGTGAAGAAGGCTATGCAGGCAACCATGACAGTAAGGATACCTTCCAGTATGAATATCCACCGCCACCCTGCGTAACCGCCGACGCCGTCCATTTTCTGCGATATCATTAGCATTTCAAAATAAGGAAGAAACGAAGCGTTTTCACAGCTATGGCGTAAGCCAGAAGGCCGGAGAAGGCTCCAGCGACACTCGCTGCACTGAAGAACATGGCTTGTCGAAATTGCGCTTCGGTGCGAATATACCACATTGTGATGTAGTAAGCAACCCCGGGGTATAAACCCGCCTCAGCAACACCAAGGAAGAGACGAGCGGCGAGAAGGCCCTTGAAGTTCTGCACTATGCCCATAAGTGTCATGACGATTCCTGGTCACGTTAATTGGGGCTCAGTGATAGCGAAACACTGGGAAGTTTTACCCCAGGCAACCATAATGGTAGGTAGCCATATCGAAGGCCTCAATTTTTTGAGTAAGAGATTGGACGGCACTTCAAAAACGCAATAGGTGAAGAAGAATACAGTCACTGCCGGGGGTAAGCCACCTCATCTACCTGATGATTTCAGGCTCTTAATTGCCTACATGTCCAATTGTACTGGCTTCCAGTAAGCTTTAGATCTTTGTCAAGACCCTCGATTCTGGCGTTTCCTATATTGCCTCTGTCCAAGAATGCCAGCAAATAAAGCAATGCAAGCATGGGAATCAGGTGTAGATCCATCTTTCTAAGCACTTTCTTCGAATCAATATGAGAGAAATCTCCATTTACAGTAGCAAATTCGGAATTGTATGCCGCTTTATGGTCCGAAGGCGGCGACGCGAAGATATCAGGAGAATTTCTAAGAATTTCTGACGGCTTTTCTTGCGCAGCCGCCGTATAATTCTTCGTCATGTTGCGCAGAGTTGTTCAGAAACAATTAAGTATGATCGCAGACGGCAAGGAAGACGAAAGTGTTTCTCAAAAAGAAGTGGACCAATTTATTCACCACCACCATGCCGCCGCAACACCCGGGATATCTAGATTCTAATCAAGTGCCCTTTACCCCGAGGACTGGCGACCGGAGAAGCTTGGCAGTGTACGAAGTAATATTGAGGGTGTGTACCCTGCAATTAGCAGACTCATCCCCCCATGTCCCTTTAGACTTGCCTCAGGACCTCAGACGTGCGTGGCTAAGCCCCTTCGGGTTAGCTCTGCTTACTTCGCAAGCTCAGTGCAGCACATCTGAGTTGCCTCAGAACCTCAGACGTGTTTCCGCGACTAAGCCCCTTCGAGTTAACCTCTTTCTCTAAGCCCCTTTGAGTTAGAAACCCTCTGAATGACTTCGCATAGACTGACCGTCGGGCCGAGTTTTCATACCTACTTTCTGACCCGCCCGAGTACTCAATACCAATGTCGTGACTCGGCTCGAATACTCGATACCAATCTCATGACCCGACTTGATATCGACCTCGAGCCGAGTCAGAATTCGAGTTCTCGACTCGACTCGTCAAGCAATCGAAAATGATGTCAAATGCCAAGATTTACTATTTTTGAATCTATTACGTTATTATATTTGAAAGACTTACGTGCAACAAAAGAAACTATTTCTAGTTTCTTCATTATCATCTTCTCATTGTTTGCATTATCTTGTTGCATTATCAATAAAATACATTGCAAGATGTTTGATTCTGATAAGACATGAATTATCAAGATTTTTGATCAAGAAAGAATTTAATTTCTTGATCATTCATTCATTTACTTTCAGTAGTCTTCATTCTAATGACTTCACAAGTCAAGATTCATGAAACATCAATCAGATTTTCGTTGAAAAGAAATGAACTCTTCAAGAAGCGATGAATAAAATTCATCATGATATTTCTCTTCTAATATTAAGAGAGAATAATTAGTACGTTGAGTGAAGTTCTGATATCAATGCTCAATTTCAACAATGATGATTACAGATATCTGTTGACGAAAGTGTCATCAACAAGACTCAAAGAAAGATAGATAATTCACTTTGAGCTAAGAAGATTGAAGTAAATAAATAATTCAACATCTGAAATCAGTTTATTCAAATGATCTTGACATTGAAAGAATATTCTAAGATTTCATGCAAGAATTGTCTTAAAATTCTAGATCATTCTACAGCTATTGATGAATTTAGTACAATCAATATGATCAAGCATCTTAAAACAAATGCTTGCATGAAATGAAAATGATTCAACTCTCTTTCACAGCTCAAGATAAATTTCAATCATGTAAGTTCAATATGATAATGCAAATAAATAATGCAAAGTTAACATATTTATAGAAGAAAAGTCATATCGACTTATCATCTCAATTCAATCAACAGAATTGAAAAAAAATATTGTGTCAGATCTTCATTGCACTGAATTTGTCTTTTTGAATTATTGAAAATGAGCATTTTTGACAGTTACTACAAATGCTTCGTTCAAAAATTACTTTCATGCATTGCATTAAATTGTCAAACATGATTTTCTTGAAATATGATGAGATTCATGCAAAGATAAAGCAAGATTTAAAAGAGTTACGACGTGTTTCTATTACATTGAATGCATGATCTAGTTCTTAAAAAGTCGCTTATCTGAAAGTCTTGATATATTGAATGAATGCTGCATTTCAATATCGTGAACATTTCATTGAATTTACATCTTTTAAAGTTGAGCATATTGATCATCATTTAATGCAAAAGCTGTTCAAGATTTTGACTACATATAACATCAAGAACAAGCTTTTTGATGTTGTTATTAATAATGCAAGCAACAATGACACTTTAAAGAAGAAGCTTGAAAGAGCGCTCAATCAACGTGACATTTCATGAAATAAAGCACAAAACTCAATTTCTTGTATAACTCATGTCATCAATTTAATGACTTAAAAGTTTATCAAAGCTATTGAATCAAAGACTTTGAATGACAATTTTGCTATGTCATTAGACAATGATCAAGTCAAGAATGTAATCACAAGCAATGATCTTTGCATTATTGTCAAGAAGATATTTATCAAATTGATAATGCAAAAAGATAATGCATTTACTAATCAGTGAAACAGATTCGCGCTCTTACTATTGTCATCAACAGTTTTTCTCAATGAAAGCTTCGCTTTTTAAAGCTTCAAGTCACAAGATTTCAAAAATTAATACAAGACATTTGCATTCATTGAAACTCTATTTATTTTATGTTTCAACATGCATATCAACTGCGCAACATGATTAATATATGAATTGAGAAATTCTTGACAAATGCAAAGATTCAAGCTATTTGATTAAAGAAGAATAAATAATCACTAGTATTGCTTATTGACAATATGTTAAATTCTTTCTACAAGCTAACTTTAATTATATTTAGAATCATCAATGTTGACATACATTTATAATTTCAAATGTTTGATGCTCTTTTCAATCATCTCAATGTTATTAAGATGATAGTACGCAATAATGCATGTACTTTACAAGCACTTATTCTTTGAGCTTGCGAACTAGCTTTTAACAAGCTTGCAAAGTACTATTTCAAGATGAAGAGCAAAGATGAACTAATATACAATCTCGCTATGATTTTAGATTCTACTCAAAAGCTGAATTTGTATCAAGATTGAGATGCAAATGAGAATGATTCTCATTTTTATTACAACAAGTATAGAAAAAAGTTCAAGAACTATTTTCATCATCATTATAAAGAGAAAACTACAACTGCAAAAGTCAAAGCACAAGTGATTAGTGATGTTGATCAAATAATGCAATATGATAATGCAATTGATCATTTGTTAACAATGCTATAGTCTGTTGTGATGATTATATGAACTCTTCTTCAAAGAACTCAACATCACTCTGTATCTGTTAGTGAAGATGATTGATATTTTTGCACTGATGCTATTGTTGAGAAGTTTTCAACATGAAAGTATTGAAAAGACAACATCTTGAACTATTCAAGATTGACTTAAATGATTAAGAATGTTTTTTCATGTTTAATATTCTTTGTAAATATTGAATGAACATTCAATCTTGTAAAAAGAGTTTGTTGATGAAATTGATCACAAATGACTTCAGAATCAGTTGAACAGATAATGCTTCTTAAGTATTATAATTGTATCATGAACTTGAATTCTGAGAAGATTATCATTGAAGCATGAAATATTTATTGTTGAGAAGAAGATGAAGATAACATGATTGATGAATCTGATGATTTTTTCAAGACAGATTTACAGAATGTTTTACATTCTATTAATGTTTAAATGTTCAATATCATTTCATTTGAAGTTGCTTTTGCATTGTCAATGTATGTAGTATGATAATACACTTACAAGATAATGCAAAGAGATAATGCAGTTCATAAAGTGTATTGCTATGCTAGATAGCTTGATTTGATCAAGTTATCATGAATGCTATTTCTATTCATGACTTAACTAAATCTTAAGATTAAGCATCAAAGTCTTCATGAATATCAAATCTCTCTGCTGAAGAATTACTCACTTGACATGAATAGCAAGAAGATTGCTATCTGCATATGTAAAGCATTATATCAGTAAGTGTTGTAAAACATCAATGATAATGCAAATGAATAATGCATTTACTGACAAGAAATTCACATAGAAATGCTTCTATAATCTTTTGAAGAACAAGCAATGTTGAAGTCTGAATTTTATAGTTTGCATCACTTATTTTCTGACTCATCTTGTTTGTATCAGTCTCATTTTGCATGATGTTGCAAACTACTCTTTTGAACGAAATCTTTAATATTAACAAATTTGCATCTCTTTGATAATGATGTATTTCTTGAAGTGCAATGATTTCTGACTTTTATTTTCTCTTTGACTGTCGCGATAAATTAGCTGTTAATAACTTAATGCATTATCTGTTTATATTATCTTCTGAACTTTATTGATCTTGCTTTCAGATAGAGTTTTTAAGTTTGCTCTTGATTTGTTCGTGATTTGATTATTTGATATCATATTATCATGAGTTGAGATTCTTAAATCATCACATGATGCATTTTTAAACTTTCGTTCTAAATCAAGTCTGTCAGCAATGCGCAACAAGAAATGCATTATTTAAATGCATTATCTGTTTGCTTGCAACAAGTCATGATGTATATCAACTGACAACGATTTGAAAAATTGAGACTATTGAGTTGAGTGAAAGCAAAGTGAAGTACAATGTAAACAAGAAATGATGTGTAAACAAGAGATGATGTGTAAACAAGAGATGATATGTAAACAAGAAATAATGATTGTTGACTGTATTTATAGTAGAATCAATATGATGAATGTTTTGATATTAGCACTAATATGATGAATGTGTTGATTGCAGCTTTAAGATAATGAATAAATTCTAACATTCAGTTCTAACTTTAATTTTATCTACATTTCATCTTACATCTATTTTAATTTTAACTTTATCTACGCTCAACATTTATTTTAACTCTAACTTTTTCTACGTTTCACATCTATTCATTGCACTCATCTATTGTGATCAAGTTTATTAGAAAAAGCACTTCAACATCACTATCAAATAAGAAGATTGTTAAGCATTATTTATATGCATTATCATTGAGACTAATCAAAATCGCAAAATGTTCAATCTATTAATTAAGTTGCAGTCAATTGCAAGTAGAAATCATGCAATGAAATGAAATGAAAATCAGAAAACTCTTTATATCAAACAAAGTGCAGATCAAGTGACTCTTTATAAACAACTCATCAAATTGAGAAGCATCAGCATTTATCAGAAAGTTATCAAAGCAAAGCAGATGAAAATAAAGAACAATATGCAAGATACAATCACGAATGATTGAGTGAGAAAGAATCTGCATGATAATGCATTTAAGTAATGCATATGTGTTTCAAAAGCTGATTGTATAATAGCTCAATGCTTCAAGATGAATTTGATGAAAAAGACAAGAAAGAAGAAAACTGCGAAGCGAGCGAAGTTCAAAGCGATAGTCATGAAGACGACGTTCAATACTACTTCTACTATTGATGTATGTACTGTGTTTGATGTAAAAAACAAGACTAACATATACATTAGACTATTGTACAACAAGATGAACTTGGAAAAAACATGTCAAGATACATGATATCTACTATTGAATTAATTCAGCAACGCATTTTACATCACGAAGAATTGAATGAATTGAAGATGATGAATGATTCAGATGTCATACAAGAATTCAATAAATTCATGAGCGCATTTTCAAATGAAAAAAATGCGATTGATCGAAAGATAGTTAATTCACTAAATTCATCAAATGATAAATCTGATGATATTATTGAGATTAATGACGATGACAAGAAGATGAAATTTAGCAAGAGAAATGACGATGCAGATATGATTGAGAACGAGAATGAGTACAAGAAGAAGTACAAGAAGAAGTATGAGAAGAAGAAGAAGAAGAAGAAGAAGAATGATGAGATAATAGTGATCTCAGATTAGCAGTAGTAAATAAACAAGCATGAATTTCCTTCAATCAATTGCATTACTCTGTTGCATTATCAGACACTCAGATAAATATTAGTAGTACTTCGCTTCATGTTTTGACGAGTTGAATCGAGAATTCAAGTCAATACTCGATTTCAACACTTTAATTCAATTTGAATACTCAGTTTAAACATTGTGACTCAACTTAAATACTTGATTTCAAAATTCTGACTTGAATCAAGTCTTGATGAGTTGAGAACTTGACTCAATCTTGATGACTTAACTCAATGCAACCAGTCTAACTTTGCAGTCTACAAGTAACATGTCTGAGTGCATTGCGTCGTATTTTTGCTAAATTGACAATTGTTTTGATGCGCGCTCATACAAATTTTTGACATTTCATTAAAAATCATCAACATTCATTTTTTAGATGCAATCATCAACGCAATACATATATATTTTCAATAGCAACAACTGCAATCAATACTAATATATTTATTCTATTTATTGACATAAATTTTAAATACATGTTTTGCAAATAATTGAGTATAATCTCTGTAATCTGTTGCATCAAAATGATCTAATTTTTATTTAAATTTTCAACATCATTTTTGTTATGAATGCATCAGAATTGAATAAGATCAAAGATTTAACTCTAATCATTATACAATCAACGCTAGCGAGTTGATTGTGTATTGATTAAAGCTAGTCAAGATCTAGTCAAGATCTGACTTAAATCTGACTCAGATTTGACTCAAATATGACTCAGCATTTTCTTTCTTTTCTAGCATCTTCTAATCAGCTTTTATTGTCTTCTAGACAAACACACTTCTTTGTATTATGAGTAGTTAATAAATGTTTATGACAAACACATTTCTTTGTGTTGCAAACATCTTTTGAATCAACATCTTTCTTGTGTTTCAACACGTTCTCTTTGAAACTAGCGTCAAATCTGAGTAACTACTATATAGAGTATGTTTTTCTTGTCTTTTATATTTTCTTTCTTCTGTATTTTTAAAGTCTTAGTTATAGCTATTTTTATTGAATCAAACATTTCATTCACAGCATGATTAGATTGAATATTTAAACATAATCTCAACATTACTTTAAGAATTTGTTAATCACATGATACTGATCTCATTACTCATTCAAATTCACTCAGCTGACAATAAGATGAATATAAAGAAATTTGTGTATTTGATGATCAATGACATCAAAAGACAGAACAACATCAAGAAATTAATAAAATTAAGAGATTAAAATCTTGATTGCTAGAGAATTTACAGCTCATTCAGTACGCGTCAGTTCAAATTGATTAATAGAATCAAGAAATTAAGATTTTAATTGCTTGAGAATCACGAATTTTTTTTCTCAAATCAGCAACACTCTTCTTTGAAGACTAAACAACTTGAACTATGATCTCACTACATACTGTCAAGCATCGCTCTTCGCTCAATCATTAATCTTTCGCTATGACTCAATCATCTGTGAAAAATTTCTCTGAGAATTATCAAAGTCTTTATTCTTCTGTCACTTCAGATTCAGTTATTTATCTTGAGCTATCATCTTGCATATTGAAATATCTTAGAATTGACTTCGTACAAAAACATCATTAATCTTTGTCTCATTCTCAGACTTTTGATGAATCTCTGAAAGCTTCTATTCTCTGAAATATAAAAAATGTAAAGCAGTTACAACACTGAGTTGAACAAGACTCAGAAGTGTTTCTAAAAGATTTAAACAGTCTTTAAACTCAATAAGATTTAAATGTGAAAGCTTGTAAGTTATTAAACAAAATATCAAGCAAACAAATATGAAAGACTCATTTTGAGAAAATGAATTAAGTCAAAGAATGATCTGATCAATTGAATCAAACGCTTCAAAACAAATTGACTGAAGCATAACATCAACTGCAATTATTTAAAAAATCACTTCTTTGAATCTTTCTCTTCTATTCTATTCAGTTCATTCAAGCGATCTCAAAAGCTTTTGAATTCATCTCTGTTTACTGATGAAAAAGAATTTATCTGAGATGATTAACAAAGAAAGATTCATGACAAGCTAGAAATCAACGTCAATCATTTCAACAACGACAAAACTATACTAGTTTACATTCATTCTTGAATCAGTGAGAATGCAATTAAAGTCATTCTAGTCAGACATCAGCGAGATTCATTGAATCTCTATTCAATGATCAATGATCTACTAAATGAACTTGCTCAGCTATATGATGATTTCAACAAAGAGACAAACTTTTAAAGAAAATACATTAATCTCACTCAAGAAAAAAGCAAATTCAGTAACTTTTATTCAATGTTTCAACGTCTGTTCTTCTATTTAGAATATCATGAAAAACAATTAATCATTGATTTACAAGACAAGATAGTTTATCATCTTCATGCAGCTTGAAGTAGTCAGTTGATTCAGTCAGAATCTCTCAATGAAATTCGTAGTTATCTGATTTATTTGAACAATGAGCATCAAGTCATGAATAACATCAAAGAAAAGAAATTCATGATCAAGATTAGAAAGCAAGTAGATTGATTGCATCAAGTTGAGTCATTAAGATCGAGTCAAGTTCTCAACTCATCAAGACTTAATTCAAGTCAGAATTCTTGACTTGAATATTTGAGTCAAGTCAGAAGATTTGACTTGAGTATTCAAGTTGAGTCAGAAGATTAAAATTGAGTATCGATTTGAAATTTTCAACTCAACTCATCAAAACATGAAGGTAAAATAGATAGATAAATATTCTATCATGACTCTTTATCATGTTTCTCTATCATAGCTTTCTATCATGTTTCTCTACCATGTTTTTCTATCATGACTCTTTATCATAGCTTTCTATCATGTTTTTTTACCATGACTTTCTATCATGACTTTTCTTCATGACTCTTCATGATTTTCTATCAAATAATCTTTATGTTTCTCTATCATAGCTCTTTATCATAGCTTTCTATCATGACTCTTTATCATAGCTTTCTATCATGTTTTTTTACCATGACTTTCTATCATGACTTTTCTTCATGACTCTTCATGATTTTCTATCAAATGATCTTTATGTTTCTCTATCATAGCTCTTTATCATAGCTTTCTATCATGACTTTCTATCATGACTTTCTATCAAAAAGATAATGCAAAAAGGTAATGCAAAAGCATAAAACCGGAAAAATTTTCTATATTTAGCTCTTTTGACATCATATTTGATTGCTTGATGAGTTGAATCAAGTCAGCGAGTTCTGACTCAGCTTGAGATTAATATTGAGTCGAGTCATGATATTTGACTTGAGTATTCAAATCAAGTCAGAAGATTCAACTTAAGTACTTGAATTAAGTCAGAATGTAAATATCAAAACTTGACTTAATGATCAGTTTAAAAGCAAGTCATCTTTGCTGAGAAATGAGATTCATTGAATCTTTATAGAAAGATTGAAGTAATTGTATCAGTTGACTCATCAAAATCATGTAACGCGACTTTGACTAGCGTCAAAGAGACAGATATACAAACTGAAAGCTGTTTCATTTATCATAAGTCAAATCATTCTTTTAAAGAGTGCTTTGATTGAACTTTGAAAGTCAATGTCTTAGAAAATGATGAGTTTGATCAATTTATATTGAACTCTGAGTCAGATTCTGAATTAAAAAACTAGTTATCTCTTTCAAAGTCATTAAAGAGATAAAGATCATATTTTTGTGCAGTCAAATCGAAGTTCTATTGAAAGAAAACTACTTTGAAAAGTTTTTTCTGATTAATGCATTTCTCATCTCTCAGAATAAATCTTTCAGCCTTTGATTCTTGATAAACAGTGATTTCGTCGTCTACATGCTGATACATATCAGAATAGTCAATAAAGTATGCAAGAAACTTGAAATTTAATCTATATTATTAGTCAAAGAGAAGTTAATATAAGACTATGATGAAAAGCTAGCTAGAAAAGCTATTATTCATAAGATTTTATCTAATCTCATGATTGAAAGTCATAAGAAATTGACTATGTCAATGCTGATAGCTGATATCGAGCATCATGAAGCTATATTGAGCAAATTTTGAATGAATAAAAATGAAATATTATTGAACATAAAACATGATACTATCGTATTTTCTGATCAATTAAATATTTCTATTTCGGTTTTTTCAATCTCATCAAATTTGAAACATTCAAGTTGATCATGATCAACTTTGATCTCTTCAGCAGCTCACAGCAAGATCTTTAAGATGCTTTAATGCTCAGTTTCATTCATTTAAAAAAAGTCTTTCTTGATTTAAAACATAGACGTCGCTTTTTTTTAAGCTTTGATAAATAGAAGAAAAGAGAATCATACAGAGATATTTGCTTTGTTCATTAAAAACATTGATAGGAAAATTGCCTACAATACTCAATGCAAACTAGATGTCATAAACGTTTTCTTTACTGATGAAATGACTCAGAATCTGATTCTCTGAAAGATATTAAAGTCAAGTTATCATCGAAATATCAGAATTTTCTAAATGTCTTTGATTGAGCTCAAGCAGACAAGCTATCGTCTCATCATTCATATGATCATAAGATAGAGCTTACTAGTGACGTAACGTCATCTCGCTGTTAAGCATATTGAATGTCTCTTTACAAGCTTCAGAAAGTAAAGAAATATTTGAACGAGAATCTTTTCAAAGAATTTATAACTTCTAGCAAAGCTTCGTATTTCTCACTCGTTCTATTCATCTTAAAAGCAAATGAAGATTTATGATTTTACGTTGACTATCAAAAGCTCAATGCTATTATTAAAAGAAATCACTATTCTCTTTCGCTCATAAATGAAGTAATTGACAAAATAGTTGATTGCAAACATCTGATTCAACTGAATATCATTTCAACGTTCAACAAACTACGAATACACTCTGATAGTGAAGACTACACTATCTTTATTATCGCTTTAGAAGCATACAAATCAAAGATTTTATTCTTTGAACTTATCAATGATTTGATCTCATTTCAGCAGTATATGAATGATGTTTTATGAAACTTTCTAAATGACTTTTGTCAAGTCTATTTAAATAACATTCTGATCTACAGCAAAGCTCAATGAGAATATAAACAACATGTCAAAATGATATTGAATCGCTTATGAGAAGCTGATTTACAGATGAATATTCGAAAGTGTGAATTCAATGTAGAAGAAATCATCTTCTTAGAAGTCATAGTGTCAGAACAAGATCTTCGTATGAACTTTATTAAAGTAAAAGTCATAGTTGACTGAACTACGTCAATCAATCTAAAAGAAGTTCAGAGCTTCGTGAGATTTGTCAACTTCTATCGTTGTTTCATTAAAGACTTCTTGAAGCTAGTTAAATCATTCACTCAGCTGACTAGAAAGAATACATCTTTTGTTTAAAATGAAGTCTGTGTTCAAGCTTTTGACAATTTAAAGAAACAGATCAGCTTGATCTCAGTACTACGACATTTTGATTTCAAATGACAGACTATTCTGAAGATTGATGCTTCAAACTATGTAAAAGATGAAATACTATCTCAGTATAATGATGAGAATATTCTTCACTCAATAGTCTTTTACAGCAAAAGCATGATCTTCGCTGAATGCAATTATCACATCTATGACAAGAAATTGCTAATCATCATTCAATGTTTTGAACACTGAAGACTTGAGCTTGAATGCACTGAATTACTCATTCAGATATTCATTGATCATCAGACTTTAAAAATCTTCATGAAAAACAAACAATTAACTCAACATCAAGTCAACTATCTAAACATTCTATCAGAGTTCAACTTTCAAATCATATTTCAATCAGGTAAAATAAACACTAAAGTCGATGCTTTAATCAGAATGCTCATAGCAGATAACTTTGAATCAGCTCAACGTATTGAAGATCGCTATCAGACTATTCTGACTCTTGATAGAGTAAATGTTCTATCTGTTGAATCAGAAGCTAATTTCTATCAATGAATATACATTGTCAATTAAATGAATGAGCTTTGCAATGAATATAGACAAGCTATAAGCGAAAACAAGCTCAGATTTCATAGCACTGAACTAAAGAACTGCAAGATCGTTGATAATGTTTTATTCAGAAAAAAACTATTGTGAGTTTCAGAGAATATGCATACGAAATTGCTGCAGAAAATTCACGATCAGCTCTCAATCTCTCATCTCAACAATAAAAGAACTGTTGATTTAGTTCAGCATTTCTACTATTGATCAGATCATTGAGTCACGATTAAATGATACATTTGAAACTATCATGCTTGTCAGCGAAGCAAGACATCTAAAGATAGCATCAATAAACTTCTTCATTCTCTTTCAATTTCACAGAAACGCTGAAAAGATATAATTATGAACTTCATCACTGAGCTATCTCTATCAGAAGAATACAACATCATTTGCACAATCATATGTCATTTCATTAAGAAACGTCACTATGTTCTCTGTCATTAAAAAGACAATGACATCTCAGTCAAAGAAACAATATGAATCATGCTATGAAACGTCTATTGACTTCATGATTTATTCAGTTTCATTGTTTCAAACAGAGATTCTCAATTCATATCAATAATGTGACAAAGTCTTTGCAAGTGACTAAGAATCACGACTAATTTATCAACAGTTTATCATTCTGAAATCAATAATCAATCAGAGTGAGTCAATCAAGAGATTGAATGTGAGCTAAGAATTTATTGCAATTACATGCAGAATGATTTGACAAAATGACTTTCAATGATTGAATTCAGCGAAAATTCTAATATTTTCTTAATCATCTCAATGATCTCATTCTACTTTAATAAGAAATTTTATTCTTGAATGAGTTTCAATTCAGATATGACTAACTATGTAGACTGATTGCATCGAGTCGAGTACTTGACTTGAAAAGTGTCAAGTTGAGTTGAAATTTTTTTGAAAAAGTGTCGAGTCGAGTTAAGAAGTTGAACTCAAGAGATCGAGTCGAGTTGAGAAGCTTGACTCGACAACTCAACTCGAAAACTCAACTCGACTCGACAAGATATTAGATAGATGTAAATAGCTTGGTCAAACAGTCTTCATAATTCTCTTCATGACTTTCTACCATGTTTTCTCGTCATGACTTTCTATCAAAGTCAAACGACCTTCATGTTTTCTCTTCATGTTTTTCTTCATGTTTCTCTTCATGTTTCTCTTCATGTTCTTCTTCATGTTCTTCTTCATGTTCTTCGTCATGACTTTCTTTATGACTCTCTTCATGTTTCTCTTCATGAATTCTCATCAAACAATCTTCATGTTTTCTCGTCATGACTTTCTATCATGACTTTCTACTATGACTTTTCTTCATGACTCTCTATCATATAGTCTTCATGTTTCTCGTCATGACTCTCTATCAAAAAGATAATGCAAAAAGGTAATGCAAAAGCAAAAAACCGGAAAAATTTCTATATTTAGCTCTCTTGACGTCAAGCTCAAGTTCTTGACGAGTCGAGTTGAATTGACTCAATTCTCAGTTGAATCAAGTCGCGTCAGGTTGAAAATATGAGCAACTCAACTCGAATCGAGTTGAAAATGTGAGCAATTCAACTCGATATCAATTTGAATTCAAAATGTCAACTTGAAACTTAACTTGACGATCAGTCTATAACTATGAAACAATTCATAAACATCTTGAAGCTAGAAAAGTTGATGATATTATCATTTAAATGAAAGAACTTCTTATCTTTGATTGTCAGCAATTGAAAAAGATGAAGTAAGTTATCGAAGCTCAATTAATAAACATAGATGAGATGTCATCTATGAAGTAAATGACTGAGTTTGATTATTCTTCAGAAACATCAAAACAACAAGATCGTGCAAAGATTTAAAAGATAAACAGCTAAAACTTTATCAAATCACTGTCAAAGTTGAAATCTTCTATCATCTTCGTCTATCAATAAACATGAAGCAGTTGCATTCAATGTTCAGTTCAAAGTTATTACGTTCTTGTTTCAACAACTTTTTATCAGAACAGCATTCAAAATCATTTAAATCTCTCACTATTGAAAATGATGAGCACTGAAAGATAGATGACATTTTAAACTTTAAACGCTGTTGAGATCGTGTCTAGAATCTAATCAGTAGAGCGTGTATAAGTAAAATGTTTGATCAATAGAGATAGCTATAACTAGAATACTAAGAATACAGAAGAAAGCAAAGAGTTTCAAGCTGTATTTATAGTAGAGCGAAACAAAGAGACTGAGCAGATCTGTATTGAAAGTGCTCAAATAAATGAAATGTTCTAGCAGATTTCAATTTGAAACATTATTGTTTCTTGATCATGTACCGAAATTTCTAGAGTCTATTGACTAGATCTCATTTAATTTCGACACACTTTGTAACATTATTTTCTTCTCTTTAAAAGTCATGTCTCTATGACTTGTAATGTAGTTCATAGCATTGACGTAAAGCTTCGTCAGTCTTTCTATCAATCTTTCTATTGATCTTTCAGACTATTGAAATATCTATTGTAGCAGACTCACTATAAGAGAGAAAGAGTGATCATTGTAGCAGACTTACTAGTTGACTTGCTCATCAAAGAGATTGATTCTGATCATGTTATTGAAGCAGACTTACTAGTCAACTTGCTCATTAAAGAGATTGACTCTGACTTGAATTCAAATCGAACTGAATTTAATGACACAGATTATTTTAACTTAACTGATTCATGAGCTTTTAAGAGAGAGAAGTTTGATGATTCTCTAGCAATCAATGATCATATGTTCTCGTTGATTCTATTGATCGAGTGAATCGATGCTACTGAATGAGCGATAGATTTTCTAGCAATTCAACAGTCTTGTCGTTGATTCTATTGACTTTCTGACGTTGTTCTGTCTTTTGAAGTTATCAATTATTAAATAAACAAATTTCTTTAAACTTGTTTTGTTATTCATCAAGTATCTTGAATGAGTATTGATACTCATATCATAAAATTAACAAATTCTTAGTATAATGTTGAAATCGTGCCTAGAATTTAATCAGTAGAGCGTGCATGAGTAGAATGTTTGATCAATAGAGATAGTTATAACTAGAATACTAAGAATACAGAAGAAAGCAAAGAGTTTCAAGCTGTATTTATAGTAGAACGAAACAAAGAAGCTGAGCAGATCTGTATCGAAAGTGCTTGAATAAATGAAATGTTCTAGCAGATTTCAATTTGAAACATCATTGTTTCTTGATTATGTATCAAAATTTCTAGAGTCTATTGACTAAATCTCATTCAATCTCGACACACTTTGTAACAGATGCTATCAAGATTAAATACAATACAAGGTCAAATGAATAGAATTAGATTGAAACAACAAATGATACTATGTTGATAAAGAAGAATTTGATGACTTTGAAAACGTTTTGATCGAATTTCATAAGCTTTATTCAAACAAACCACGCTAGCGCTAATTTGAGTTGATGCTTTATCAATTAATCAATCAGAATTTCACAAATCTGAGTCTGTAAAATCATGATTGATCAGACAAGCGAAATGAAACAACATTCATGCAAACATGAATTTTCAAAGAGAGAAGTTGTTACGAACATGCCTGAATCGATCAAAGTTCAGATGATGCTATGCCTAGTTTGAACCTAGCGCATCTCTATTGAATTCTTCGAGCCATTCTCAGCACTTCTTCCCGTTGTTCAGCACTTTCTTCATTCACTTCTTTCATCATTCTTTTAGGCAAACACATCTGGCATATTACATCACATCTGTATCGAGCCTAGCGCAGCCTCAAGCCATTATTTATAGAAGAGCTCGCACTCTTTCTCTTCTGTATTCTTAATGTCTTGTTATAGCTATCTTTAAAGAGCAATACATACATATCAGCCTTGAGTCTCTTTGATTGAATGATCTAGGCACAATTTCAACAGAAGTAATGTTATGAATGTGTCAGAATTGAATAAGATCAAAGATTTAATTTTAATCATTATACAATTAACATTAGTGAGTTGATTGCATATTAATTAGAACTAGTCAAGATTTAATCAAGATCTGATTTAAATCTGACTCAAATTTGACTTAAATATGACTCAGCATCTTTTTCTTTTTTTAGCATCTTCTAATCAGCTTCTATTGTCTTTTAGATAAACACACTTCTTTGTGTTACAAGTAGTTAACAGATGTTTATGATAAACATATTTCTTTGTGTCACAAACATCTTTTGAATCAACATCTTTCTTATGTTTCAACACGTTCTCTTTGAAACTAGCATCGAATCTGAGTAACTACTATATAAAACATGTTCTTCTTGTCTTTTGTATCTTCTTTCTTCTGTATTTTTAAAGTCTTAGTTATAACTATCTTTATTGAATCAAACATTTCATTCATGACATAATTAGGTTGAATATTTAGGCATGATCTCAACAATTTTCAAATTTTCAAAAATATGCTAAATTCATTTTTCATTGCTTAATGAGTTCAGCTTAGACTGATCATCAAGTTGAGTTTCAAGTTGACATTTTAAATTCAACTCAATTTGAAGTTGAGTTACTTACATTTTCAACTTAATTCAAGTTAAATTGAGTATATTTTTAACTTGATTCAACGTGACTTGAGTAGCAGTTGAGTCAATTCAACTCAACTCGTCAAGAACTTAAGCTTGATGTTAAGAGAATTAAGAATAGAAACATAGAACAACATGTTCGCTTGTTGTTTTCTTGCAATAAATTGCATTATCTTTTCATATTATTCATTGCTCTATATATTATCTTCAAGCTATTTATCACTACTGTTGTCACGTTGCAAATACAAATTAATCTACAATACAACAGAATGTTTAGTTTGCTGACAACTTTCAATCTGTTCAATCTGTTCAATTAAAGATTTATAAAACTTTCACATCATTTTAAAAAGAAGAAAATTAGACAAGAAGTGATGAATAAAATTCATCAGAATTTCTCACAGCTCAAGATAAAAGAGAATAGCAAGTATGTTCAATGAACTTTGAATACAGATGACTCTTTTCTATGATGATGATCTCAAATCTTTGTTGTTGAAAGTATTTAAAACAAGACTTAAAAAAAGATAGTTAATTTATTCTGATTCAAAAAAATTAAAGATGATAAGCAATTTAATATATGAGATCACTTTATACAATTAACTTCAATTGTTAAAGAATTGTCTAAAATCTTATGCATAATCTGTCATAAGATTATGAATCATTCAACAGCTTTTGATAACTTTAGCACATCTGCTATGAAAAAGCATCTTGAATCAGACTTTTGCACAGCGACAAAGCGAAAATGCAAACACTCGTAATCATAAATTGAACTGACTTTCAAATGAGTAAGTCATATCTAATAATGCAAATTAATAATGCAAAATTGACGTATTATTAAAAGAAGAATCATATTAAGTTGATCTTTATCTTCAATCAAGAGAATTGAAAAGATCAATTATGCAAGATCTTTGTTGACTTGAATTTATTCTTTTGAATCATTGATAATGAGCAATTTCGAAAGCTGCTACAAATGCTTTGTTTAGATTTGCAGATTGTGCATTGCATAAAGATGATAATCATGATTCTCTCACATCATAAGAAGATTTATGATAGAATCAGATTAAATCTTACAAAGTCACAACGTGTCTTTATTGCTTTGAATGTGTGATTTAGTTCTCAAAGAGTAACATACTTAAGAATGTTGATATACTGAATTGATGTTGAATTTCAGTTTCATGAACATTTTATTGAATTTATGTTTCTCAATATTGAGCATATTGATCATCAATTGACAATGAAGCTAATGAAAATTCTGAAGAACTACGTTATTAAGAACAAGCTTTTTGAGATTATTATCAATAATGCAAGCAATAATAGTATTTTAAAAGATGAACTTGAAAAGATCATGAATCATTGCAAGTTTCAATGAAACAGAACACAGAATTTCATTAATTGCTTGATTCACATTATCAATCTTATAATTTAAGATTTTATTCAAGCTCTTGAATTGAAAATAATAACTGATAATGTTATTACTCAATTAAAGAATGAGTAAGTGCAAGATATTAAAATAAGCAGAGAATTATCTGTTGTGATCAAAAAGATATTGTTTCAAATGATAATGCAAAAAAGTAATACATTTATTAATCATGAAATTAGATTTGTGCTCTGATAATAACTATCAATAACTCTTCTCAGCAATTGCTTCGCTTCAAAGCTTTTCAAGAGCAGAATGACAAAAGATTTAGAAAACTGATACAAGATATTTGCATTCATTGAAACTTTATATACTTGATGCTTCATTGAGCATATTAACTACGTGAATTTATTGATCTTTGAACAGAGAAATACTGCAAAGATTCAAAAATCACAAAGATCAAACTTAATAAAAGTGAGTGATTTATGATTTTACTTGTTAACAATCTATTAAATTTCTTCTATGAATGCACTTTAATAGTGTCATGAACAATTAATGTAAATATTCACTTAAGATTTTAAATATTTAATGCACTTTTTAATCATCTTGAGCAGATTGAAAAGAATATAAGAAGAAGTACTTACTCATCAAGTGCTGTTATAATAAAGACTTGCAAAAAAGTTTCAATCAAATTTGCAAAGTATTATTTCAAGATTGAAAACAGCAATGAAATAATATATAATCTTGCAAATATTCTGAATTCTACAATGAAGCTAAATCTTTACAAAACTTGAGATGATAAAGACAATCAAGATACAGATCATGATGAAGAATTTATGCATTATAAGATTAAGTACAAGAAAAAGTTTAAAAAGTATTTTCATTATTACTACAAAGATTCAGCTGTCAATTTGAAAGCAGAAGCACAAAGAGTAAGAAGTGATGCTGATAAAATAATGCATTATGATAATGCATTTAATTATTTACTAATGATTTTGTAATCTGTTGCAACTGTTAGAAAATCATTGCTTCAACAATTTCAGCATGTTCATTTTTTTCAAGATGAAGATGATCAATATCTTTGCATTGATGTTATAAATGAGAAATGTTCAACATGATAATTTTGAAAAAACAATGCTTTGAATTTTTCTAAATTGATGCAAATGACTAAAGATGTTCTTTCATGCTCAATATTCTTGATAAATATTGAGTGAACTTTTAGTCTTGCTAAAAGAGTATATTAATGAAATTGATCACAGATAAGTTCAGAAACAGTGAAATAAATAATACTGATGAAGTATTACAATTAAACTATGAATTTGAATTCAGATGAGATTATTACTAAGTTCTGAGATATTTATCACAGAGAGAAGAATGATAATCAAGAGATCAATGAGTCTGCTGATTTATTTCAAGTATCTTTGAAAACTGTTTTAACACAGATTTATTCATAAATTTGCAATATTATCATATTTATTAAAAGTCTTGCATTTAAAGCAAGTACTTATTAGAAGTACAATTAAGTCAATGCATAAAAGTAATGCATAAGAATAATGTAAATGTGATTTCAAGAATTACACTGTTTATTTAATTAATGAAGACAGACATTTTCTAGTTTATCTTGAAAAACATGACATCAAAATTCATCATGATATTCTTTATAAATTTCATATTTTTATCTTGAATGATGATGCATTTGACATGAATTGTTATCAAGTTGATGTCTGCATAAAGCAAAATGTCAATGAAAATTCTACAACAAGAGTGATAATGCAAAAGAGTAATGCACTTACTTTTCATAAAAAAGCACATAAAGTCTTCAACAACTTCTTACAGAGCACTCAAGACAGAGTGTTGAATACAATAGTTATAAAGTAGCATATTTACTTTAGCACAATCATGTATAATCTTTCTTATGAGTCTTTCGAAGATCATTTTAAGAATAAAATTTTTCAATGACTTCTAATATTTTTAAATCTCACGCAGTGCTATCATGTTTAATTTGTAGCATCATATAGTTTTCTGTCACAAAGCATTAACATGTCAGTAAATAATGCATTATTCATGTACATTATCTTTTTAGTAAATTCAAAGACTGAAGTTGTTTCTTTGATAATATAATTGTCAGTTAAATTTATTGAGTTTTTACATGCTGATGCATATGCTAAAAATAAACTTATCAACAATAAACAAGTTATATTGCATTATCAATATACATTACATTTATTGATAACATTTTTGCTGCATGTCATAGTTTATGACGTTTATCAAGAATAATTGTTTTAATTTATTAATTCTTAATTTTTGATAGTATTATTTCTTGAAGCATTGATTACTAAAACGATTCAAGAAATACTGTGAAAAAAGTAAATGAAAAATTGAAAAAGAAATTGCAAGAAATATTAAATATGTGTTAAGAATAATAATTAAATTTTTCTCGTTGCACTTAAATTCATCTCACTTGATGAGTTTTTCTCTTACTTTACAAAATTCTTTACAAGTTTATATTCTATCAAACTACTTAAATTTCATTGATACTATTGCATTACTCAAATGCATCATCAAGAGAACAATGTTGACTTCAACAGATAATTTTCACTCTGTTCAATGATAATAATAATAATAATAATAATAAATTCATACATTCTTGTGACATCAATTAGATCGACTCATGAGAAACTCTATGCTATGTATGTTGAGTGAACAAAACTCTTTGAGATAGAAAATCGCTCGCTGTTTATACGACTGCTGCATGCAGTCGAGATGATAAAACTGATGTTAGAAGTCAGCATAAAGTGAGTCATATAAGTGTCATTTAACTAGTAGATAAATGCTAAGAAAGAAAAGTATCTACAGAAAAGAACTTGATTCTTATATGTGTGTTTCTCAGCTCTGTGCTAGGCTCGATTGGGTTGACGTCTTACACATATGAAGCAGAGTCTCGATGACAACATGATTAAGTCAGATTCTCGCTAGACTCGATTAGAATAAAATCAGGCGAAGACTAGTTGAAGAATAGACAAAGACTAGAATCGTAACATTACTTCTTTTTCTTGACTATTCATGTTTGCATGAATGTTATTTCTTAGTGCGCTTTTCTTGAATATTTGGTATGAAAGTCATCAATTATCTCTTGAGCGTTCATAAATTCATCGTCGTCAGCGTTATATCAGTTGAGATTGTTGTCATAGTTCTTTCATTTGACTCGATATTGAAACTGTCTTCAATATCATCAAGAGTTCAATATATCGTCGATTTCTCATTTGTCTTCATCGTTTATCACTATTGACTTTGAAGATTCATTCTTCTGATCAGACAAAGAATCATTGACGATGAGACGAAGAAGTTCTGAATGAAATACATCGTGTATATGCATAGTGTCTGATAGTTTCAATTTATAGAATGAGTCAACGAAATCAATGATCTGAAAAGAGTCGAGCATCTTGTCATTCAATTTTTTGAAGAGTCTCGCTGTGATGATGTTTCATTCGTTCAGAAACATTTTTGATTCAATCTTGTAATTGATCTTCTTTCTATGCTTATTAGCTTGATTTATCATTTGTTTTCGTGTTTTGATCAGAGCTTCATGAGCGAAAATCAATGTCTTGTTCATTTGTTCAGATATATTCTTGACTTGATTGATCTGCAAGCATTCGCGAATGCTTTCATACTTGATGATGTCAGAGTCAAAGCTCATACGAGAATGAAAGCTCTTGTTCATGAAGAAGAGAATCAAGAAGATGACTGATGACAAGATGTTATTGTCAACAAACTTAATCATGAGTAATCACTTAGATCAGTCATTCTGCATATATGAACAGAAGAATCAAAGATATTGCTTAACGTTCTGATTGACTCGTTCGCTTTGATCATTGATCTGAAGATAATAAATGATGAACAATCAAAGAAAAATGCTCAGTCGTTTGCAAAGAGACTTTCATAGTATAGAGATGAATTGCGAACTTCGATCAGATACTATGAAGCTTGATAAATCATGAGTTCAATATACTCATTGAGTCAGCATTTCAGCTGTCTTTTCGACAGTGATATCTTCATCATCAGCGATACAAGAAATATAATGTCTTTCTTTTGACAATCTGCAGATAATTGTCAGAATAACGTTGTACTCGCTTGAATCAGATAGATTGATAATGAAGTTCATTGCTATGTCTTGTCATCGCTGTTCAGATATCGATAGAGATTGAAGCAAGTCATTTGATTTATTTCTAGATGTCTTTGAACGTTGACAGATATAGCAGTTTTGAATATATCGATCTATCGTTTTTCGCATGAATGATCAATAGTAGTTTCGCTTTATGACTTTCACAGTTCTAAGAATATCAGAATGATCAACTGATGATTGATCATGCATCTCACAAATCAGATTCATTTGTAGAAGCTTGTTGAACGAAACTCATAGCTGACTATCATGATACAAGATTTCATTCTGAGTTCAACAATTCTTTAATTTGATATCTTCATATTGTGTCTCGTCTCTTGCTATTGCTTCGCGAAGTAGCGTACAATTCTCGTCGATCTTATTAGTCTTAAGAATCTGTTTATAGATTGATTCACTGATGTTCTTCTCTAGATCAGCAATTTTTATTCAATTTGAAGTCAGAATAGTGATTCATTGATAACAAACGCACTCATCTTCTGAATCTCTGAGTACGACGTCAGCTTGACGAGTTAATGCATTGATCTTGATGTTCTGTTTGTCAAATCAATACATTATTCTGAAGTTGAAGTTAATGAGCTTCTGAACTCAGCGCATCTGATGTCTGCTCAGCTCTTTATCTTTCATCAACAAGATGAGCGCTTGATGATCGATGAACATCTTGATAGAAATGTCAGTTAGCTTCAGTTTGAGTCGTCAGTGTTCAAATGCTCAAATGATGATCAAAAGTTCTTTATCATATATCTTGTAATTGCATTCAGCAGAAGACATGTTCTTGCTATAGAAGACAATTGAATGTAGTACTTCTTCGTCATCATATTGAAAGAGAACTTCATCATTGACGTAGTTGAATGAGTCAGTTTCAAGAATAGTCTCACGAGTTTCTGTAGCTGCTTGCTAAGCAGTTGTACGAATGTCTTCAGTTTCTGTACATTCTTCGCAATGAATGCGTTCTGATTCTCGTTGTTTTTTCCTTCTGAATCGTTTCAAAGACATTGCATCAGCTTCACTGCTACTTCTTTTCACGAATGATCTTTGTTCTTTTCTTTCTCTAACGTTGATGTCTGTATTAGAAGATCAATAATGTTAGCAACATACTTCTCATTATTGCGTGAGCTTTTCGATTTCACGTTGCTGTTTCATTGCAACAAGTCAACGTTGCTCGCAATTATCTTTAAATCAGCATTACTGCAGTTCATGCAATTCATTGTCGTTTATTCACCTTCTAGATTTGTTCTGCTTTGATTGTATTGCTTTTTTCAAAAATTTGCTTTGCGCGCGTTGTGATTGTTTTTTGACTATGAAGTCTCAAAGAACATTTAATGAGACTATGAAAATGAGTAGCAAAGCAGCAAGCAAAGTATTATAACACTCATCATAAGACTATGAGTTTTTAAATGAAAGACAAAGTGCTTTTGCAAAGTATAAACATTCATACGCTTCGTTCAAAGAAAAAGATTGATCACAGATAATTGTAATTGTAATTGTAATTGTAATTGTAATTCATACACTCTTGTGACATCGATTTAGACTCGACTCATGAGAAACTCTATGCTATTTATATTGAGTGAACAAAACTCTCTGAGAAAGAAAATCACTCGTCGTCTATACGACTGCTTCACGCAGCCGAAACAATAAGATTGACACTGTGTTATCAAGTAATGAATCTATAGCTTCTATTCAGCGTGTGACGCTCGAGTAAACTCTTAATGAGTGTCTGTGTTGTTCGTTTATGACGCATCGTCTTTGCTCTGCTCTTCATTGACGATATTCTATACAACGATGTTTCGGTTCGATTCTCAGTTCGAAGACGAAAGATGTTTTCTTTGCACTCGTGATGCTCGTGATTGTAACGTACGTAGAGCTGCGTTCTCTTGCTCAATGATTGTCATTCATTGCGCAGAGAAATATGTGATGAAAGAGAGATGCACACGATGAGAAGATAAAGTGTGATTGTACTGAGTAATTCTTTTCTTCTCTTGATTTGACTTGTGTCACGTAGACGTTGAATGAATTGTTAGTATAGGCGTGCGATCGCAATCGTTCGATGTTTGACTCTGATCGATGAAAGAGAATGCATTCTGATCGTTCTCTTGAGCTCTCAATTTTCCACGTAGACAGATATATGACTTGACGTCAAGTAAAGAAGGTGAGCTCAAGTCTTTTCAGTATATCAGCGTGATCGACGAGTCACTACTTCTTCGAGCACTGTAGTCACGACTCTCAGACTGAGATCGACTATTCTACCTGATATCTTTTCATCAATTACTCAGCGACACTGTCGATGTGATGAAGACGTTTCAGTATATCGACGTGATCGACGAGTCGCAAATTCTTCGACCACTTGTAGTCACGACTCTCATATTGAGGCCGACTTTTTTACTAGATATCTTTTCATCTCTTACTGACATTGACATGTCATTAATCTTCTTCGTAGATTGATTGTAACTGTTAGAGAGAATGTTGTCGCGTAGGTGAAAACTCTGCATGATCGACTTTCTCGCTCATGCAACATTCTAACATCATTCGAATTGCGTCGAATTGAGATCTCTTGACTCTTCTGACTTCTATTCGAACACAGAATAGAATCAAAAGATTCGTAGTCGACATCATGAACAGGTGAATCTCGTTGTCAGTCTTGATCACAGATAATTAAAATTATTCAGAATATTGAAAAAAATCAACACGCAAGCGTATAAGCTTAAACTATTTGAGAAATATGATGCAATTCATTCAATTTTTCATGTTTCTTTATTGAAATTCTGACACTCATGTGATGAGAATTCAAAGTTGCAAATTATTCTCATAAAAAAGAAAGAGAAATGAGAGATGAAGAAGATAATTGATCAGTGAATCAAGAAAAAAAGATTGAGTATTTAGTTCAATGAGTTGATTCATCTTTTTACGAAAACTTCTGAGAATCAATGAAAAATCTTAGCAATGCAAAGAAGATCATTGAGAACTATAAGACAGAAAGACAAGTACATCAATTGACTGCAAAGAAGTCAAAGAAGAAGAAAAGAGACAGATCACACAAGAATCATGTTTGAGAATGTATTAAAAGTGCAAAGACGCAAGTTTAAAGTTTGATATTAACTATAAACAAAACAAAATCACACATCAACATATATTTTCAGAAAAGAAGATAAGCAATGTTGCAAACAAAAGAAGAAAGATAGTGATCAATGATTGCAAACAAAAACGTTGAAGTGAAAGAAGAGACTATTTATTCATCAGTGAATCTCATCACGCATTGCTTACTTCAGTCAATACTTACAAGATGAAGACGAAGTGATGCAACAATGACAAGAAGTGATAAAGATGAAGAAAGTGAAAATCTTTACTCAATTGTTAAATACAATCTTACATGATTGAAAGAAAAGCTACTCACTCTCTCATTGTTAAAGACGAAGAGTAAGACAAGTCTTGATGCAAGCGTTGAAGTAATGAATCATTGCTCACGCAGCATGATGCATCAACAGCTGAAGATGATGTGAAGCTGAGTTCACAATGCAATTGTGCTTTTCTTTGAAGCAGTATTTGCATTTGCAAGCACACTTAATGAGAACATAACACATGTGAGTTATTGCTGCGCTTAGACAATGAACGCAGCAACAGCATCAGATCATCAGATTATTACAATTTATCATATATCAGCAATTATTGAAACACGCAGAAATAAATATGCATATCAAGAATCATGAATTCAATCTTTAATGCAAAAGATGTAGAGAAAGCAGAAGAAGCAGACGTGACAGACGTGACAGTGATGACAACGTGAAAGAAGCAACAAGAAATATACATTTCAATGAAAAGAGCAAACTTCGCAAGCAGATTAGCATGATCTCAGTGAGCGCAGAGCTGTTACTTATCATGTTGATGATGATGATGTTAATACTGTTATATTACTTATATTAGTTCAAGATCTGCACTTGCATTGCAACAACGCTGCAACAAAAGAAACTTATATCTTGAACTACAAGCTACGCAAGATATGCATAGCAAATCTCATGTTTTATTAGATTTGAAAAAGCAGTATTCATAGAAAAGTATGCTGAGACAAGACAAGAAGAAAAAGAAAAGAAGAAAAGAAAGCAAAGATGAAGAAATTGATATCAACAATCTCACACTAGCTCTGTTTATGCTCATTAACATGATTAATTCACAACACTTCTACATAAGTGTTAAAGCGCTGAAGAAGTTATAACTATGCTATCAGTTACAAGAAAACAATATGATACTATGAAGACTCAAGAATCAAGTCTTTGAGAAAGAATGTAATTGTAAGAATGCATCTTATCAACTATGAACGATGCGTGTCTGCAAAACTAGCTTGTGAGATTAGATTGAAAGAGATTAACGAGTGAATAAAGATAGTGACTTGACAGAAGATGAAAACTTTATCAATTCTTGCATTCATTTCTTAGCAATTAGTTCTATCATCAATAGATTGTTATCTTATTATCTTCTACTACGCAGTTTCACGTAAAGAGATCTTGTTATCTCACAATGATGAATATGAAATTACTAATAGTGAGAAGAAAAAGAATAATGAAAGTGAAAAGAAAATAATAAAGCTGTTCAACTAACGAGCAACGCTTATCTTACTTTTTAAGTTTTAATCATAATTTATAATTTTATAAATTCATAGTGCATTATCTTTTTGCATTATCTTGAAGAGTGTTCAATAAAAAGTCATGATGAAGACTGTTTAATCAAGCTATTTACATTTATCTAATATCTTGTTGAGTCAAGTCAAGTTTTTGAGTCAAGTTGTTGAGTTAAGCTTTTCAATTCAACTTGAGTTCTCAGATTCAACTTCTCAACTTAACTCAACACTTTTTCAAAAAAAATTCAACTTAACTTGATACTTTTCAAGTCAAGTACTTAACTTAAACTCAAGTACTTGACTTAAGTCTCAACGTGATCAGTTTAATTCTGAATGAGTTATTTCATTTAAAGACAGCATATAATGCTGCATTTGAAGATCACGATGCAATTGCTCTTGCAACTTTCATTAGAAATCAGGTAATTCTGAGCAAATTTCTCATTGTCATCACAAGAGTAGAGAGTCACTGAGATGATAAGCGCAAGCTTAATCTCTTCAACGTTCAAAAACTTTAGTTAAAGAAGATGATGATGATGAATGATATTGCTTATAATATGCTTAATGTATATTGTTACATCATATGTTTTATCATGTTTTTATATCATTTTTAGACTGATTGTTAAGTTAAGTTTTCATATCTACATTCTGACTTGACTCAAGTACTTGATATCAATCTTCTGACTTGACTTGAATACTCAATCTCAACATCATGACTCAACTTAATATTGATCTCGAGTCAGAATTGAATTCAAGTTCTCAACTTAACTCATCAAGCAATTGAATATGACATCAAGAGAATTAAATATAGAAATTTTTCCGATTTTTTGCTTTTGCATTACCTTTTTGCATTATCTTTTTGATAGAGAGTCATGATGAGAAACATGAAGATTATTTGATACTAAAGAGTCATGAAGGGAAAAAATGAAGATCATTTGATAGAAAGTCATGAAGAAGAGTCATGAAGAAAAGTCATGATAGAAAGTCATGATAGAGAGTCATGACGAGAAAACATGAAGACTATTTGATAGAGAGTCATGAAGAAGAGTCATGAAGAGAAGTCATGAAGAAAAGTCATGATAGAAAGTCATAATAAAGAGTCATGACAAGAAAACATGAAGACTATTTGATAAAAAGTCATGAAGGAAAAACATGAAGATTATTTGATAGAAAGTCATGAAGAAAAGTCATGAAGACTATTTGATAGAGAGTCATGAAGAATGAACAAGTTATTTACAATTATTTATTTATTTATCTTCATGTCTTGACGAGTTGAATTGAGAATTCAAGTCAATACTCAGTTTCAACACTTTAACTTAACTTGAATACTCAGTTCAAACATCATGACTCAACTTAAATACTCAATTTCAAAATTCTGACTTGAATCAAGTCTTGATGAATCGAGAATTCAACTCAATCTCAATGACTTAACTCAACATGATCAGTTTAATCATTTTGTCAACGTTTTTAAACTGACATGATATTATTATAATTACGTCTGTCTGCTCTGAATCTGCTCATCTTACGTCTCAACGTTAATCTGAAGATAAAGAAGAAGAAGAAGATTGTAACTGCATTCTTTGCAAAAGAGAATTGAGAATTAATGAAGCTGTGCTGTGATTGCGTCTTCAATTTAAGTGCATTTCACGTCACTGCACTTTTTATTTTATTTGTAATTTCTACATTTATATGTGATCACTTTATTAAAGAGTGAGAATTATCATAATGCAATGATTCTTCTTCTTTCTACTCATGAGTTTATGCTTGAAAGTGAGTAATTATGCTTTTCGCTCTTGTTTCTGTTATGAGTCTGCATAAAGTGAATCATATGAGTGTATTTTAACTAAAAGTTCAAAGCTAAAGAAGAAAGAAGAAGAAATACATCAAGAGTTTTATACTTATGAAGACGCGCTAAATTACTAGCGTGTCAACATCAGCTTTATACTAGTTTATGATAATTTAACATGATCTATGTTAGACTAACTTAAGATGCATGCTTGCAACATTACTCTTTCTCTTCATCAAACAATGTTCTCATTGCTACAGTTCAGCTAATTTTTCTTCTTTTGAGTCAATTTCTATTTATCTTGACTTGTTAAAATATCATTCATGACTTTCAAACATTCTTTGAACTCACTTTCATTAACGTTGTATTAATGTAGATTGACGTTGTATTCTTTTCAATTGACATGACACTGAAGTTGTTTACATGATAATCAAGTTTACTAAATAAATAAATGAGATCTATGAGAGTGATATGACAATATGATATTCTAAGCAGACACAGAATGAATATATATTATGATAGAGCTAATTATTAAGAAGCTCTTGATAACTTGAGAGAATTGATTGACTATAGAAAGTTTATCAAGCATTGTCAAGTTGAACATGATATAATTCATGACATATTAAGTCAAAGATATGACGTGATCTAAATGATGTCTTGACAGAGTCACAGAGTCTCAGAGTTAACTCAGATCTGATTTTCAATTCAGTCTCTGATTCTAGTCTCTGATTTAATTTCTATATGTCAATTCATCATGATAATTGTTTTCTCTTTTAAGTAAGTTCATTCTTGATCTCAATAATTAATGTCTTTGTTTTCTCTGATAAATGATGATGCATACTCATAATTTCACTCTAGAAGCTTTCAATAAAAATCTTCAAATCTCTATGAGAAAACAAGAAAAAGAGAAACTATTGATTGAATGATAATTCATCTTCAATTATAATGCGTGTAGATAATATTATAGATAGTATATGTGATGTGTAGTTGACGTAAATGACAGCATCAATCGTGTATAAACGATGCATAAACATTGTTTATCTTTCGATTAAATTGTGTTATTAAGATGATAAAACATAAACAAAAGTGAATAATAATCATTGTTTTGTTTATCACTCTTTCAGTTTTTCTTAATTCTCATCTTCTTTCAACCTCATCTTTGTATTTATCATTACTTGACTCATACTATTGTTTGATTATCTTATGAATATAATCATTGTTCATGTATTGTAGAATTGACAACGAGATTCATTTGTACATAATGTTGACTATGAATCTTTTGATTCTATTCTATGTTCAAATAATAGTCAGAAGAGTCAAGAAATCTCAATTTGACGCAGTTTAAATGATGTTAAAACGTTGCATGATCAGAAAAGTCATCATGTAGAGTTTTTACTCATGTGACAACTCTTTTTCTAATAGTCACAATTGATCTACGAAGAAGATTAATGACAGATCAATGTCAGTAAAAGATGAAAAGATACTACTAGTGATTAAACAACTCAGATGAAGAGTTTAAGAGTTGTGACTACAAGTGATTAAAGAATTTGCAACTCGTTGACTGCATTGATATTGAAACGTCTTCATCACATCAACAATGTCATTGAGTAATTGATGAAAAGATATCAGATAGAATAGTTGTTTCAAGTATTGAGAGTCGTGATTACAGTGCTTGAAGAAGTAGTGACTCGTTGATCATGCTGATATACTGAAAGAACTTGAACTCATCTTCTTTACTTGACGTCAAGTCATACATCTAACTACGTGAAAAATTGAGAGCGCAAGAGAACAATCAGAACGCATTCTCTTCTATTGATCAAAGTCAAACATTGAATGATTGTGATCACATGTTTATACTAACAATCTATTCAACGTTTACGTGACATAAGTCAAATCAAGAGAAGAAAAGAGTTATTCAGTACAATCATACTTTATCTTTTCATCATGCACATCTCTCTTTCATCACATATTTCTCTGCTCAATGAATGACAATCATTGAGTAAGAGAATGCAGTTTTCAACACTACAATCATAAGCATCACGAGTGCAACGAAATTGACTTCGCGATCAAAGATCAAAGATTGAAGCATCGTTGTATAAAATATCATTAATAAAAAGCAGAGCAAAGATGATGCATTATAATTAAACAGCACAGATACTCTCATCAAGAGTTTACTTGAGCGTCATGCGCTGAATAGAAGCTATAGATTCATTACTGATAACATAGTATCAATTTTATTGTTTCGACAACGTGAAGTCATCATGTAGTCAACAAGCGATTTTCTCTCTCAGAGAGTTTTGTTCATTCAATACACATAGCATAGTTTTTCTCATGAGTTGAACTTAAATCAATGTCACAAAAGTGTATGAATTCAAATTAAATCAAATTAAATCAAATTAAATCAAATTAAATCATGTATTGTAGAAAGTAATTATTAAGAATGACACACGCTAGAATAATAATGTTGAAATGAGCTTCAAAGATTATGAAATCAACTGATGTCAAGATCAAAACAATAAACAAGATATGCAATGTTGATTCTGAACTTTCTTGATCAAGTCTGCAATTTAACAATTGCAGATCACTTTTAAGAAGTCATCTGTTCATCATTCTTGCAATCATGCAACGTAATTTTCTGTTTTAGAACTCATTACATTCATGAATTCTGAGAATGATCTTGACGTCTCTAATGAGAAAACAAGCGAGAAAATGAGTTCTGATGCTCTCTTGACGTCAGAGTTCTTGCTCAACTCGTCTTGTACTTCTAAGAATAGAAGTACAGTGAGTTAAGTATTCTACATTTCAATGTTGTTACTGATTCTTTTTTAGCTCACTGTTGAAATAAGCGATCGTAGTGCTTACGTCATTGAAATGCTCGTCAAAGTAATGTGTATCAAATGCATGTAAATGCTGCATAACGAGAATATTGCGTCTTAATGTAATGCAGTCTTTCACAATAAGATAATGTATTGTAAATGCAGAAGATGCATCGACAAAAAGATGACTTGCATTTTCGTAAGTACACTTATTCGCTGCATCAACTAAACACTTATGTTTCAATTTCTAGATTCTTGATGTTTGTATAGCATTGTTGAACAAATCTCTTCAACTGAAGACAGCTTACAATGCTGTCTCAGAAGATCACAAGAACGTCGCTTTCGTGACTTTTACTGCTCATCAGAAGATTTTGAGCAAGAAGCTTATGACTGTTACTTATGTAAAGAATCATCTTAAGAAAATTCGAAAATCAAGATCTTTTGACATTCAGAAGCTCATGCTTCAAGAGATTATGATGGTCAATGATATTGCAAAAGACGTTTTAAATGTTCAGCAATATGCAATATGTTCTGTCATGATTTGATATTACTTTGTCAATGTTTCTTGACTGATCTGATATAATTAAATCAATCTTTCGTCTTTCACTTCGCTCATTTCACGTTTTCAAGTGAATCTAAAGATGAATGAAAAGAAGAATGCAATCACGTTCAATGCAAGAGATAATTAATGAAGTTGTGCTGTTGATTGTGCTGTGATGATGTTACATTTTCTGTTCAGACGCATTTTTGCATCTTTGCGCTTTTTTCTTTTGTTTTGATGTTCATACTCATATGTGATCACTTTACTAAGAAATGAGAACTATTATAATGCAATGATTCTTCTTCTTTCTACTCATGAGTTTATGCTTGAAAGTAAGTGATTATGTCTTTCGCTCTCATTTCAGCCTCATTTTGAAAGCTTCTATAAGTTTCAAGACTTCTTTCATATCTTCACTTAATATTCATTGATTATATATCACAGAATACTCTTTTCATTGTATCTTATAATATAAGATTTTCTTTCTTTTTTGCTTCTGTAGAATCTTCTCTACTTTTCATTCTTGCTTATCATCAATAAGCTTAAGAGTGAGATACTCAAGTATAAAGTCATCATTTAGTCTATGATTATACAACATTAGAAAAAATATATAAAAGACAGAATAAATTCTATAAATAATTAAAAGATCAAGATGATACATCTGCTTGTCTATGAGTTCTTGTATATAAAAGAACTTTATCATCTTATTTGATAGCTTCTTGCTCAACTTCTTCTGCTTCAGGTTTTTTGCTGATAGCATGATTAAATCATCAACATTAAAGAACTTAGACTTATGTTTTCAATTATAGTACTTTGTCTGAGCATTGATCGCGTTTTATCATCATTGCATCAACGTGTTTCACATGTCTTGCAGCATTTCAATGTGTTTTTTTGCTGCTGACACTTCTTCTTTCATAGCATTGTTCTTAATGCATATGTCAAAGATTGATTCATAGTTATACATGACTTTAAAGAAACTACAGTTCAACGAAGCATGCTTCATCTGTGTCATGATGTCAGATCATCAACTCAATTTAGAACATAAATTGTTGATGTTTTAAATAATCTCAATTCATTGAACCTGTTTCGCAGTTCAATGAATCAAGTCATCAATCTAGTCATCATCATTTTAATCTAGTCTCAGCAATTCTGTTTCAATCATCTCAGTCGTGTGCATGAATCTTTGCAATCTTAAGTCATAAAACTACTGTCTAGTCTTAATTCTGCTCGATTCATGTATATAAAAGTTGAGCTTTCGTTCTTTTCTTTCATTCTTTGTCTTTCATCTTATACATTATTTAATGTATTGTCTTGTATCTAGATTCTATCAAAGTAATAATAATATCAATCTTTTATATTAATAGTATCTCTAGTTTAGCTCAGTTTCTGACATTACGAAAGATCTACACTTTCTGCAACGTTTTCATACGTTGAAATCTCGTCTAGTTATTCTTTCGCTTAAATGAAGTCACTTCACAATCTCTTGATCAACGATGAGCATGCTGTTGAACAGTTCACTCAAAGTATGATTGAAAATTCAGTTGAGATCTTTCGTGCAATGCAAGAGTTTCAAAATCAAGTTCAACAACATGATGTCATCATCTCATCTTCGTTCATCGTTTTCAATTCTTCAGTTTATATAGAATTGAATTCTCAGTCTCTTGCAATGATAGCTCAGATCATTACACAAATCTTGAACAATCAATCTTCTCTTGTTGTTCACTTCTCTGCGAACTCTGTCGCTGTCTTCATCGCTTCTAGATTCAAGAAGCTTCTCAACATATCTGAGTATGAGAAGAACAAAGATCAATTGAATGCATGAGAGCAGAGTCTGATACAGCGCATGAACGTGAACAATGATCATTATCTTTCTCATTGAGTCAAGATCATCTATGTTGAGTCACGACTCATCATAGATAAGAAGACTCACAATCTAATGAGTCAATATCAAGTCAATGATCTTTGTATCATTTTCATCTTTGCAGATTGATGACACAAGTTGCATCATTGCTGCAACAACTCTTTCAAGACAGAAGATGTTCATTTATATCTTCATGAAACTCTGAAGCAAAGCATGAATAGCTTTGTTGACTACTACAATCTCTTTTATCAAAAGAAAGAACATTCTTTGATGAAAGATTTCTTGTTGATTGACTATCTGAAGCGCAATGTCAATTATTTCACTCAAGTCATCATCTTCTTCTGATGAAATCTCAATGAAACTTAATTATTCATCTTTCATCAATGAATTCAAGCATTTTCTGACATTAATGAAGAGCTTCAGCAGCTTAAGCATCATCAATCTCACTTCATCTTCATCATCATCTCATTCATCAAAGTCAAGAGCATTTTTGCGTTGACTAGTAACTTTTTAAGTTCAAAGATCATCACTTTTGTGACTGTTGTTTCAACAGTATCTTCATCTCTTTCTTTCTCATCTTTTGATGAGTCAATGAATCTAAACTTCATCATTGTCATCGTTCAAGATAAGATTCTGATCATTTCTGAAATCAAGAATATTTGCAACAAGTGAAAGCTGTACTACTACTGCAAGTTGCAACATTCAAGCAAAATCACTAAAGAATGTTCAAATAAGAAGTTCTTCACTCTGTGTATCATGAATGTTTATGACAGTGATGTCATCAGTATAGATGAAAAAGTCTTGCTGTTTGCAAGAAAAGTTTAGTTTCTGAGCTAAGTCATGCTCAGAGATCTGTATACATATCATCTTGTCTACTAGTCTCAATTTTTTCACTCTCACTTCAATCATATAGAAAGTTTTCTGCTAAATCTGTCTTGAAACTCTTTGAATTTGATTCGACATTCAAAGATAGTCACATGATAGTATTTTGTATTCTACGTCAAGCTCAATCTAGAGTTCTCGCTCTCGCTCTGATTGATAGTGAAGTCTTTGCTTATGTTTTTATGAATAAATTCTTCGCGCAGCAACATCATCTTTTCTTGCATCAATTAACTCACTTTCACAAACTTCAAGAATTTGATGATCAAGTCGCTTTAATTGATGACATTATTCATGTCATTGAAATCACAATGATTCTTGATGAACACATCAAAAGACTATTCTTCTATGTCACTGAATTAAATCAATATCTCATCATCATGAGTTTGTCATGACTTCATCATTACGTCATTGATGTTAATTTTGAGCACAATATTCTCATCTTATCTTTCTTCTTCTGTCTTAATCATTGTTGCTCATTTCTCGTCAAGATCTATGATCTTAATCAATAAGAAGAAAATTTCTCGTTCGAAGTTAACAAAGTAGCTTTCTCTCAGTCTCATCTTCAATTCACTCACAAGAAGCAACTCAGTTCATGAATCATTCACAAGAAGCAATTCAGTCTACAGATCATTCACAAGAAGCAATTCAGCACTCAGTTTGCTTGCAAGAAGCAATCTAGTCTTTCATTCACTTGAAAGAAGTAACTCAGTTTTCAGTTCGCTTGCAAGAAACAATCTAGTTTCTCATTCGCTCAAAAAAAGCAATTCAGTTTTCAGTTCACTCATAAGAAGCAATTCAGTTCTCAATTCACTTGCAAGAAGTAACTCAGTTTCTCATCTGCTCACAAGAAGCAATATAAAATCTCGTTCAATCTTGTCTCTCATTTGAAACAAGAAGTTTCTAGTTGTATTCTTCAAGTCATTCAAAAAGAATACTCATCAAAAATCAAGTGTCAAAATTCTTCTCTCTTTACAACTTTTGTTGTTTTTCAAGCAGATCAATTCAATTGATCTTTTATACAACTTGACATAGTTGAGTTGAAAGTTTGAATCTTTGATCATGCTACTCATGTCAAAGACATTGAAGTATTTAGCATCACTTTAAAGAAAATCGATGTTTTCTTGAATCTTAAGTCAATCTCGTTTTCTAGTCTAGACTCTGATGAGTCAAAATCGCATCACGCAACTTTGACTGTTCATTCAAAGAACAGTTCAACTCTTGCTCAGTTCTCATCTTGTTCTCAAGACAGTATGTATAATAAGAATCATCATCTGAATTTTCATCAAATGAAAAAGAAATTTCATTTGACTGTATTCACGACACAAGAAGATCTTGAAGTCTATCAATAAAGCAAGAACGTTGATTTAATCACAATTTTATCGTTCAGATATTTTGAGTTTCTAGACATCTTTTTCAAGAAGAACGTCGATATCTTGTCTTTGCATCAAGCTCATGATCATGTCATACATTTTAAAGAAGATGCTCAATTCTCAGTCTTCACTTTGTACAACATGAGTCGTGATGAAATTCTAGAACTTCGTCGTTATCTGAATGAAAATCTGAGCAAAGATTTCATTTGAGTCAGTCACTCTCAGATGATTATCTCTGTTCTCTTCATCAAGAAACTTGAAGAAGAACTTTGCTTCTGCGTGAACTATCGAGATCTGAACACTATCACAGTCAAGAATTGATATTATCTGTCTCTGATCTCAGAAACGCTGAATCATCTAAGTCAAGCTAAAATCTTTATCAAGCTGAATATCATCTCTGCGTTCAATCGACTTCGAATCAAAGAAGAAGATGAAGCTCTCATCATTTTTCACACTTGATTTGAATTATTCAAGTATCTAGTCATGCTCTTCAATCTATGTAATGAGTTTGTCTCATTTCAGAAGTATATCAACAATACTCTTCATGAACATTTAGATAAATTCTGTACAACTTATCTGAATGACATCTTGATCTATTTTGACAATGAACTCAAGCACGAGATTCATGTTAAGCTCATTCTGCAAAGGTTGCAAGAAGCAGATCTTCAGATGAATATAATCAAATGCAAGTTTCACGTCACTTAAGTCTTGTATTTAGAATTGATAATCATCATCAAAGAAGTCAAGATGAATTCTTCTAAGATAGACATCATTGTCAACTGACTCATCTTGATCAACGTTAAAGACATTCAAAGTTTTTTAGATTTTACAAACTTCTATAGAAGATTCATTTATGACTATAGTAGAATAGCTATCTCGCTCACTCATCTCATCAGAAAAGATGTATTCTTTGTCTGATCTCAGAAATGTCAGATTGCATTCAACATTCTTAAGAAAGTCTTTACTTTCAAGATTATTCTTCGTCACTATAATTCAGATCACAAGATTGTGATAGAAATCAATGCTTTGAACTATGTGTTTGAAGACATTCTCTCTCAATACAATGAGAACGAGATTCTTCATTCAGTCGCTTACTTTTCAAAGAAGCATAACTCAGTCGAGTGTAACTACGAGATTTATGATAAAGAACTCATGATTATTGTTTGCGCTTTCGAGAAATGATGATCAGAGCTCAAAGACTCTATCTATTCTGTCAAGATGATCACGAATCACAAAAATCTTAAGTATTTTATGTCAATTAAGCAGTTGAGTCATCATCAAGCTTGTTGAAATGAGTTTCTGTCTAGATTCAACTATTGCATCGCTTATCATCTTGACAAGATCGATGATAAGTTGAATGCTTTGACACGTTGCTCAGAAGATCTTTTTAAAAAGAGAAATACATTCAATTCTTGACATCAATATCAACATCAGACAATTTTGAAAACTCATGTTTTAGATCTCAATATTGTTGAGAATCTCGTCTTCAATGTCTTTGACATCAAAGTCATGAAGCTTCAGTCACAAATCATCACTTTAGATTCAGTTCAGTTACATTTGTTTTCAGTTATCTCAGCATTTTCGCAAATTCTAGCTTTCATGAATCTAAAAATCGAAGAATTTGATGTTGAAAACGTTGAATCTCAGCTAGATCAAGACACTCTGAATCTTGATGAAAATTCTGCTGACATTCTCACTCAGACATTGTGAAAGCAAGTTGAAATCAATGACAAATTCGCAGTTCAAATAATCAAAGCGCTTCGTAATGAAGCACGACATCACAACAAGATTTTTTTAGTTGAGTGTGAAGAACATGAGAATCATCTGTACTTTCAAGAAAGAAAGTACGTGCTCAACTCAAATAAACTACGTCTTCATATCATTCAGCTCGCTCATGATAGTGTCATCAATGATCATTCAGAAAGAGCAAAAAGCTATGAACTGATCAGTTGAGTCTACTGATGATCAAACATTTATAAGTATGTTCAATGCTTTGTACAAAACTGTCACGTGTGCACACGTTTCAAACTCTTTAAACAATGAACTCAAGAATGATTGCATCTTCTTTCAGTTCTTGAACGTCGTTGACGTGATGTCTTCATGAACTATGTAAATTCTTTATCGCTCAGTATCTTCATAAGTATCACATATAAATATATTCTAGTCTTCATTGATCATTTTATCAAAATGAGACATTTAGTTCTCATCACTTCTATGAAAGTTGAAGAAGCTATCAACTGCTTTTATGCTTATGTTTGAAAACATCATGATTTACTCAAGTTCTTCATGTCTGATTGAGACACACAATTCATCTTCAATGTCTGAAAGCATATGTGTAAAATGCTGAAGATAGATGCTAAGTTATCAATGATGTATCACTTTGAGATCGATGATCAAATCGAGAGAATCAATGCTGTCATGAAGCATTATCTTCAAGTCTTCGTCAACTACATGCAGAATGACTGAGCTAAGTAACTTTCTGAAGTCAAATTCGTCGTCAATAACGCATTATCATTAATCACTTTAACATCACTCTTCTTGATCAATTTGAGTCAAAACTCATGTTTAGACTTCAAGTCTTCTGAGTTTCTGCTCAAGAATCTTACATTTCAAGCTTGAAACAAGTTAATCAATGTCAAAGAGTTCATCAAGAAAATGAAGAAACTAACTGAGCATCTACATAATGAGATGCTTATAGCTCAGATTATTTACAAATTCAATGTCAATCTCTCTCATTGTTCTTGTTCTAGATACTTCGTTGAAGATAAAGTCTGACTGAATGCTTGCAATCTCAACATCGCTCACTTCGCTGTTAAGTTAGATGATTGTAATGTTGATCTCTTCAAGATCAAACATGTCTTTAAGAACAATTTTCTGATCATTGAGTTAAATCTTTCAACATTCATGAAGATTCATTCAATCTTTCATGTCATTCTTCTGAGTCATATTGCAAGTGACTCTCTTTCAAGTCAACATCAGAAACTTCAAAAACTCATTATTATCAAGAATGACAAAAGATTCTGATATGTAAACAGCATACTAAACTTCAAGCATGATAGACACTATAATTTATCTTTGCTCAAGTATTACATCGATTGAGAAAATTACTTCTTTACTTGAAAGTCTTTTCATCTTCTGAATAATTGTGAGCAAGCATTCAATGAATATCATCTCATCAATTCTGTCGTCGAAGAATCACATGTACTGTCATGTGTGATGTCTCAATGTTAATGTCAAGAACTTTAAGTTCAATCTTCATCATCTCAATTCAGCTCAAATCTGACTCAGACATCTTGTTTAAATCTGACTCAAATGTGACTCAGATCTATTTTAATCTTGTCTGTGTATCATTACATTAAACTGCATTTCGTCTTTTTCTTACTCAGATCTGACTCAGATCTTGCCTAGATCTGATTCAGAAATCTCATTTAAATCTGATTCAGATGTAACTCAAATGTGTTTTAATTTTCTGTGCATCATCACATTAAAATGCATCTCATCTTGTTTTGCTCTTCAGACATCTTGCTCAGACCTGACTCAAATGTGACTCAGATTTATTCTAGTTTCATCTGTGCTTCATCACATTAAAATGCATTCACATTAATTCTTGTCTTGTTTCAGTCTTCATCTTTAATTCTTTCTCATTTCATCTTGTTTCTTCTTGTTGTCTTGCAGAAGCTCAGTCTTGAAGAGAGAAGTTACTGTCATGATGTCAGATCATCAACTCAATTTAAAACATAGATTGTTGATGTTTTAAATAATCTCGATTCATTGAATCTGTTTTGCAGTTTAATGAATCAAGTCATCAATTTAATCATCATCATTTTAATCTAGTTTCAGCAATTCTGTTTTAATCATCTTAGTTGTGTGCATGAATCTTTGCAATCTTAAGTTATAAAACTACTGTCTAGTCTTGATTCTGCTCAATTCATGTATATAAAAGTTGAGTTCTCATTCTTTTCTTTTGCTCTTTGTCTTTCATCTTGTACATTATCTGATGTATTGTCTTGTACCTAGATTTTATCAAAGTAATAATAATATCAGTCTTTTATATTAATAGTATCTCTAGTCTAGCTCAGTTTTTGACAATCTGATGATACACGAACTCAACTATAAATAAAAGCATAGCTCAGTCATCTTGCTCTTTGAAACAATACACTCTTAAATAATGTTTCAGCATTTGATTCTGTCATTCTGTCTAATTGTCTGTTTGTAAATGAAAGATAATGCTTAGTCATTATTTCATTTTCACATGAAAACAGATCTTTGATCAAAACGCACTGATAAATAAACTATCTTTATCAATGATTATATCATTTGAAATCTCATATTTTAAAGCAATCTTCTTGAAGAACAACTTTGTTAACTTTACAACAGTCAGAGTTTTCTTTGTAAGCAAATAATGCGTCATCTTTGTATAGTGATTGACTATCACAAGAATTGAGTCATACACGACTTTTTTTCATTTACTAGACGACAGATCTGTTATAAAATTCATAGTGATTTCTTTTCAGAAATCTGTGAGTTGAGATAATGATCTCAACTCATCATATGATAGATGACGTTTTATCTTTACTCTTTGACAAATGTCACAAGTATTTATATACTCTTTGACATTCTTGATCATACTTTTTCAGTAATATTTGCAATCTAACAGCTTATTAATCTTGTCAGCATCAAAATGTCTTACTAAAAGATCATCATGATGACGTTTTAATAACTCTTCTCTGACAGAAAAATCTTCTGAAACATACAATAATTTATTGTACTTTATCATTTCTTGATTATTCAATGTTTAAACTTTGACATCACTTTTTTGTATACTCATCATTTCGCTCGCTTGCAACTTTACAGCAAATTCATCTTCTTGCTGTAAAGTCTTGATAAGCTTGACTATGAATTTATTACTAAAGTCATATGTCATTTCATGAATTGTCAATACTCTGACAATTGCATGTGAAATGAGTTGTTTGCAATCAACAGTTTCAGTAACAGAATTAAGCTGTTTCTCAGCTACGTTGTGATCTTTATAAGTTAATGTTTCAACGTCTGTTCTTCTTGAAGTTGTTAATTCAAGTTGAGAGATTTTATCTTTTGAGAAATGTACTTCATCTAGATGCATTTTTTGCACTGCTAGAATCATGATTCTCAGCAGCATACTCTTGACATGCATTGCTGAACATGTACTCATGTTTTCATTAACATTGTAAACAGACATCTTCTTAACTTCATTAATCACTCATGTACAGTAGATTTTATCTTGCAATCTGCTTTCAACATGTTTTGCTGAATATCTTCTTTCACTGACACTGTAAACAAACATCTTTTCAACATCATTTATTATTCATGTTCATCAATAAATTTCATCTTGCAGTCTGCTTTTGACATGTTCTGCTGAATATTTATTCATACTTATACTGTGAATGAACATCTTCTCAACATCGTTAATTACTTGTATACAGTATAGTTCTCTGATTGCTACGAATATAAAGCTATTTAAGCTTTTTATTCTAGTCAGCTTTCACTGCAAAGTGAGTAACAAATGATTCGCAGAGATATTCTCATTCTTATAGTCAGATTGTCTTAATGATGCATTGATTGAGTTTGTCTTTTCTGATCTATGTGCTATTTCAAAGTTGCAAATCAACAATCTCATGACTCATTTAACTTGTCTTTTATTTAGCTCTTGAATATTCATAAAATTCTTCAAATTGTTATAATCAGTCAGAACTTCAACAGTATGATAACTGTCTTCTACATAGTATCATCAGTGTTTAAACATCGCTACTATGACTAGAAGCTTCTGATCATATGTTTCATAATTTCTTTCAACATCTATCATCATTCTGAATCAGAATGCAATCAAATGTCATTAATCTTCGTCATTTGACTGAGACAAGATATTCGCAACTGCATAATTGAATGCATTGATCTCGATGCATATATGTCACTCTGAGTCAAAGTGTCTCAATATAAATGCTCTCATAAAGACGTCGTAAAGCTGATTAAATGCTTGTTTCGCTTTGCTTGATCATATGAATGAGCTCATTTTTACATTTTTTACACTATCTCTCAGCAGTTTTGTTAAAAACTCTGTTATTTGAGAGTAGTGATGTATAAAACGTCAATAGAAATTGATAAATCTCAGAAAAACTTGTATTTCTTAATACATCTTTGATCTGAGTCATGTTTTGATGATGTCTATTCTACTTAAATTCATCAAAACACTCTCTGTAAATATGATAAACTTTAAAAAGTTCACTTTAATGATGAAGAATGCATACTTCTTCAAGCTAGCATATAACTTGAACTTTCTTAGTCTCTTCAGAATCTGCTTCATGTGATCTATGTGATCAGTCTTCTTTATGAAGAAGATTAGAATGTCATTCAAATAAATAATATAAAAGTCATTTAAAAGCTTTGTCAAGATCTTATTAATATAAGTCTGAAAGATGACAGATGCATTGATTAAATTAAACGACATGATCATATATTCAAAGTGATCATAATGAGTATAAAACGTTGTTTTTCACTCGCCTTCATGTTAAATTCTAAGATGATGATACACATTCTTCAGATTTAATTTAGTGAACTGCTTAATTTGATTGAATCTGTCTAAAGTTTCACTAATTAAAGACAGTGAGTGATGATTCTTGATAGTGATCTTATTCAAATCTTGATAGTTCACATATAAATGAAGATTATCATTCTTTTTGAAAAAGAATAGAATAGATGCATCAGTTGAGCTGACAAAGTGCTTAATTCATTCTTTCGCTAAAACATCATCTAAATATTGTCTCAGAGTTGCTAACTCTGTGTTTGACAGATTATACAACAATTCATATGATGATTCTGCAGTGATTTCAATTGCATGATTGTGATCTTCATGCAAAGACAATTTGTTTGCACTTTCTGCTGAAAATACATCTTCATACTCTTTCAATTCAACGAGTAAAGTCTACGTTTCAAGCACATTTATGATATAACTCATCATGTTATTCATTGCTTTCACTTGATGTTTAATGATTGATTCTTTAATGACGTTGATCATGACAAGAGCATATACAGTAAACTTATCTTGTAGAGCTTTTGCAAAATCTTTTGCAATGAATAACTTGAACGCATGCTCATTCATATTGAAACATTATGTTCTTGCAATGATGTTTATTTAAACACGCTTGAATTGCATACTTGACATACTCAAGATCAAGAAAGATTCTTTCTTATCAATAGCATAGAAGATACTTATATCTTTCTTTTCTATGTCTCAGCTGTCTATAAGTTGATAATGCATCTCATAAACATCATAGCAATAAACACTCTGATCATTCATTCAAATAAATCTTGAGAGATCAACGTTCAGCAATGACATACTCTGCTTAATGATAAAATGTTGACTAATCACGTTCATTTTGACATCAATATTTATGTAAATCTTCGTTTCTATCTTCTGATCTTTCTGAATTACATGCTCTTTATATATAAAAGTCTTTACAAAGAGAACTTCTTGTTTTTCCCTCGATAATTTGAAGCATTCATTAAGAGCTTGTCTTTTCTCGAAATCTTGAGATGACTTATATGCAACATTGAATCGATAAATACTTGATTTGCATCAGATTTTTTTGATTTATTCTTGATCTTTTCATCTTTACAATCAATAAAGTAATGATTCTTTTAATTGCATATATAACACGTTATTAGACTGATCGCGTTGAGTTGAGTACTTGAGTACAAGTCAAGTACTTGACTTGAAAAGTGTCAAGTCGAGTTGAGAAGTTGAACTCGAGAGATCGAGTCAAGTTGAGAAGCTTGACTCGACAACTCGACTCGAAAACTCGATTCAACTCAACAAGATATTAGATAGATGTAAATAGCTTGGTCAAACAGTCTTCATGATTTTCTTCATGACTTTCTACCATGTTTTCTCGTCATGACTTTCTACCAAAGTCAAACGATTTTCATGTTTTTCCTTCATGTTTCTCTTCATGTTTCTCTTCATGTTTCTCTTTATGTTTCTCTTTATGTTTCTCTTCATGTTTCTCTTCATGTTTCTCTTCATGTTTCTCTTCATGACTTTTCACCAAACGATCTTCATGTTTTCTCGTCATGACTCTCTATCATGACTTTCTACTATGACTTCTCTTCATGACTCTCTATCATATAGTCTTCATGTTTCCCGTCATGACTTTCTATCAAAAAGATAATGCAAAAAGGTAATGCAAAAGCAAAAAACCGGAAAAATTTCTATATTTAGTTCTCTTGACGTCAAGCTCAAATTCTTGGCGAGTCAAGTCAAGTTGACTCAATTCTCAGTTGAGTCGAGTTGCATTGAGTTGAAAATATGAGCAATTCGACTCGAATCGAGTTGAAAATGTGAGCAACTCGACTCGATATTGATTCAAATTCAAAATGTCAACTCAAAACTCAACTTGATGATCAGTCTACACATTATGTTGAACAAATTCTTGCTATAACATGATGAAGTGTATGAGCTTGTCTTCAATGAAGAGTTGAGTTTAGTTAATTGATGAGATTTCTTTCGCTTTGAATGAATCTTCTTATTGATTTTATCTCAATCATGCAAGTTCTTGTCTTAAGATCATTTTAATGACAAGATGTGCTCTTTTCATAGATTTGTTTTTAATCAAGCAACAAGATTGATTAACGCATCTCATGTTGTAAAGATCAACTGAACATTAGTAATAATTATACGCAGCTCAGATCTCAACTTAATGAATAAATGAGTTCACTTATGCTCATCACTATACAATGAAAGTTGATGTTTCAAAGTGCTCAGATAAACTGCAAACGTTCATATCATTTAATCTGAACGTTGCAATGTGTTTGCATACTGCTGAATCATGTTTATGTCTCAATTTATCAAATTCTCAATTATGTTCAGAAAAAAGTTGATAAAATTGAATCACATCTGCTGAGCTGTAAACATAGTCTCTTTGTAATCAAATCAAAGTTTCTTTGATTTATTCTTGAGATAAATCATGCAGTATAAAATCTTTTTCTCATCTTTTTCAAAATGTCAAGAGATATTTTGAAATGAGATTTCAACATTGTAAATTCACTCTCTATGTTTTCTGATGATTTTGTCATGATACTTCTTTAAAGACATTGAGAGTTTTCGCTTCTGTGAAATGATTTCGTGATGACTTCATTTCATCTTCGTTGATACTATGAAGATGATGCATAGATCATTCAAGTTCTTCATGAGAACTTGAGTGAAAGCTTGATGACTTTTCTTCGTCATTTCAACAACTTTCAGAGTCTCAATCTTTGATTAAATAGCTGCTAATTTCTGTTTCTTTTGCAGTTCATCACGTCAAAACATTGCTTAAGTCAGCTGTTAATTAATATCAAGAAAGAGTTCATCTTCTGCTTCTTCACTTTCTAATTTTGTTATGCAACGTTTGTTTTTTGATACAGTGTCTCACAAGATCAAGACATCATCATTGCAACTTTGTTGCAATCATATTGCTATTATCATGCTTGAATATCAAATCATCATTTCTAAGAAGAGTTTAAAATAATTAAAACTATAATAATTAAGTTTACTAAATGAATAAATGAGATCTATGAGAGTGATATGACAATGTGATATTCTAAGCAGACACAGAATGAATATATATTATGATAGAGCTAATTATTAAGAAGCTCTCAATAACTCAAGAGAATTAACTGACTATAGAGAGTTTATCAAGCATTGTCAAGTTGAACATGACATAATTCATGACATATTAAGTTGAAGATATGACGTGGTCTAAATAATGTCTTGACAAAGTCACAGAGTCTCAAAGCTAACTCAGATCTGATTTTCAACTCAGTTTCTGACTTTAGTCTCTGATCTAATCTTTATGTGTCAATTCATCATGACAGTTTATCTTGTTCATAATGTCTGAAGTTTAGTATGTTCTTCACTTTTCATTCATCTTCATCTTTAACAACTATAAAATCTGATGACTCATTGCATTGTTCTTTCAATGAATCTTCAGAGTTTAATCGTAACAGATTCAATAAGAATTCATTGTAAATCTTCATTGTAAATCTTCATTGTTAATGATAATTTCAATTGATATGCTTCTTCTATCATGATGAGAATCTTAAAAGATTTCAGCATCTTATCATTGAGCTTCTTGAAAGATCTTGAAGTAGTGATGTTTCTTGAGTTCAGAAACATCATGTCATTTATCTTGTAAATTATTTTCTTTTGATGCTTATTAATCTGTTTCTTCATTATGATTCTGACTCTTGCTAATGCTTGCTTAATCAATGCTAATGATCATTTCATATGCTCGAAAATATCTTTCGCTTTACTCACTTCAATTTTAGCGCGAATGATTTCATATTCTGTTGAGTTTAAGTTAAAACTCATACAAAAGTGAAAGTTCTTATTCAGAAAGAATGTCGACTGTTCAATTAATGACAAGATAGCATTGTTATCAACAAATTCAGTCATGAATAATCAGATGATTCAGTCATCTTGCATGTATGAACAATAGCTTCATAAGTATCATTTCACATCTTGATTCACTCTTTCTGTCTGATCATTAATCTGTGAATAATAGTCTGTGAATAGTTTCATCTTGATGTTAAGTCTCAGACATAAAGACTTTCAAACAATTGATATGAATTACAAATCACGATTGAATACTATTGATCTTGATAGTTCATGATTACGAAAGATTCATACTAACAGCAGCTTAACTGTTTGCTCTGCTGTGATTTCTTCATCATCTGATCAACATGAAATATAGTGATGCTTCTTAAACAATCTGTTCACTACTGTCAGAATCGCATTGCTTTCTTCACTTTCTGATAGATTAATAATGAAGTTCAAGAATATGTTCTTTTATCATTGCTTAAATATGAGCAATGACTTTAGCAGATCATTGATTTTATCTCTTGATGTCTTTGATCTACGACAAACGTAACAGTTTTGAATGTAATGCTTGATTGTAGTTCTCATCTTTAGACTGATTGTTGAGTTGAGTTTCGAGTTGACATTTTGAATTCAACTCGACTCGAAGTTAAATTGCTCACATTTTCAACTCAATTTGAGTCGAATTGAGCATATTTTCAACTCAACTCGACTCGACTCGACTAGAAATTGAGTCAACTCAACTCAACTCATCAAGAACTTAAGCTTGACATCAAGAGAGTTAAATATAGAAATTTAGAACAACATGTTTGCTTGTTCTTTGCATTACCTTTTTGCATTACTCATTGCATCGTCTATATATTGCATTAGCTTTTCGCATTACTCATTACATCGTTTATATACTATCTTCAAGCTATTAACAACTATTGTTATTAATACAAACTATTCTATAAAATGATTAGTTCGTTGACAACTTTTAATCTGTCTGACGAAAGTGTTTTGCATAGTTCATCTTCAGATAGTCTTCATTCTAAAGACTTCGCAAGTCAAGTTCAATGATCTATGAATTCTTCACATCATTCTGAAAAGATGAAGACTAAACAAGAAGTGATTGACAAAATTCAGCAGAATTTTTCACAGCTCAAGCTAAGAAAGAATAGCGAGTATGTTCAATGAACTTTGAATACAGATAGCTCTTTTCTACAATGATGATCTCAAACCTCTGTTGTTGAGAGTATTCAAAACAAGACTTAAAAAAAGATAAACAATTCACTCTGATTCAAAAAGACTACAGACGATAAGCAATTTGATATATGAAATCACTTTATACAGTTGACTTCAATTGTTGAAGAATTGTCTAAAATCTCATGCAAAATCTGCAATAAAATTATGAATCATTCTACAGCTTTTGATAGTTTCAGCATGTCTGCTATGAAAAAGCATCTTGAATCAGACTTTTACGCAGCAACAGAGCGAAAATGCAAACACTTGCAATCACAAGTTGAACTGACTTTCAAACAAGTAAGTCATATCTGATAATGCAAATTGATAATGCAAAATTGATAAATTATTAGAAGAAAAGTCATATTGAGTTAGTCTTTGTCTTCAATCAAGAGAATTGAGAAAATCAATTATGCAAGATCTTTGTTGACTTGAATCTATTCTTTTGAATCGTTGATAATGAGCAATTTCAAAAGCTGCTACAAATGCTTCGTTCAGATCTGCAAATTGCACATTGCACAAAGATGATAATCATGATTCTTTCATACTATAAGAAGATTTGTGATAAGATCAGATTGAATCTTACAAAGTCACGACGTGTCTTTATTGCTTTGAACGCATGATCTAGTTCTCAAAGAGTAACGTACTTAAAAGTGTTGATATACTGAGTCGATGTTAAATTTCAGTTTTGTAAACATCTTATTGAATTTACGTCTCTCGATATTGAGCATATTGATCGTCAATTGATGATGAAGCTAATGAAAATTCTGAAGAACTACACTATTAAGAACAAGCTTTTCAAGATTGTTATTGATAATGCAAGCAATAATAGTATCTTGAAAGAGAAACTTGAAAAGATCATGAGTCATCATGAGTTTCAATGAAACAGAACACAGAATTTCATTAATTGCTTGACTCACATTATCAATCTTATGATTCAAGATTTTATTCAAGCTCTTGAATTAAAGACAATAGTTGATAATGTTATTACTCAATTAAAGAATGAGCAAGTGCAAAATATTGAAACAAGCAGAGAATTATCTGTTGTGATCAAAAAGATATTGCTTCAAATGATAATGCAAAAAAGTAATGCATTTATTAATCATGAAATTAGATTTGTGCTCTGACGATAGCTGTCAACGACTCTTCTCAGCGATTGATTCACTTCAAAGCTTTTCAAGAGCAGAATGACAAAAGATCTAGAAAACTAATACAAGATATTCACATTCATTGAAACTCTACATACTTGATGCTTCGTCAAATATATCAATTACGTAAATTTGTTGATCTTTGAACAAAGAAATACTGCGAAGATTTCAAGATCGCAAAGATCAAACTTGATGAAAGCGAGTGATTCATGATTTTGCTTATTGACAATCTATTAAATCTCTTCTACAAATGCACTTTAGTAGTATCATAAACAACTAATGCAGATATTCACTTGAAATTTCAAATATTTAATGCACTTTTCAATCATTTTGAGCAGATTGAAAAGAATATAAGAAGAAGTACTTGCTCATTGAGTGCTGTTATAGTAAAGACTTGCGAAAAAGTCTCAATCAAACTTGCAAAGTATTATGTCAAGATTGCAGACAGCAATGAAACAATATATAATCTTGCAAATATTCTGAATTCTACAATGAAGCTAGATCTTTACAAGACTTGAAACGACAAAGACAATGAAAATACAGATCATGATGAAGAGTCTGTTCACTACAAGATCAAGTACAAGACAGAATTTAAAGAGTATTTTCATCATTACTATGAAGATTCAGCTGTCGATTTGAGAGCAGAAGCACAAAGAGCAAGAAGTGATGCTGATGAAATAATGCATTATGATAATGCATTTGATCATTTACTAATGATCTTGTAGTCTGTTGCAACTGTTAGAAGATCATTGCTTTGACAATCTCAGCATGCTCATTCTTTTCAAGACAAAGATGATCAATATTTTTGCACTGATGTTATAAATAAGAAATGTTTGACATGACAATTTTGAAAAGACAATGCTTCGAATTTTTCTAGACTGACGCAAATGATTAAAAATGTTCTTTCATGCTCAATATTCTTGATAAATATTGAGTGAACTTTCAGTCTTGCTAAAAGAGTATGTCGATGAAATTGATCATAGATGAGTTCAAAAACGATGAAACAAATAATGCTGATGAAGTATTACAATTGAACTATGAATTTGAATTCAGATGAGACTATTACTGAGCTCTGAGATATTTATCACAGAGAGAAGAATGATGATCAAAAGATCAATGAATCTGCTGATTCATTTCAAGTATCTTTGAAGACTGTTCTGATGCAGATTTAAAAGTCTTGCATTTAAAGCAAGTACTTATTAGAAGTACAATTGAGTCAATGCACAAGAATAATGTACAAGAGTAATGTGAATGTGATTTCAAGAATTACACTGTCTATCTAACTGATAAAGACAGACATTTTCTAGTCTGTCTTGAAAAACATGACATCAAGATTTATCATGAGATTCTTCATAAATCTCATATTTCTATCTTAAATGATGATGCATTTGACATGAATTGTCATCAAGTTGATGTCTGCATAGAGCAAAATGACGCAGCTACACATGAGAAAAATTGACTTCAATCAATTTCTACATAAAAGATGAATACTTGATGTTGTTATGATGATGTGCGAATGTGACAGAAATCAAATGTCAATCAAGCATGTTTTATTAACATGTTTTAAATGAAAGATAGAACAAAAGATGATGCAATGCAAAAAGAACATCATGAACTTAAGAAAGCTTTTAGAAATCATGAGCATGATGACAGTGATCATTTGAATGATACTTTTGACAAGCATACTGAATTAATTTCAAACTGTGATGTTATTGAAGAGTTAAATTTGCGTTGATTACTAAAACGATTCAAGAAAATATGTAGATTAATCGCGTCAAGTTGAGTATTCAACTCAAAAAGTGTCGAGTTGAGTTGAAATTTTTTTGAAAAAGTGTCGAGTCAAGTTGAGAAGTTAAATTCAAGAACTCAAGTCGAGTTGAGAAGCTTGACTCAATAACTCAACTTGAAAACTCAACTCAACTCGACAAGATATTAGATAGATGTAAATAGCTTGATTGAACAGTCTTCATGATCTTCTTCATAACTTTCTATCATGATTCTTCGTCATGACTCTCTATCAAAGTCAAATGATCTTCATGTTTTTTCTTCATGTTTTTCTTCATGTTTCTCTATCAAACAATCTTCATGTTTCTCTTTATGTTTTTCTTTATGTTTTTCTTTATGTTTTTCTTTATGTTTTTCTTTATGTTTCTCATCATGTTTCTCGTCATGTTTCTCTTCATGTTTTTCTTTATGTTTCTCATCATGATCTTCTATCAAACAATCTTCATGTTTCTCTTTATGTTTCTCATCATGACTCTCTATCAAATGATCTTCATGTTTTTTCTTCATGACTTTCTATCAAAAAGATAATGCAAAAAAAATAATGCAAAAGTCGAAAAAATTTCTATATTTAACTCTCTTGACATCAAGCTCAAGTTCTTGACGAGTCGAGTTGAGTTGACGCAATTCTCAGTTGAGTCGAGTCACGTCAAGTTGAAAATATGAGCAACTCGACTTGAGTTGAGTTGAAAATGTGAGCAACTCAACTCAATCTTGATTTGAGTTCAAAATGTCAACTTGAAACTCGACTTGATGATCAGTCTAAAAATATGATAGAAAAAGTGATTGAAAAATCAGAAAAGAAATTGAAGAAAATATTGAATAAGTGTTAAGAAATAAGTGTTAAGAATAATAATTAAATTTTTCTTGTTGCACTTAAACTCATCTCACTTGATGAGTTTTTTCCTTACTTTTCAAAATTCTCTATCTGTTCATATTCTATCAAACTACTTAAATCTCATCAATATTATTGCATTACTCAAATGCATCATCAAGAGAACAATGCTGACTTTAACAGATACTTTTCACTCTGTTCAACAGTTCAGAAATAATTCTTTATGAAAATTAATTTATCTCACTTGATGTTATACTTCTTACTTTCTCAAATTCTCTACAAGTTCATATTCTATCAAACTACTTAAATTTCATTGATACTGTTGCATTACTCAAATGCATTATCAAAAGAACAATGCTGATTCTAACAAATAATGTTCACTTTATTTGTAAATTCAAAGTCTATCACAAGTCAAAATCGTGGTGAAAATTGGTTCAATGAGATCAAAGAACACTACAAGTGACAGAACAATGATCATGTAATCATATTTAAATGATTACACAAACTAAGACAATTCAATGTTTGACAAGAAGTGAATAAGATCAATAAAGCAGCAATGAAAGACAATGTAAGAGACGAGATAAAACAAGAGCGAAAGAACAAAGATATTCATGATAATGCATCTCAGTAATGCAATACTAGATAAAGTGCTGATCTGTTTATAGTCAAATGCTTTGAATTGAAAATCAGATGCAAAGCGAATGCTGAGATTGTTGCTGAGACAATAAAGCTTTTCAATATAACTGCTGCAACACAAGATGCAAATACTACTGCAGAAAAAATTGCTTTGAAAGCAATGAAGATATGCATTATTTATATGCATTATCTTTCAGTTGTAGAAACTAATATCAATTTTAGAAGACAACAGATGAGCTGAACGTGAGCGAAGAAATATCAAAATTTATGATTTCTATAGTTCACTTAATTCAACAAAGAATTCTTCATCATGATGATCTGAAGAAGTTAAAGCAAACTGATGATACTAATTCTATGACAGCTTTTCAGAATTTTACAACAGAATTCATCACTTTCTTAACTGTTAAAGAACAAGAAATTCAGAATTTGATACATGCAATAAATTCTAATTCAAATGATCTCATTATAGTAGAAAACGATGATGCAAAGATGTGCTATGAAGCAAAGAAGAATGAGAAGAAACTACAACATGATGAATATAAAATTATCAGTAGTGAGAAGAAAGAGAATAATGAAAGTGAAAAGAAAATAATAATACTGTTCAACTAGCGAACAGCGCTTATCTTACTTTCTAAGTTTTAATCATAATTCATAATCTTATAAATTCATAGTGCATTATCTTTTTGCATTATCGTGAAGAATGTTCAATAGAAAGTCATGATGAAAATCATGAAGTCTTCATGATGAAAACTGTTCAATCAAGCTATTTACATCTATCTAATATCTTGTCGAGTCAAATCGAGTTGTTGAGTTGAATTGTTGAGTCAAGCTTCTCAACTCAACTTGAGTTCTTAAGTTCAACTTCTCAATTCAACTTGATACTTTTTCAAAAAAAGTTCAACTCGACTCAACACTTTTCGAGTTGAGTACTCAACTTGAACTCAAGTACTTGACTTGACGCGATCAGTCTACTTATCTTTGATCAACAATATGATTGTTTAAGCAAGTTTAACATTTGATTCATGTCAGAATGATCATTGATTGAAAGATCATATGCTTCTTTTATCAATCAAGTGATTTCTGACTGAGAAACTTATAGTCTATCGTCTTTTCAGAGCACTTCATCAAGTACTTAACAGTTGTCTAAATTAATATCTTAACAAGTTCTTCAATTCTGTTCAATAGCTGTTTGAATATTAATACATAGTTGATTTGTTCAATTTTCAACTATAATCTGATTCTGAATAGAAATCATCTCTTCAACCAAATTTTAATTAACTTTCAATTTAAGTTTTGAATCTGAGTCAGATCTTAAGTCAGATCTGAGCAAGATTTAAGTCAGATCTTGATCAGATTTTTGATTAACTTCAATTGATTGCAGATTGAATTTGCTTTCTGACAATAGCATTTGATGCTGATATAACTTTCAATCATCATTCACTTCAACTGACTTAACGTTAGACATTTTGATCAGCGTGTTAACTTTCAGATTCTGTTTTTCTGACTGATATATGATCTTGAAGTTATATTTAAATAACTTCTCAGCTTATTTAACTTGTCATCTGATCAGTTCTTTGATAATTATGAAGTACTTTAAATTCAGATGATTGATGAAGATTTTAATTGAAATATTCATACATTTCAATTTGAAACATCAATGTTTCAAGCAGCGAATAATGATCAGCAGTTTTTTATCATAAATCTCGTAGTTGCATTCTGCAAGAATCATATTCTTGTTATAGAAGATCATTGAATGTAGAATGTTTTCATCATCATATTGAGACAATACTTCGTCGTTGACATAGTTTAAAAAGTCAGTTTTCAGAATAATTTTTCTGATTGAGTTGAAATGCTTCAGAATGAAGATTATCATCACTTATTACTTCAGTTCTTCAAAGATCATCTGACAGATCTTTATTCATTTAAAAAGATGATCTTTTTGAATCAGCTTCATCATAAGTTGAGTGATTTTTAAGAAGTTCTTGATGAATCGTCGATAGAAATTGCAGAAGTCAATGAAGATTTGCATATAAATCAATGATTACAACACTTCTCAGTCTTGAATCACATCTACTTTTCGAGAGTTCATTTGCAGATCATTAATGAATATCAGTAGTTTAAGAAACGAGATTTTCTAAATCTTGAATTCACACTTGTCAATGTTTATCTGTAGATCAGCTTCACGAAGCTTGTTTAACACTTTCTTCACATAAGTTCTATGTTCTTTCAATGTCTTACTGTAAATAAGAATATCATTCAAGTATGTTTGACAGAATTTATGCAGATATTTGAATAATACATCGTTGATATAATGCTGAAAGAACGCAGATTCATTGATCAATTTGAAGAGCATTACTCTATACTTGTAGATGTCAAAGAAAGTAATAAAAGTAGTTAAATATTCGCTTTCTGAATTCATGTGCAGTTTATTGAACATGATGATAATGTTGAATCAAGTCAGATACTTACTGTCTTGAATTCAAGTTAATACTTCATTTATCAAGAGTATTGAATAATGATTTCTTTTAATCAGAGCATTCAGTTTTCAATAGTTCATGCAAAAGCAAAAACTATTATCTTTCTTTTCAACAAATAGTATTGATGAAGCAAAAGAAGCTTTGCTGAGTGTGATGAACTTCTTCTTCAATTTTTTTTCTAAATACTCTTTGATCTTCTGCAGCTTATGACTTTTAAAGAGTTGATTCTCATCTTTTAATTCAATCTTGTGATTGTATGATTGATGTGAAGGCAAATGAGTTGTCTTTTCTCTATCAAAAACATTCAGAAAGTCGTGATAAATGATTGAAAGCTTCTTTTTCTTCAGTTCATTCAATGACATGACTAATGTCATTTCATTCAGTTTTGCAAAATCTTCAACTGAGCTAAGTGCTTTATTGATTTCACTAATGATCAGAAAGAAGATCTTGATCTTCTTATTCTTGACTAAAGTTTGATATACAGTGACTTCAATCATGATAATATCAATAATCTTCTTTACTTTCATTGACTGAAAGAATCAAAGTTGATTGAGATCAACTTAAGTGCTTTGCTTTTATTTGAATACAGATTCAATGAATTAATTCAATGATTTCTGATTCATGAGTCTCTTCAAGATGATCATTGATGTAACAATTAAGTTCAAGTTCTTTCATTTCATTTTGCAAATTTCACTTGATTCAGATTTGTAAAATGCTGATTAATTGCTTGCTTTTGAAACAACAGATTTTAATGTTCAAATCTTTAATAATGATATTAATCAATCATTTGCAAAATTTATCAAAATTTGATTTCTTTTCAATCAGAAGTTTTCAATGATTATTTTGTGCTGACTTAAATGAGTTATCAATAAAAATATCATTTCATTCTTGTGTTCTTGTATCATGATTAATGTATACAGAGCATTTGTAATTGACTTTCAATCAGAAATTTCATCATACAATTAAATCAACTTTGATTTTGACAGTGATATTAACTGAATATCAAAGCATTTACATAATTTTGACATCAAAGATTCATCAATGAAAGTCATGATGTTACAAGTGATTAACAGGAAAAAACACAGTTAAATTAATCTGTTTTAACAATAAAACATCATCAACATGATGCTTGCGCTTCATTCTGATCATCAAAGACAAATGATGAGCATCATTGATGTGATGTCAATGAGTGAGCGAGAGATGAATATTGCTATCTTGCAGAAGAATTCAATCAAGATGAAGAATATACATGAGAAATTAAACAAGCTGCGAGTACTTTATGAGTTCAACGAACGTAGAAACAACGAGCTGATGCTTTGAAGAAAGATGAAGAGATTGACAGAGATGATAGAAAAGCTGACGCATCAACGTGTCGCTGCATCAACTATCAATCAACGCATGAAGAATCAGCTGAAGAAATTGAAAAAAATAATAAGCAAACTTGAAAAAAAGTTCATGAAGAAGAAGAAACGCGTTGACAACTGAGCGAAAAGAGCAAACAAGAAGTTGACAATATTGTTTGAAAGTCATCTTGTTTTCAGCATTGATGTTACGTCGTCAATGCAAAATCATTGTGAGAAATTCAAGATTAAGATCTTCATTAAAGAGAAAGAGAAGATCAAGAGAATTATGATGACAACAACAAAGAACATAGTGAGATGAGCGAGAGAAATTGACGTCAACAAGATGCTATTGACGTGCAAGAACATAAAGACTATGAAGAGATGATCAAATCTACTAATATTTCAAGTCAAGATCAAAGACAGTAAGAGAATACTGAAGAAAAACGATTTTTGAATCAAAGAAATTTCATTGAATGCAAGTTTGCATGAAGTTAGTTTCAAGATAGTGATACATGAAATTAAAGTTGAAGAAATGTTTAAAGACATAGAAAAGAAGAGAATGAAAGCACTCATCAAGATCAACAAAGACATACATTCAAAAATGATGATTAAGAAAGTCGAGTAACTCACAAAAAATAGTAAACAGAAAAGATACATTTTGCTGATGATACGCGTAGTCAATGCTGAAATGATGAACAAGCTAATTGATGAGAAAATATGTCACAAGATCAACATAAAAATCACGCAGTTTTATGATTTAAGTTGTAGAATACATCAGTGTCTAAAGTGTCAAGACTATAATCATAAGACATATGAATGCAAAAATAAGCAAAGATGCATTTACTGCGCGCTAGATCATCACTTGAAGCATTGTTTTCATAAACAAACTTGAGACATGTGAAAATGTGAAGTATGTCAAGATACATACAGAGTCTTTGATTCTCAATGTCATAAACGACAGATCGAAAAAGAGAGAATAAAGAGAGTCACGAAACACAAATCTTTATATCACGTTGTATGAGAGCAGAAAGAACTTCAAGCGATGATGTTGAAGATGTTCATAGAAACATCTATCAGTCTGAAATTGCTGATAGACAATGACTTGAAGAGAAAACAGAGACGCTCAACAAATGAAAGTTATCTGCTCAGCATGATCATCACATTTGAAAACACTATATTGAATCATCTAGTCAAGAAGTTAAAAACAAATGAGTTGAAGTCAACATCAATCACATCAATTTCAGTATCATTTTCTTTTGAAGATCTTACAAGAGAAGTAAGCACATTGCAGATGCTCAAGAAAACATCAAACAGCTTTGAATGTAAACTTTGATGTTTCAACAAAAGAAGTTTTGAATACTACAGTACAACGTTCACAAGTTCAGAGAAAAGATGATGATAGCATTACTACATGAGAAAAAGATAAAGAATTATGATGATTTGATAAGAATTTCAGAGCGTACTGCTCAGCAACTGTTGACTTCACACTGAAGAATAATGAAAGTAGAATTTGTTTCTACATAAACAAGAGAATTGACAGCAACATTTGACATTCAACATGACACTTCAAAGATGTAGACATGATTACATTACAGACATTAATAAATAATACACAGATGATTCAGAAAACTATACATATTCATGAAGCATACAATTTGTCACTCAAAGATCACGAAGTCATTCATGAAAAAGAAAGTCTTTCAAACATTGAAAAGACGTTACACATGTTGAGAGAATGCATTCTTGTAGAAGATTTCAATCTACATCATCTCATATGAGAGAAATCATTCTATTCAAGACAGCATTTATTGTCAAATGATTTAATTGAAATGATCATAAATGTCAATGCATTGTTGATGCTATCTTAAGACATGATTACGAGAGATTATCAGAAATCTCAAACGACAATAGATTTAATTTTCACGACAAATGACATTATGAATTGATTAATACGATGCAAAATCGATGAAGAAATGAAAAACTTCTCAGATCATTTATTGATACAAACAATTATAAATTTCAGAGTCTGCAAAAAGTCAGCGCGAAAATTGCGTTGCAACTGAAAAACAATGAATAAAGAGAAATTCATCAATACTCTGAAAGAACAAATGTTGAAATTATTGATGAATCATAAGATGAGACGTTGATGCATAAATGAGTACATTAAGCAACTGTTGAATGCATTGAAGAAGATCATTGAGATTTTCACTTTTTGAGCGAGATCACATGAAATGATCAAAGCAGAATGAACGAAGAAATGTATGAAGATCATCAAGAACATGCAACGAATGAAAAGAAGCTGTTGAATCGTTGATGACTGAACAAAGTACATTCAAGCATGTGACAAGAAGAGCAAGATCATCAGAAAACAGAAATGCAGTGAATATCAAAAAATTATGCAAAATGTTGAACAATTCTCGAGAGAACAGTTCAAAACTGCAAAATGAGCAAGAAATGCAATTGCAGATATATTGACTCAAGCAACAATTTCTCTTCTGATCAAGTCAGAGTGCTTTGACATCGTTATGACAGTGCAAAATAAGACGAAGATGATGTTTCAGACTCACTTTTCATCATTTTCAGAGATTTTCATGCTGAACACAGAAGATTTCAAGTACTCACTCTTGATTAAGAATAACATTTTGCTAATGCATTGCAAGATTAAGAGAGTCATTTACAAGATGATGCTCAACAAGACTTTGAAATATACAGAATACATAAATAGAATAATATGATAATACATCAATTGATCATTTAATGAGTCTGTATGAAGCATTGGCGACAGCAATCTATCGAAGCATATGATATATCAAATCGATCGACAAGTTATAGAGCACAATCGTATGATCAAAACAAGCTCTCATTCGACTCAATAGCTTCACAGATGACTGCGTCGCAAGTCAAAAATCGAAAATTGAAATTTTTCGCGCTCACGCAGACCAAAATCAACGACGAAATGAAAGTTCATCAACGCAGAAGAAAGAATCATCAATTCAGACAGTAATTTGATTGATAAATTGAGAAGCAAACTCACATGAAAAGAACAAGTCATCAATCAAATTCAGAACAGCATAGAAGACTGCATACTGATGCAAAAATCGAAATCAAACTCTTTTGCGCTCGAAGATTGCACAGAAAACAACGTTGTTTCAGAGAAGTACAGCGTTTCTTATTAAATCACTATCTGTTTTACCTTTTCTTGATGTGCAAGACAATAAGTCAAGATCAGTCGTTACTATTCTGAGCGAAATAACACGACTACTTTGATACATGAGATATAAAGCAATTGCGTCAAGCATTTTCTATCAAAAAGAGTAATCTAGATTCTTGCAGACTAAATTTATATCATTTTCATCTGACATAAGTCGATAATAGAAGACGATCTATTGCAGGTTTCAAGATAGAAATTGGGAAATCTCTACACTAAAGTTACTGTCTACGTGAAACGCTCTGAGTAAGAGATTAAAGAAATATTTAAGTGATGTCAAGTGAATTTTCTAGAAGTTTGAAGCTCGAAATCGGGAAAAACTCTCTATGAAAAGAAATATAAAGAGTCGCTTCATGCGCTCTTCTTTCCCTCATTTCGCAGGCATTAACGCGAAACTCAGCGAAAGCAATAGCTCAACGTCAGAATTCAAAAAGTCAACGAGAGAATTCAAAAAGTCAACGTTAGAGATTAGAATAAATCTATGAGACGAACTTAGCATGAGTTCATCAACAAGCAAACAACTGCAGAACGACATTGTCGATTTATTTTGCAGTCAACAAAAATCGTTCACATCAGCAAATAGAAAAACGCAATACATGTTTAGTTCACTCGATGCATTGATTCTAAATTCACATGCAAATGCGCATAATGACAAGAATACAACCAATCTGCGAAATGCAAATTCGCAGCAAAAAGAGCAAACACAAGCGATTGTGAAATTCAAAGAAATGAAAAAGCGAAAAGCGATGAAAAGTTCGCAAAAAGAAGCTAGCATCGAAGTTAGTACTAGCAAGTGCTACGATGTCACCTCTAAAGAGATGCAGATAAAGAGACTGCGCGAAAGAATTGAATTTGCAGTCAATCAGCTAAGACAAGCAATATCAGAACAGAAAGAGACTATAAGTCATAACTTAATCTACATTCGAAGAGCATGCAACGAAAGCATAAAAAACTCAATTCAGAAGCAAATTGATTGACTTCAAAGTCAAACAAACAACAAACTAAAGATCATTGAGCGAGATAACGCGACTACTTCGATACCTGAGATATAAAGCAATTGCGTCAAGCATTTTCTATCAAAAAGAGTAATCTAGATTCTTGCAGACTAGATTTATATCATTTTCGTCTGGCATAAGTCGGTAATAGAAGACGATTTATTGCAGGTTTCAAGATAGAAATTGAGAAATCTCTACACTAGAGTTATTGTCTACGTGAAACGCTCTGAGTAAGAGGTTAAAGAGATATTTAAGTGGTGCCAAGTGAATTTTCTAGAAGCTCGAAGCTCGAAACTCGGAAAAACTCTCTATGAAAAGAAATATAAAGAGTCGCTTTATGCGCTCTTTCTCGCCCCGTTTCGCGAATAGTAACGCGAAACTCAGTAGAAGCAATAGCTCAGCGTCAGAACTCAAAACGTCGACGATAGAAATCAAAAAGTCAACGATAGAGATTGAAACAGATCTATGAAACGAACTTAGCATGAGTTCGTCAACAAGCAAACAACTGCAGAACGACATTGTCGATTTATTTCGCAGTCAACAAAAATCGCTCACATCAGTAAATAGAAAAACGCAATAATCGTGCCACGCTGACATCTACATAAAGTAGGTGCTGGTCACTCACCTGACGTTCACCACTCAAATGACGTTTTTTAATTCTCACCAATTTTGCGAGGAATCACATACAAAATCAAAAAATCTCTCAAATTCTTCGCACATTAATAACGTAACAACGCACAGAGAAAATAAAGTATTTTAAACTAAAAGTTAGATAAGAACATATGAATCTAACTTTCTATCG
>JAABUL010000886.1_pt1 | contig 61533 bp, 29 predicted proteins | sample 5559151 | NCBI WGS metagenome assembly JAABUL01 (sample SAMN10711876, study PRJNA513368) | rock metagenome | isolation source: Antarctica rocks | place: Antarctica: Victoria Land, Pudding Butte sud
ATAATAATAGATAGTAATATCTATACGATACGCTTTATAGAGCGTTATACGGTTATTATCTAGAAAGCGCGCCGTTAGCTTAACTAGTATATAGTACTCTAGTAAGTTATATATCTATATAGTACGCTAGCTAATTAGGTTAAGCTAAGCTCTACTATTAATAAGGGCCTAGAGGGTTATAGAGGCGCCTCTAGCCTACGTATATACTTCTACTACTACGCGTTTCTCTCGTCCTTATATTTTAGGCCCTAGCTATAGCGAAGATAACTAGGTAACTAGGGCCTCTAGTTTCCTAACTAGTACTATCTATACCCTCCGTAAGGCGGCGTCGTATTAGCGCTAGATACGTATTAAGCCTCTATATAGTCGTATACTATAGTAACGACCTAATTAGTATAGCCTGTATACTAAGGCGTTTCGCGATCCCTATAGCTACGCCCTTAGAAGCCCTCTTATATAGAGGTTTACTCTTAAGGGTTAGGAGAGTTATAAGCTTAGCTACTATCTCTATCTTTTTCCTTCGAAGTCGAGGGAGCTATACTAGCTATAGTCGCCTCTAGGATCTATTCTACTACGTATACTTTAGATATAAGGTCGTTAATCGTCTTTACTTATAAGAAGGCGTTATTATTAATAAGCTTATTACGTAGGTAGCCTAGTAGCTTAGCGTAGTATATATCGACTTTAGCTAGGCTATCCTTAATCCTATACTCTAGCTCTACCTCCTTATCTAATAGGTAGCGGAAGAAGGCCTATACTAGTTACTTATCTCGCTATATAGCGATATAGTAGGTATATACGGTATTAGCGTAGCGTACTACTAGCGGCGTAATAGCGTCTTCTATAATATACTTTATCTCGCTCTATAGTAGGTTACCTTAGGTATATCGCTATAGATAGCGGCGGTTAAGGATATTATATACCTCTTTTAACTACGCGTTACTTTAGTTAATAGCGTCTATTATAAATACAGTCCTCTTTAGTATATCGTAGTACTTATATAAGAAGATAGAATACTAGCGTTTAACTACTTAAGTCTATTTTAAGAAGACGCTATAGCCTTTCGTTCTTAGCTAGAGGAGGTAGGCTTTTTTAATAAGCGTCTTAACCTTTTAGTCCTCTTCTATAAGCGCTCTAGAGTTAGTATAGACTCTAACTATCTTAGCGCGTTTACGCTTAAGATTAATATTACTAGCGACGATTTAAGTATATACTACTAGTTTACTAGTATACGTCTATAGTTCTTCGAGCGTTATATCGTCTATAGACTTAAGCTATAGCTCCTTAAGGTATTACTTAGCTATCTTTAACGCTAGGGTATTAGAAGTAGTCTAAGATAAGCTAGGAGTTATATTACTTAGTACGGTACTAGGTTAGGGCCGCTATAGACTAGTAGTAGGCCCTATAGACTCTATATCGCTACTATCGGCTCTTTCTCTTACGCTTTCTAGCTAATCGGTAATAGCTTTATTACTAGCTATAGCGGCGCGGTTATTAATAGGGCCTAAGGCCTCTTTATTATCTTCTATTAGTACGATATACTAGCGCGTATTACGGCCTATTATAGTTACGATAGTAGCGGTATAGTAGAGCTACTAAGTACCTTTATACTCGAACTAGCTATTCCTTATAGAAGAGATAGGAGATATTTAACTATAAGGGGAGTTATAAATAGGTAGTATTAATATAAGTAAGTAGTAGTTTTAAGTAAATACGAATATCTAAGGAGGAGAGACGGCTATAGAGAAGTAGCGCTTATATAGTAGTTAGCCCTAGAGGTAGTACTAGTAGGCTAGTAGGGCTAGCTTATTACGTATAGGCTCCCCTAATATATTACTCTTTAAAAAGGAGTATATATAAGAGGCGTACTAACTCTTAATAGAGGAGTAATAGGTTACGCTTTAAAGATAATAACTTATAGTTTTAAAAGAGAAGAAAGAATATCGTAAATAGTTTAGTAAGCTTTTCTAACTATATAAGTAGATAGTAATTAATTAATTAGTAACTCGTTATAGAATAAATACTAATTATTTATTATTACTCTATTTAATACGTAGTATTACCTATAGTATTCTAGTAGAATTATACTACTTTCTATAGCTTATTATCTTTTAGTTTAAGGACGACTCTACGGTATTTATACCCTTTCTAAAAGTTATTAGTCTTTCCTTTCGCCTTATATAGAGTATAGACTATCGAGTATCTATAACCCTTTAATATTCTAATTACTATAGGGAAGTCCGTTAACTCTATAGCCTTAAATTAAGGAATAATAAGCTTAGAAGAAGCTAGAGTTAGAGGGCTTATAGATATAACTAAAGGAAGAGGAGAAGAAGTCTTCTACTTTTCTATATTTAAATATTAGCTAGACCTTAATCGACTTAGATTCGTATTATAAATAACTAAATATAACTTAAAATACTTATCTTATCTAAATATCTATCTATTTAACCTTTAATTCCTACTTCGTCTTTAATTATTATAAAGGTAGCTTATCTTCTACCTTAGTTTAAGAAGGTTAGCTTTATAACTACCTAGGTAGTTAATTTAGAAGCTATTTTATATTTAATAGAGCCTATTTATACTCTCTATCGACTTTAAAAGAGTCGGTATCTAGGCTAATAGCTCTACTTAGAATTAGTAGTTTAGTAGGTAATTTAGGCGTAGTCTATCTATATCTTATAGTAGGTCCCCTTTAATTTTAGCGTCCTTTAACGCTAGTTTACTACGAGGCGTATAGTAATAATATTAATCTTTAAAGAGTTAAAAAAGTCCTTTATAGCCTTAGTCTATATATTTATAGAATTACCTCTAGTACTATTTCGTAGCTAGTTACTAATTAGTTTATAATTACTCTGTATTTATTTAAGCTATACTTACTAATATATAGTTATAGTCCCTCTTAATATAGCTCTTTAGAGTACTTATTAACTTAAATACCTTCTACCTATTATTAGAAAACTCCGTTTTAGACGTAGTAAGAGTACTTATACTATACTTTTATACCTTATCTATACTATATCTAATATAATAGAAGATCTCTTTAGGAAAGATATTAATCTAGTTCTTAACTCCTTACTATTCGTTTATTAACTAAATATAGAATAAATCGTAATACGCTATTAAACTTACTATAAAAAGGGCTATAATCTCTATAGTCTAGTTAGAGTCTACTACCTTAACGTAGTCTAAGTATAGTTAGTAGGTCGTAATCTTTTTATAAGATATTACTTAATTATTTATTAAATAGATATAAATTAATTAAGATTAAATTAAGAATTAGTAATAGATATATAATCTAGACTTATTAGAGAAAGGATAAGAAAGGATTAAGCTTTAAAGTCAAATTATAACTAAATTTTTAGCGCCTTTTAGAGAAACGTAGCGCTACTTTTTTATTATTACTAATAAATAACCTTAACTCGTTTAGTAATTAATTATTAATTAATAGTAAATAGTTCTTTACCTCTTAATATAACGATATAGATTATAGTTATAAACTTATTATAAACTATTATAATACTTAGTAGTAGTATTATTATAGCTATAGTATTAAGATCTTATAGTAGTACGGTTTCTACTCTATATTATTATACTAAGTAAAGGTACTATAATAGTAGCTAATAAGAAGGTTAGCTACTTTAAGCTAGTTCTAATTAAATACTATATTATAGCCTTTAAAGGCTTTAGCCTAAAATAGTTATTTACTAGTTTACTTAGCGCTAGTATAGTCTTTTATAGTAACCTTAAAGAGATATACTATATATAGCGTTATCTTATTACTATTTAAGAAGCGGGTAGTAGGTTTAACTAATACCTTATACTCTAGAATATCGAAAGCCTTAATAGTTTTTTAACTAATTAGATTAAGCTAGGCTCTATAGTTAATAAGGGCGCGAAGCTTAACTAGATTACTCTTAGAGAGAGTTTAGACTTTAGCTAGGATTCTTTTTTTACGTCCTTAGGTCTTAGGCTCTAACTAGAGTAAGGATAGCTATATAACTAGGGCTAAACGTTTTCTAATTAGTAGAATTAACTTAGGCTAAGCTAGTATCTAGCGCGGTAGTACCTTAAGAAGCTACTACGATTTTATAGCCCTTACTATAGGTATAGCTATAACCTTAGTTAATATTATTTTAGTTAAAGTTACTACTATAGAAACTTAATAAGGTTATAGTAGCGCTACTAGTAAAATTAGTCTTCTTAGAGCTATAGAGGTACTTAATATAGATCGCCTTATCTTAAAGCTCTATAGTAGTACTATATTATTTAATAAGTATTTCTTTAATAATCTTCTTATAGATATATAGCTATAGCTTTATAAAGTAGCTATTAACCTTAAATAGTCCTTTTAGTAAAGGATTAGAAAGCTTTACTTCTTTATTGATAAGGAACCTAAAAAAAATAATAAATATTTAGCCTCTATATAGCTACCTTATATATAATAGCGGTCTTTACCTAGCGTATTAGTAGAGAGAATAGGATATACTCTATAAGCTCTTATATTTCTTATTAGAGAAGTAGTCCTTTAATTACGCGATATTAATAGCGTTAGCTTAGAGCGTTATATACCTCTTTAAGTATTAACTAGCTTTAGTTAATAAACGTTATATTATATATAGTACGTTTTAGACTATTATACTAGACGTATAAGAGGGGAATAAAAAGACTAATATCCCTATAAAGCGGAACGGGTAAGCTAGGCCTAATTAGGCCTAGCTTATCGAAATTAAGGTTATAGCTAATTACGAGTAGCGGACGCTAAATAAGTAAACTCTAGTCGCGTTAGCTAATTACGTATAAAGCTACGAGTTACGACTTTAGCTATCTATCTATCTATTTTCTATCTACTACTATATATAGCTACCTTATACGTTAATTATAGCCTAGTAGTATACCTATATATTTAAAATATATAGCCTAATATCTTTAGCTATAAGTACCTCCTATTCGATAGTAAACGCCTTAGTTAATTTATTATATATCTTTAGTTTATAGTTTTACGAGACGTAGTACTTAATAATTAACTAGATATTCTCGATTAGATTTAGATCTAGTAAATATATAGGCTATAGTAATACGATAAGCCTAAGCTTAGTAAAGCGGTTTTTAATTAGATTAGTAGTATAGATAGGCGCGTTATCTTATTAGAATATCGCGTTAAGGTAGTTTTAATAGTATAGCGTAACTAAAGGATTAATAATTTCGTTAAGATAGCGTTTTATATTAACGCCGCCGCGTTTTCTACCCTCGCCGTATTTAAGCTCGTCTTTAGCCTTAAAAACCTATTAATCTTACGCGCCGTCTAAAGATATAGAACCCTAAACTATAGTAGCGCTATACTTCTTAAATTTTAGGGTTAAATAATCTTAGTTAAATTCCTTAGTAGCGAGACGCGTTATATAGATCTAACTAAAGTAACTAAGTCGAAAAGAAGCTTTATTAGTAAATAGAACGCGCGACTAATCGTCTATTATCTAAAGTACGTAACTCTTAGCCTAGCTTAGCTACTTTACTTTTACTTTATCGTTAAGAAAGGGTTTTAAACGCGAGATTTAGTAGTAGTATCTAGCCTTATTAAATAGTCTTCTTAGCGTATAGTTAGAAGCTATAATATCTTCTAAATTAGTAATATTAAGGAGTAATATACGGTAGTAGTTAGTATTAAGGGTTACGCGGCGTATAAGGCGCTTTCGTATCGAGGTCTTATATATCGGGGGCCGTCTATAGCGTAACGGCGTTAACGGTAGTATTAGTAGTTTATTTATAATACGGCGTACTATAGAAATTAATAGTCTAACCTACTTAGCCGTATCCGCGAGGCTCTACTCTACGCGGTTAAGCCTAAAGGTATAGCTCTTCTTAAATTTACTCGTCTAAACTATATACGTCGAAAAGTTAAGATAGAACTAGAATAGATAAATAGATAGATAGATAGCTAAAGTCGTAACTTATAGCTTTATACGTAATTATTCAATACGACTAGGGTCTACTTATCTAGCGTCCGCTACCTATAATTAGCTATAACCTTAATTTTAATAAGCTAGGCCTAATTAGGCCTAGCTTACCTATTCTACTTTATAGGGATATTAGTCTTTTTATCCCCCTTCTATAGCTATATATATTATATATACGTTTAACTTCTATAACTTAGTTAAGGTACGTAGTATACTATAGTTTCTTTAAGTAAGGAAGTTTAGCCTTTTTAATAAATTAGTCTATTATAAGGTCTATATTCGTAGTAGGCCTAGTATCCTTATAGACTTAGGTAGACTTAGCTCGCTTCTATTTATAGTTATTCTCTAAGATACTCGTTTAGAGCGCGATATACTCTATATATACCTAAGGTCCTCTATCGATATCGTTAATATATCTTTAGTCTCTAGCGTATTAAGTACTTCTTTTAGAGTTAGAATAGTAGTATAGATAGGTACCTCTACTCTATTTAAAGTATTAGTAAATACTAGTATAAGTACTAGAGTTACTACGGCCTTTAGCTAGGGTAGTAGTAGATATATTACGTAGAATAGTCCTATCCTATCCTTAAGTTAGTCTCCTACGTTAGTTCCGTTATCGTTTTAGTATTATAAGCGCGTTAAAATAGTTCTACGATAGTATTATTACTAATTAGTACGCCTTAATAGGTAGTTCTATTAGTTATAGTTACTATAGTAATCTAGAGCTATAACGGTAGTAGATAGAGACTAATATAGTATTTAAACTAGCTATTCTTTATAAGAGTTAAAAGATATTTAACTATAAAGAGAGTAGTAAATAGGTAGTATTAATATAAGTAAGTAGTAGTTTTAAGTAGCTATAAATATCTAAAGAAGAGGAATTAGTCTAGAAGTATAGCGCTTATATAGTAATATATAGCTAAAGTAGTACTAGAGTAGTACTAGAAAGCTAGTAGAGTATCTCTTAATAGGAGGTTCTTAGAAATAGTACCGTTAGTAAGGGCTTCGACTCGTCTAATAGGCTTAAAGTTCTAGTAGATTTTATATTAAATTAAGATAGTTTTAATTAAGTACCTAGTAATTAGATCCTTAGATAGTAAGATAATATCGTCTATTAAAAATTATATAAATATATTACTTAAATCTATAATAGCTATATAGAGAAGTTACTATAAAGAGGCTATTATAGTAATCTAAAGGTAATAGGTTATCTAGAGTTACTATTATTAGCTATAGAATATATAAGTACTCTAAGTAGTATTAATAGAGTATAAGTCCTTAAGAGTTAAAAGATAAGATAGAACGCTATAGTACCGCTACTAATAGTATCTTAAATAGTATAAAAGTACTAGAGAGTAGTTAAATAAGGATATTTATATATTCTTAAGTATATTAAGTTATATCCTTAGAAGGTATACGGCTTTAGTAACGAATATATTATATAGTCTTAAAGGGCTAGTAGTAATCTTTATCGATCTACTATATAATAATAGCTAGTATTAATAGAGTTAATATTAACTAATAAACGTTTTCTTAGCTACTAAGTTACTATAAGCTTAATATAAAATAGCGAATTAGTAAGAAGGAAATTTATTAAAGAGCTATTTATAAGCTAGTAGCGAGGATAGCTACTTTAATAGAAGCCTCTACTAATCTATAATAAGTACCCTCTTAGTATACGTACTACTACCTTTAAAAATAAAGCCTTTAAGGGAGAGAATAGTTATTAAAGAAGGTTATATATAATAAGCTAGCTCCGCTAGCCTTCTAGTAGCGCTTCTAGAGCTTATTACTATTTAAGCGCTACTTTCTCGTAGCTCTCTCTCTTTCTTAGATATTTAAAATTACTTAAATCTACTACTTACTTATATTAATATTATATATTTACTACTTCCCTTATACTTAAAGTAGTAGAAGAGGCTATAGTAAAGGCTATAATAAAGGCTATAATATAACTAGTCTTTAAAAGGAATTTAAAGAGAAAGCTACTAAAGGGTATTAGTAGCGATAATAAGCTATTTAATATAGATCTAGTATTATAGGCTAAATAGTCCTTATATTATAATAGCTAACTAACTAGCTAGAGGTAATTCTTATATAGAAAGTAACTTACTTTCTTAAATAGATAATATAATAACTTTTTAATACTTATTATCTCTACTACTTTAGTTTACTTCTATCTTATTCCTTATCTTTAAGAGTTATAGATATTTACTACTATTAGGAGCTATAGATACTTAAGACGTCCCTTCCTACTCGTAATACTAGCTTTAGTAAACTATATATAGTATAATAAGCTAATATAGTATTAATAGCTATATTTATAACTAGAAGTACTATAGCGCTTTTAAGTACCTATAATAATCTCTTTACTATATTTTATAATAATAATATACTATTATTTACTATATACTACTTCTTCTAACTTATTAGTATACTTAATATTAAGATTTACGTATATTTATCTATATATACTTAATTTTACGTATATCTATTTAGTACTTATATAGATAAGTATTTAATAGCTAATATATATAGAAGATATAGATATTATTTAGTATTATTAAGTTTATAACTACTAATATACTAGAGTATTTTCTTAAAGTCCGTAATCTATTATTTTAATAACTAGACTACTAGTAGTAATACTATAAATATAAAGATTTTTTTATATTTTATTTTATAAGAAAGTAGTTTATATATTATTTATATATTATTTAATTTTAGACTATTTACTAAGTAATCTAGGGATCTATATTAATCTTATACTATCGTTATCTATTTCTTATAATATACTTATTTACTACCTAAATAATTCTTAATTAAGTATCGAATAGGTCTTAAAGTCTAGTTAGACGCTACTAGAAAGATACTAGTTTAGCTCCTATTTAACTATTAGATATTTCTTAAATATCTCTTAAATAACTAAGATACTTACTTCTTTTCCTTCTTAAAATAGGCCTCCTTTAGCTCCTTAAGCTTTTTAGTTCTACGCTTCTTTATTAGGCTAATTATAGTTAGCTTAGAATCGAATTAGCGCTAAATAAGAAATATACGTTACGACTTCCTTAAAATTATTAATACGCTTCTATATAGCTACTACGTCTACTTAAATATCCTTTAGAGTAAGGTTATAGTAGAATCCTAATATATTTAATTAGCGTTTATTAATTAATTCCTAATTAAATCTACTAAGGGCTAGCTCTATAATATTCTTCTTTAGATTATCCTTAGCTATATATAGGAGCTATTCTTAATTAGCTATAATCTAATTATTATTTAACTTTAAAAAGACTAACGTTAATCTAATAATTAGTTTTAAAGTATATATAAAGTAACCCTATAGTATCGTAGGATTTTAAGATAAGTTAGTATTAAATAGCTCTTAAATAATCTTAAAACGCTTAATATATACTATATATATATCCTCTACCTATATCTAAGCGATATACTATCTTATTAAGAAATACTATAGAAATAGCTTTATTTATAGGCTATTCCGTATTAGTTTCTAAAACGAATCCTAATCGAATCTTATTTACTACTAGAATAATTAGAAAAGTACTTATAGCTTTAGTATATACGGCTACTAGATAGTTATAGTATACCTAATTAGTAAGAACGACCTAAGAAACTATTCTAAGTAGTACTAAAGGTATTTAAAGATTAAATATTAGTCGTTTAAGAATTAAATAAGAGTCGTTTTTTATACGATTATAAATTAATATTTATTTATTTAGGAATTAAACTATAATTAAATACTAAATATAAAAGACCTTTTTTTAATAAAGAGTTAGTAAAAGGTTAAGAACTAATTAAGAAGCTTAACGCGACTTAGCTTACTAGCTAGCGCTAAGGCTCTAGCGCTAGTATACCTACTTCTTAAGAGTACGTATAACCTAGCTTTATCTTTAGAAGCTAAATCCTATAGTAGTAGTTAAGTAGTAGTTATAGGGTAGTAGTAAAAAGACTAGTATCCCTATAAAGCGAAACGGTAGAGCTAGACCTAATTAGGCTAGTAGATACGATATCTAGGTTTTAGCTAATTACGAGTAGTAGATACTAAATAGATAGACTCTAGTTACGTTAGCTAATTATATATAAAGCTTTAAGACGTACTTTATCCTATTATTATCTACTATCTCGTATAGCTACCCTTAGCGTTAATAATAGTCTAATAGCGTTATAGTATATTAATAATATATAACGTAATATCTTTAGATAGTAGGGCCTTTTACTTAACGGTAAACGCCTTAATAAGCTTATCGCGTATCTTTAGTTTATAGTTTCGTAAGATATTATATTTAATAATCGACTAGATATTCTTAATAGGATTAAGGTTAGGCGAATATACTAGCTATAGTAAGATAATAAGTCTAAGCTTAGTAAAGTAGTCTTTAATTAGGTTAGCGTTATAAATAGGCGTATTATCCTATTAAAATATCGTATTAGGATAGCTTTATTAGTATAGTATAATAAACGGGTTAATAACCTTATCGAGATAGCGTTTTACGTTTATATTACTATATAAACTACCCTTATTATATTCTCCTTTATTACCTTAAATATCTATTTATTTAACGCGCCGTTTAATAATATAGTACCCTAAACTATAGTAGCGCTATATTTCTTAAATTTTAGCGTTAAATAATCTATATTAAACTCCTTTGTTACTATACGTATTATATAGATCTACCTAAAGTAACTAAGCTAAAACGAGGCCTCGTCGGTAAATATAACGCGTCTCTAGTCTTTTATTATCTATAATTAATAGCTTTAAGCCTATACTAGCCGCCGAGCCTTTACTCTATCGTTAAGAAAGGGTTTTTAGCGCGAAATTTGTAGTAGTAGCCTATCTTATTAAAGATTTATCTAAGTATATTATTAGAAGTAATAACGTCTTCTTAATTAGTAATATTAAGGAATAATATATAATAGTAGTTAGCGTTAAGGGTTACGTAGTATATAAGGCGCTTTTATATTAAGATTTTATAAATTAGTAGATAGCTACGTCGCTTTAGTATTAACGGTAGTATTAGTAGTTTATTTATAATATATCGTACTATAGAAATTAATATTCTAACCTACTTAGTTATATCTACGTAGCTCTACCCTACTTAGTTAAGCCTATAGGTATAGCCCTTCTTAAATTTACTTATCTAAACTATACCGACGCGTTAAAAAGACGAGATAAAAAGATAAGATAGCTTTTAGATAATAACGCGATAAAGTACGTATTAAAGCTTTATACGTAATTAGCTAATACGACTAGGGTCTACCTATCTAGCGTCCGCTACCCGTGATTGGCCGAAACCTAGATTCCGTATAGGCTAGTCTAATTGGGCCTAGCTCTTCCGTTCCGCTTTGCAGGGATACGCGTCCTTTTGCTACCACCCTGTAGATAGCTCAACGAGCGGGCCCGATCTGGGGACGGGATCACAGGGATCTCTGGATCGACCAAGCTACTGGACTTCACCTGCCCACGTCCCCTTCCGTTCTCTTTACATGTATCTTCGGGACATTATTCAGACCTTTGCTTTGCATCTGGAACCTTACAAAGAACGTGGGCCCCACGCAGGGACCCAGCTACACGTGGATCGGGATTCGAACATGACAGCGGCTGTATGCACGTTACGACACTCGGTCTCCGACCATCGTTCGCTGCGGCCTTGACTGTCGTTTGTGTCGTCCCATCGTCAAGCCTGACGTTAACCCGAGATTTGTGCAAGTAGGTAGGTAACAGTCCAGTGAAAACAAGGCAAGTATCTGCGCCCCCTTCGACTCCTCTCCTTGGCCATCCGTCCCCTCAGCTTTGCAAATAGACATGGCGTGGCCCCTGACCGCTATCCCCGATACAGTCTCGCTGTGGTCTGGGTTGGCAGTACTTTGTGCTCTCTACCTCATAGGCCGATCGATCTACGACGTCTTTCTTGGTCCACTTAGCAAGTTTCCCGGACCGCCGCTTTGGGCGTTGACCCACATACCACGACTTGTCGCCCAGGCCGCTGGTGTCGAAAGCCAGGTCCATGCCAAGCTTCATCGACAATATGGCAATGTCGTCCGGGTTGGGCCGCGCGAGCTGTCCTTTACGAATGGCGCTCAGGCGTGGAGAGAAATATATGGTTTCCGAAAACATGGCCAAATCCAACCAGGCAAGGACAAGATCTTCTACGTGAATCCATCGGAAGGAGTCCCAAGTATCCTTGGAGCGAGCGATGTGAATCATGCTCGAGTGAGGAGGATCTTGGCACACGCCTTCAGCGACAAGGCTCTCAAAGACCAGGAACCATTGCTGAGAAGATGGATGAGCCTCATGAGTAGCAAATTGGGTGAACACGCAAATGGCGTAGATCGAGTGGACATCATGAAGATCTACAATTGCACCACTTTTGACGTAATGGGTATGCATCGTACCACCAGCCCGCAACAGTAACTCTTGCTAATCGAGCAACCCAACGCACAGGCGAGCTAACCTTCAGCGAAAGTCTCGGTATGCTGCAAGACTCCAAATACAGCCCTTGGGTGGAGACAATCTTTCGGAGTATCAAGACAGCAACCCAATTCCGCAGCCTCCGCCAGTTCCACGCCGTCACCCGTTTCATACTGGATGAAATTCTGTTCAAGAGCAAATCCGCGCAGCTCCAGCTCAGGGAACACCAACGCTACACCTCAGACCGCGTGAACCGCCGTTTGGAGCGTGAGCCCGACCATCCGGACTTCTGGACCAAGATTCTTGCTAAACATGAGGAAGAGGGTGGGTTGACGCTAGAAGAACACTACTCCAACGCCTCGCTATTTATGATGGCTGGTACTGAAACAACCGCCACGGCGCTCTCCGGAACGACTTATCACTTACTACGTAACCCAGAGTGCCTTAAGAAGCTGACTGAAGAAATCCGAAGCGCTTTCGATGGGCTCGATGACGTGACTCTCGATAAAGCCGCCCGGCTGAGATATGTCCACGCAGTGTTGCAGGAAGCCATGCGTCTATATCCCCCGCTACCTATTGCGCTCCCCCGGACTACGCCTGTCGGAGGGTCAACGATCTGCGGCGAGTATGTGCCCGCAAATGTGACCGTTGGTGTCAATCACTTTGCTACGTACCGGATGGAACAGCACTTCAAAAACCCAACCGAATTCCATCCAGAGCGGTGGCTTAGTGACCCGGAATACTTACACGATCACCTGGATGCTGTAGAGGTAAGTTACTACGGATGGAATTGGTGGAGACGCTGTACTGACGTCCACTTCCTCTGCAGCCGTTCTCTATCGGTCCCAGAAATTGTCTAGGTAAAGTAGGTTTACTGTTGTCTATCCATGAGTAGCATGCTCCTTGGCTAACGAGGTATAGAATCTTGCTTGGCATGAGATGCGGCTGCTGTTGGTGGGTGTTCTGCTTCACTTCGACCTACAGCTGGATGAAGCGTCAGAGCATTGGGACGATCAGAAGGTCTATACGCTTTGGGAGAAGCGACCCTTGTGGTGCACTCTGAAAGCAGTCAAGTCCTAGACGATAACGCCAGTGTTGTACAATGGACGTAGTGAAATTGACGGCTATGAGATTGTCGGCTACGGGGTCTGATAGCCACGGAGAGAATACTCTGTATGTCTCACTGAAGCTGGTGCCAACTTTACGCCCGTTGCGTTCTCGGACTTGCTGCTCGCAGATGTATCGTCCGATGCAAGCACGTGGACTTTCCAATATGGCCCTATCTCCGAGGCCGAGTTGTCTGTGCCGGTTCTTCTGTTACAGAGGCGAGGGAGACAGCATCTACCACAATTTGCAACATCTTACGGACGCCGAATAACACGGCCTCCGACCCCTAGTACTCGGAGTTCTAACATGACGCCGACTGCAGAGAGTTCTGGTCAAAGCTGCACAACCAGCTAATCTTAGGAAGAAAGCATATCTATTCTTTGGTGATTCAATCAACAACAATCATATTCTATCTCGACCAAGAACGACAACTTCGCTCAACAACATGGCTATTCACCAGGAAGTTGCACGGCCAGCACCGACGACTCAAACCGATGCACAAGCGAGCGGCGTTACCACTTCAGTAGTACAGCTGCTACGCTCCCTCGTGGCACAGGCGCCAGAGATCAAGCGAGACTCTTCTGCGACCAGTGAACTAATCGCGGCCTCACAGGCCTTGACCGAGGCGCTCCAGAGGCCGGATGAAGTGATTGCATCCGTCGCCTTCTCTGGTTGTCGGTACGCCTGCGTACGAGTGGCTCTTGAGATGGGTCTCTTCGAAAAATTGGCCGCTGCACAGGTCCCATTGACTGCAGCCGCACTGGCGAGAGAATGTCTTGGCGCCGACCCTCAGCTCGTCCTCCGCATAACCCGTACCCTGGTTGGCATGGGATTTGCGGCAGATGCTCAAACCCAGGATGGCAGCAACGCTTTCATAGCCACCCCGGTGACCCGCCATCTTACCTTACCGAGTGCCCGGGCAGGTCTAATCTTCCACTTCGACCAAAGCTTTCCCGTCCTGGCCAATGTCGCTCCCTTCTTTCGCCAGAACGGCTTCCAAGTCCCGCAGGGTGTCGAAAAGGGCGTGTTTCAATACACATACAACACTGATGAGGATGTCTACTCATACTGGTCCCGAGACCCCAAGATCATGGCCAACTTCAACGTCTTTATGCAGGGCTACTTTGGCAGCCCGGCTATGTCCTACCCGACCAGCTGGTTCCCGTTCGACCAAGTGTGCTTGGACGGCTTCGAAACCAGCCGGAGTGAATACGTGTGGGTGGACATCGGAGGCGGCAAAGGCCACCACTCGCAGGAGCTCGTGGATCGCTATCCCTATTCACGTGGCAAGTTTGTCGTGCAAGATCAAGCCGAAATCTTGTCGAGTGACTCCAACGACGAGCCTCCACTTTCGTCGCGCATCGAGAAGATGCCGCACAACTTCTTTGAGGCCCAGCCAGTCCATGGCGCCCGTGTCTACGCTTTCGAGAATGTGCTGCATAATTGGAGTGACGCCCAGTGCAAGACGATCCTCACCCACGTCCGCAACGCCATGACTCCTGGCTATAGCAAACTCATCATATCCGGCCAGGTGATTGCTGACACCAACGTTCCGTTGATCAAGAGCGCCTATGATGCTTCTATGCTGATGGTTTTCGGCGGTGCTCAGCGAGGCAAGCAGCAATGGACCGACTTGCTCGCAGGTGTCGGGCTCACTGTGACCAAGTTTTGGCTGCCACCGAGACATGCACATGACAACGGCATCATCGAAGCCGATCTTCTATAGTGGATGAATTTGAATCTGCTCAGTTGGTTGGTGCTCACCCTAGTGTGGTACGCGAGTGTCTGGTGTTCACAGATGACGTTAACTCACATGCGGGCATAATGACAAGCAATATTTCGTTAGTCACATATCTTTTTGTGGCTTTGTGCGCCTATAGACGAGAACAATCGCTCTAGAGACTGTACCACGATATGTTCTGGAACTCATTGAGGTAAGATATTGCCAAAGTGCTACATAGTGCAAGTCTGAGTCTCATACTCCCAGGTATAGCAGGCCCCATACACGATCGCAAAGCACAAACAACCACGCCCACAATAGCAGACCCCAGGTTGTTTTGGGCTTCCCTGTGGCTATTACGCCAAAAGCCTGGTTTGCGAGTTCTTCCCGCCTTCGACTCAGCTCACACATCGCAGCACCAAGATCGGCATAGCTCACTGCTGGTGGATGTTTGCCGCTGACAATGAGCTTGTACCCAGTACACTCAGTACCATCCGGATCGTGTATGGTGGGTGGGTCGGCGAAAATGTACTTCAGTAGAGGACTTGCACCATCATTCGATTGCGCTGCCTTGTCACTCGGCTCCGTGACAGCGACCGACTGATACAGGTTGCAAGCACGTGAGATGTCCGTATACAGGTGGTGCATACCCCATTTGACGAAGGAAGTGACAACAGCCGGGGTGTGCCGCGACAGACCTGGATTCAACGAGGCAGTCCGCAGCTGAATGACCGTCGGAGGTTTGTACGCACCACCCGCTTCGTCTCGAAGATTGCGTAACGCGGCAACGACGGCGACAGCAGTGTCGTAAAGCAGCGACATGCCGGGTTTGCTCTCATTCGCTCCTACACAAACAAAGACAGTTGCGGCGTCCCGACAGCATTCTTGCAGAGCTGCGGTGTCAGTGGAGGTGCCTTGCACTATTCGAAGTGCCGTGCTTTCTGTTGGGAGGGCTGGAAAAAGTCTCCGAAGTTTGTCCTCGGATCGGACCAGGATGCACAGCTGTTCGTGTTGCTGACGGTCGTTGAGTAAACAGCGCAAGACAGCTGAACCGCACGCCCCGGTTGCCCCTAGGATTGTATATTTGACCATTGAAGTTTGGTTGATCGTTCTGTAGGAGGCAGCCGTCCCTCAAATGGTCAAAGAACGGAAGCAATGTGTAGTTCTCAAGTACCGTTGCAGGGGCGCCCGTGAGATGACCTGTGACAAGCACTGTACCCCAAGAACACCAACAACTCCATTCCAACTGAAGCCCGATCGAAGTTGATCAGGCGCTGTCTGGTTCCCGAGCTGAGTTTCGTCGGAGTCCGACATGCATGTCAAGAGCTAGGCGGTGTCCTAAAATGCGTTTCATGTGCTTGCGTCAGTATGACGCCCAATGCATCTTCTATCATCCGAACCGCCTTCAACGTTCCATGTACACGAGTACATGTATTCCAGTGGAAACAACTTACCGAGAGTGTGTAAGATACGTCAGCCAATCAATCCTGTCTGATAGCTGTAAAATCGCAGTAGTAAATAAGTGTCATACAGCATTCGCCGCACTCTGATCGGTCATTGTCACTGCGTCTTGTACTGTTCCTAGTTTTCTGCTTTGATCCATTGAAAGAACGGTGCTCCCGAACTTTGAATGATCGAGCGCCGTCCATGTCCAGCGATATGTTACCCTCCACACTGACAAGTGATGCGAGTGATGGCACAGTTGATAGTAAGGCAGCGACGACTTTCGACACCTGTAAAGACTGCCGTAACGCTCCGGCATTGGACGACTCCTCAAGGATCTGGCCGAGCTCTCTGCGCCTGCCTGGGCTACCGCATTGTGTCCGAATCGATCCCTGATGTGCCGTCGGATGAAGATGCTGCCATTTTGTCACCATTTGGACAAGCATACGGTTGTGCTGGATCAGTTGAAGCTGCCAAAGTGGTGTGGCGTCGTTTGCCCAGGTATGCAGGCTTCCAAGCTATCCTCGGTAGAAGCTTTCTTCCATCGAACTTCAGCCATGTAGCGAGGAAGACAACAGCGGTGTTGAAGGCGACGAAAGCCAGAGAAATGCCCACGTTTCGCCATCGATGGTCGTAGAACATGCTCGCACCAGCGGCAAATTGGTCGCCGGAAGCATATGCGCAGAGTTCACATAAGCCCTGGTTTCCCGTTTTGACGTAACCACCTGCCTCAGCAATGAAGGATGCGGCGTACTGCTCGCATGACTTGCCGGCTGGAGGTGGGAAGGTTGATAATTCCTCTGGTTTGCAAACAACGGGTAGGCCATGCACGGCAACTGTAAGCATGCCCTCGAGCATGTAATGGTAAGGGTTGGCCCATACTATCCACGAGCGCCAGAAGGTCGGAACAGCGTTGTACGGGACGAAGGCTCCACAAAAGCTGAGTGTGAACAGGAAGAATGCTGTGCTGAGCATCGACGCGAGGAGTTCGCTGGGGGTGAATGCCGCAAACATTTGGCCGTAGGAGACGCAGTAGAGCTCGTACACCTGTACCATAAGCCACATATAGCCTGCGGCGGAACTGCTGGGCTGCGTCACACCCAGACTGCAGAACCACTGCGAATTCAAGTCAGTTCGATGAGGACCGATCTCGAGTTTGACATGGGGACCATACCCAAGAGACGAAGTACAACGTCCCAGCAAGAATGGATAGCGGTAGCTCCACCACTACGGCACCGATCGTCCACGCCAGCCAAGAGTACATCCGGGATTGATTCTCACGGCACGCGAAGATCGTCCGCGATTGCATGAAGGGTGGCTGAAGTTGTTGGACCAGCGGCGGCGCTACAGCAAGCACAAGGAATATACTGAACAGCCGGGACTGCATCTCTTGACTGGCGAACCCAGCCTTGTAGAACGTGAAACCATTAAACAAGGCGCATGACTGTAAGTTTCGTTGTCAGTGTAATGACTTTGAAATCCACAAGCTGTGAAGGAGGGTCACTTACGACTTGAATCACAATCTTGCCATATGTATATTCTGGCTTCCGCCATTGGGCGGTGAATGCTCGTCTGAGTACAACAAGTGTCTGCGTAAGAAACGATGCCGCATAATAATTAGAATCATCTGAAACCGAGGTGTCGGTTTGAGTCGCCGGTGGAGTCTCCATCGCGCGCGTTATCTGGCCAACCCGTACTCTGTGCTCTTTCGAGAGAGCCCACATGTCCGCCCAGTCGGGCCCACGATAGTCAGGGTTCCCGGCACCGATGGATGTGAGCATATACTCGGCTAATCAAGCAGCATCAGGATGATAATCCAGAATGTTTGAGACAGTTTTGCACTCACCTGGGTTGGCATCTGCAGCACAAGGAGCTGCACCTTGGCTTTCGAAGTAGTCTATCATGTTACGTGCCCCATAGCCGAGTGGACCGTTGTAGACGCAGCGTCCACCAGAACCAAGCAGCAGCAGATCATCGAAAAGGTCTAGGAGGTTTGAAGATGGCTGATGGATCGTACACAATACCGCAAGACCAGTATCGGCCAGTTTCCTCAGAGCCCGTATCACGTTGTAGGCCGCGGCAGAATCAAGACCAGATGTAGGCTCGTCCAAAAAAAGCAGCGTTTCTGGCTTCGCAGCGAGCTCGACAGCGATTGTGACCAGTTTTCGTGTTTCAGAGCTGAGTCCTTGACCTGCTATTCCGATAACAGCGTTGGCGGCGTCACGAAGTTCGAGGATGTCGAGGACGTAGTCACAGTAGGCGTACTTTTCCATAACGGGAACTGTAGCCGGCTGTCGAAGGACTGCTGAAAACCTAAGAGCTTCGAGCACAGTAGACGTCTCCTCGTGAAGGTCCATCTGTTCGGCGTACCCAACCTTCCTTCGAAAGGATTTGGGGAGCGGTCTACCATTCACCCGAAAACTCCTGCTTTTTGTTAGCATCAGTTGTTAAGGTAGGCATCCTACTGGTAGACAAACCCTTCAACATCTCCTCGCTGTACGCTTCGCTGTGCCAGGCAGTTCAAAAGCGTCGTTTTCCCTGTGTTATTCTTAGTCTTGCATGACAAGCGGGCCATATTGATGGCCAAGTCAACTCACCTGCGCCCGAAGAACCCATTAGCGCGGTAAGGTTCCCACTGCTCACAACGCCTTCAATAGATCTCAGGAGCTGTTGCTGGCCGTTAGGAGTTGGAACCGTCAAACTGACCCCTTGGAAGGCGAATGAGTAGGCTCTACGTGCGGCTTGTGAGCTCTCCGTGCGGTGTCTAGCGACCCGCGAGGAAACAGATACTGGGTCCTTGCTTGGTGGCCATTCCTGCTCGTCGTCCGATGGCAAGCTTGTGGAGTGTGACTTGAAATGCTCCGTCGAGCTTGGAAGACATCCTCGCTTGAACACTCTGAGCCACACGCCGCCTGCGCTCGTCCCGGACGTTTCCATTCCCACGACGGTGAGTGCAACGTTAAAAGCACAAAAGGCAACCAAAATACCGATATTTCTCCAAACGTGCGAGTATGAGTACCCAAGAGCGTGAACGTAATCCGAACCAGAGACTACGCTGTTGCCCAGCGTGCTACCGGCGAGAGCACAGCTTTGAGAAGTTGGTTCCGTTCCAGGCCCGTACGGAATCAATTGCGGAGGGACACACTGAATTGCCTTGCCGGAGAACTCGTTGATGATGAGGACCTCAAAAGCGTACTGCAAAGGATTCACATAAATGATCCACTTGAACCAAGGTCGCATAGAGGCTGGCGGTATCACGTAGCCAATGTATAGTATAAGCAGCTGAACTGTGACGCCTGCAAAGCCGAGCGCCATATCGAGAGATCTGAATATAGCAGCGGTAGCTCGGAAAAGACTGTACATCACCAGAGTAGCCAACCAAAGGCAGAGCACAGAGAGGAAGAACTGATGCGCCGTTCTACCAAGATTGCTGAGGAAGTATATGACGAGTTCGAAAAGTAGCACTTGAGCGAGGACCATAGGCGCATCGAGTAGGAACTGTGCAACGGCCAGGGCAGCAGGGCGATGGAACGAGAAACTTTTGTGTTTCAGCATGATCGGTTTTGCGTCGAATCCAGCTATTGTCTCGGCTCCGCCCAGTACCATGTTGAAGAGCAACAGGAAGAAGACAACTCCACCGCGGAGGAAGACACCATTCGATGTATCGGGTGTATTGTAGAACAGGCTGCCCACAACCAAGGATTGGAATAAGATGCCGCCCCACTTCCCGAACAGAGAGGCCTTGTCACCCCATATGATCTGCGATTGCCGTTGAGCACAAGTCAGAACTTGTCGCCAGAAAGGTGTAGCGTACTTCTTTTCGCGATAGGTAGCATCAGGCGTCTTATGGGTCATGTCCTCAGCTGCCACATCTTGCGCCTGTACACTTGCTTCCAGTTCTTCGATGTCCTGTATATTCCGTCGATAAAGCTCACTCTCCCGATATCGCAATACGAAATCCTTTCGTGCGTGTGGGACATGACCTTCATGACCGGCACGAGCGCGCCTTTCGTGTGGATTTGCCATCGAAATCAAGAAGTCGGCGGTTGTCAGGTTCTCCGGATCCTCAAAGCCCAAGTCCACGAAATGCTGACGCGCCTCTGAAGTTGGTCCAAAGTACAGGCACTTCCCGTCATCAAGCAGAATTACTTTATCGAAGGCTTCGTACAGCGTCTCGCCCGCTTGATAAAGTGCGGCTGCAGTCGATATCTGTCCCGCATCGGTAAGCGATCGAAGCGCGGCGATGTATGCTAAAGCACTACTGGAGTCCAGGCCTCGTGTCGAATTGTCCCACATCTGCACAGCCGCGTTGGTCACCAAGGCCTCTGCTATCGATACTCTCTTTCGCTCGCCACCTGAGATGCCACGTATGAAAGCGCTGCCGACTCTTGTGTGCAGCGTGTGCTGGATCCAGAAGAGTTGGGTCACTCCGTTCAAGATCTGGCGAGTGTAGGAGCTAGAACCCTTTGCTTTGCTGCGAATTGCGAAATCCAAGGTTTGTTTTACATTGAGTGTAGCGAAGTGAAGATCCTCTTCGGGGTTGTAGGAAATAGTACCGCTGCCTTTCCGATTCACCTCTGCTGCGTCCATCCCACCGAACTTCAGCGTACCTGAGATATCGCTGTAACCATCCCGCTGATTACCAAGTACCTTTAGAAGGGTCGAGCAGCCGGCCCCTGGCCGTCCTAGAACGAGGAGCATTTCACCTGGCCAGATGCATCCATCGATGTCTTCGAGAAGTGGAGGTTGCTGATGAGCTGCCGGGTTTGACCACTTGCCTTTGGTCATCCAGCGTCGGATAACTCGCAGTGTATTCAGTAGAGGATCACCGCTAGTGGTCTGCTCCACCACTGATCGTGTTTTGCCAACGACTGTCAGGCCGCGGAAGATGACTCCTGCGCCACGAGCATTTTGCTCGCTGGTGGCAGTGCTCAGATTCCCGCCATCGTCCTTCAGCGGACGCAAGAGCCGCAGAACATCGACTTGGCCTAGCTGAGGATTTGGTTGTATGAATTGATGGGGTTTGCAGGACTGTCCGAGATTATCGATGTCTGACTTGTCCACAGAAATGGGGGTGTTGTTTGGTTCGTCCATGTTGAGGAAAGATCAAAGCTGGTACCCTTCAAGGAGAGATCAGAGTCGCCATTGAGCATGGTAGGAGTAGCAGCGACATCGTGTTATGCCAGCACAGTGCTCCCGTACGCAAGCAAGTCGGCACAACGTAGACAGCCAGCATCGCTATTGGGTGGTGTCGGACTCGGAGGCCGATCACGTGGACGGTGACTTGAGACAGAGCATAACACACCCCGGTCCGCGATTTGCGCAGTATGGCTGGCCGAAAATCAAAAGATGCCAGAATCAGAATTGGCAGAAGCTGAGAGTGCTATAGTTCAATGATGATGCGCGGTTGAAAAATCGCGAGCGGACCAATTCTCTCTGCGCTCCGCACCAAGCATATCCGGGTTGTTGTAGCGACTGCGTTATCTAGATCAATGTAGTATAGGTATGCATAATGTGACCGACCCCCGTCGTCGTCATTTTGACTACTGTTAGCAGGCTAGATCAAACCGATAGCAACAGCAACAACGTGCTTGCCTTCATAGCTCATACTAACGCTGATCGCACTCAGTCTGGCTGCCTTCGCCGCGATATCTGCGTCGCCAGAAAGCTGAGAAGAGCCAGTAGTCAGCGCAATTCCACAGAGGTTACCATCACTCTTCGAGCACACTTACCGCGACTTCGGGCATACCACCATCATGGGTCAAGATCTCGATCATCTTCATAGCTGCACCCGCTCCCTGTGTGCGGGTACGTAGAGACTTGAACACAGCCTCCTTAGCGCACCATCGGCCAGCGAACGCAGCGCGAACGTCTACATGTGCCGTCGCCGATGCCACTTCGGCCGGTGTAAAGTTGCGTTCGATGAATGTCTCGTTCAGATGCGAGTCGAAGTCGGTTAGACAGACCATGTCAATACCCACGCTACGCACGTTGTGTTTCGACCCCAGCGGCAATGCAGCGCTGCCGACACTAGTCTGCTGAATCGCTCGTCGCACATGTGCAGTGATATCAGGATTGTCGTGATATTTCTGCGAATCTTGTTGTCTTGGACCTGCGCTGGTGGTGATGGTACCGTTGGGGCCAAGCCTTGCCATGGGATCCAAGAGCATCGTTCGTGCATCTCCTTTTGACCATGGCGATGTCTCAAGAACGCGGACGACTTTATGCTCCATGAGTGCCTTCGCGTATTCGCGGTCGGCTTTCTCGCAGCGCTGCTGTGCTCGTCGGGCGTAGGCCTTGTACATCGCATGCGACTGCGTCGCAAAAAGGTACTTAGGGGCGACTCCGATCATTTGGCCTCCCTTCTGACCAAAGCCGAACGAGGTCAGCATGAATGCCTGGATCTCCGTATGCACTGGCGTGGTCGGGAGGCACAGATGGTCGTAGTTGCGCCATGCTGGATCAATGTTGTCGGCGTTGCGATTGCCCGGGATGCAACGAGACTGCAAAGCTTGTAGACACCCATTGAGCATCCATGCTGCAGCAGGTGCTTTAGGATGACCGGTCACGGCTTTCTGGCAGATCGCCCACATAGGTTTTGCTCGCGTTCGTCCCAGGTGGTCCATTTGTACGCATAGAACTTCAGGCTCGTTCGTGTCATTAGCTTTGGTGGACGTCCCGTGCAGAGATGCAAGGCCGATGTCATCAATTGACAAGCCCCATCTAGCCAATGCAGCACGCAGTGGTGATGGAGATGCACGATGCACGAGCTGCTCGAAGTTGGGCGCGTTCGTTGCCATGCCAAACTCAAAGTGCTCCGGGGGAGTGAACGGAGTTTCGTACTCGTACCCGTCTTCGCTGGATCCCGAAAAGGTCGTTGAGCCGTCCGTGTCCGAATTTGATGATTGGGCAGAACTGTTCCTGGACATCCCATCAGAGCTGGTATCCTGCTCTTCGACCCTCACTGAAGACTCGGGCGTTGCACCTGCCAATGTTTCTCGTGCGAAAGTGAGGATGCCCTGCCCCGGCGCGGGCACTGACCTGCTGACGCCGTCTGCTGCCATGGCCGAGCCTGCGACAATGCCGTAAATGGGTAGGCCCATTTCTATAGCCAGATCTGCTCGGCACAGGAGCTGTACTCCGCACCCATGCGCTTCCACGAATCCCGCACGGCTTTCTGCAGTAGGCCGGGACATTTCTGAAGGTAGTCTCCCTTTAGCGAGCTCCTCCTCTGCGTTGGCAGTAGCTTTGAGTAGGGCGAACCCGTATGCTTCGTCTTCTTGCAGATCGTCGACGCCTCCCACGATGCATACCCGCGTTTTGCCGGACATGATCGATTCGAAGCCGGAGTCTACCGACTCAACGCCTGTAGCACAAGCGCCCACTGGTGTCTTGATAGGACCCACTGAGCCAAGGAGCAACATGTTGACCCATGCCGCCGTTGTATTTGCGTACGTATCTTGCAAGGTATCGCTGTCGACCGTCTTGCCGAGGAACATGTCCTTATAGAGATGCCTTGTTTTCAGTGCACCACCCATGGATGTGCCAATGAAGTTCCCAATCTCGGAGGGATGGATATGTTTGAACAGCTCCAGTGGGTCCGGCATCCCGGCTGAGTAAAAGGCTTCTGCAACACAGCAGACCGCATACAGACTGACCGGATCCAGCTGTCTGACGAGGTCCTCTGGTACGCCATATCTACTGGCATCGAATCCCGAAGGCAGTTGTCCAGCCACTCCACCCCAACGGAACTCGGTCGCCTTAGGCACCATGACCGTGGCCCCACGTCGGAAGCGTACTCGACATCGATCACCTTCGTCCGAGATCTGAATGTGTACGTTGACTCCATGCCGACGCTTGAATGCTTTCGCGACGGCTAGTGATGTCTCGTAGGCCTCCAGGTCATCCGCGATGCTTATTTCTTCCAACGACTCCTTGTTTTTCGGGTCATAGCCGACTATGTCCGGATCTAGAGCCCTGATGCCGGTATGCTTGCATATGTGATCTCCATAACGTTGCTCGATCTCATCATCCAAGACCGTCTCCCTCGTCTTGACATCGACCCATCCTACATACTGGCCCTCTTTCCGTGGTTCATTGACATGTGTGATGAGGCCCATCATCCAAGCAAGTTCGACCAGAGCGGCGGTGCCAAACCTCCCTCGGCTTTCCCACTCCCACCGTGAACGTGCACTTCCAAGCGGGCCAAGTTCAGAGAAGCCAACTATGACCACAGTACTCGCAGGGTCTGCTTGCGCTGGCAAGCCGTGTTGCAGCGGCTGCACCTCCTCCATGTAATCTGGCAAGCTTGGAAATCCAACATGAAGGGTGGTGCGGGCTCTGATACGGTGGGCACTTTTCTGATCATCCAGATATTGTGTACCATGTTCTCGTTCGTCTTCGGCTTCAATAGCTTTTGCGATTGCTGCTTCCTGCCGTATGGCTTTCCGTGCTTCCGCGAGAATGATATGGCAGTCCTCCAGCTGGCCAAGTCCGCCACTGAAGTCAACAATAGGCGTCTGCCCTTCACACATCTCCCGCATCTCTGAAGTCATAAGTACGGCGATGTTCAAAGCCATTTCCGCGATGGAGAAGGTCAGGACACCGTGCTGCTCAACTGTCGCCGCGACTATATCGTTTTGATTCATCAGGCCCGTTGAACGGGTCCAGCCGATGTTGACGCCGCAGATTGACAGTTCGCTGTGCCACGACTCTGATTGGACTTTTCGCAAGAGGCTTTCAAGGCCTAGTTTCGACTCAGAGTACAGACCATCTCCACCAAAAGCACCATGGTTTGGTGAGAGCGGCAGAATAACTTGCGTGGGGTTTGTATCGATGCCGCGAGCTCGTTTGTTCCCGATAACACGACCCAGGAGCCGTAGTATGTTCGTTGACATCAGGCGATGCGCGAATTCGCTGCGAGCCCCAATTTCATCGAGCTCGGTGCCGCCTTCGGGGATCGCTGCAAACGGCAAAATCGCATCAAGATCTCGGTCCATGCCTTGAGGGTCGAAAATGTGATCGATTAGCTGATCGCAATCAGCGATGCTGCCCTGGTTGAACGGAAAGAGTATGAGTTCGGAGTCTCTTGCGCCATCGACTTCATACATGCGCTGGAAAGATTGAGCTACTGACGAGGGCGTGCGACTGGTCGTCACGATCACGCGCGCTCCACCAGCGAGTAGGAGGCGTATCACCGCGGCCCCGATTGAGTTCTCACCCGCTCCAGTAACTAGCACCTGCTTACCGGAAAAGCTAATGCCGGTCTTCATAGCACCGCTCAGAGTCGCGAGTAGCCAGTCTGTGAGCTGTACATCGGCAGGCCATTGGTCCCGACAGCGCACTCTGACTGCAGCCCGGATATCAATGATAGATCCAGCAAGAAGCGTGGTTCGAGATATAAGCTTGGCATAGTCCGTTTTTCCTGGAGTATCGTATCGAGAGGGTTCGGATTTCTGGTTGTTATCGCTGAGGCTCACAATCTTGTCGGAATAGCAAGAATTCAGAGCTGGGTGCGCCCGTGGAGTCAGCGTGATACCTCCTGTGATTGCCTTCTCCAGGATTTGCAGCTGCGCTCGAGCCTCAACGGTCAACTTGTGACCATGATGCGTGCGTAATTGTCGTCCCCGGGTACGTGCAATAGTGGCGAGCTCATCGTCGGCTTTGTTCGCCATGGCAATGAGGAGGGCAGAGAAAGGCCAAATTTCTGGCGTGCTGCTGGCGAGTCGATCCGTGAGTAGCAAGTCGTAGAACTGCAGCAGCTCTTGCCGAGCAGAACGCCAATACGCATTGTATCTCCGCGCTTTCTTGATATCGAATGATGGAGATATCCAGGCCAGGAAGTCCTCTGAGAATTCAGAGGTCCAACAATCGAGCTTGGATTGCAGCTGTGTAACCAGAAATTGTGGGTCGGCGTCGGCTGGAGTATCACCGAACGCCAGAAACTGTGCGAGTGCTTCATACTGCTTTCGAGCCAACTTGTGGTTGGACGACATAAACTGGGCCGCAGCTGCTGGATCCGCCAACTCGGCGGTCTGCTGAATCTTGATTCCTACTTCCGCAGAGCTCGCTTGCAAAGTCAAGCCAGACCACGCTGCATACATGTTGGTCACTCCGTCGAGGTACTGGTGGACCGCTTTCTCGGAAGTGAGTCGAGCCTCCGGCTCCGAGGTCATAACGAACAACAGGACCGCGTTCTGCCTTCCTTTCTTGAGGCCCCACTGCTCGGCAAGGTAGGTCCTCATTACTTTGACGCTAGCGTTGGGTGGCATTTTGGCGGAGACGAGTTTGACCAGAATGGTAGTCGAAGTTTTGCCTAGAGGTATCCCAGCGTCCGAAGCCTTGGCCGTGGCCATGGTTGCTTCTCCCAATGCGGTGAGTGACAAGTCTTCCGGCGCGTACGGAAGGCTTCCGAACTCTGTATGGAGATCACCAACCAACTCATTCTGCAGCGTCGACTTGCCGTTGCAGAGTTCCTTCAGTGATCTCGACACTGAGATTTCCACCATTGGCTTCTTCAGCTTCCTGGCAATTAGCGCACGAACTATATCTGCCGCGTGGATTGGAACGTCTGGAATCTCCGCCACCACACGCAGTGGGAGCACGGTAGTAGAAACGTCATTCTGGGAAGCGAGTGCAGCTTGCTGCGGGACTATTGCCGTTGACGCAGTCTCGAGCACCGGGGACGTCTCAAATATTGGCGGGTGCTCGTACTGATATGACAAGCGGCCCATATGTTGAGTCGAGGCAAGCAGCTGTGTACCGTCTGCTACTCGTCGGCCAGCCGCGATCTGGCCTTGGATGGTTTTCCTCGCCATCCCGACCAGCGTTGAGGAGGGGCCCAGCTCGACCAAGCGTTGACACGCCTGGGGGCCATTGAGAAGGGTCGCTTGCGTATCGATCCTGCCAAGTCAGCATCGTGTCGCTATTGCCGCGGGCGAAGACGCGTACCATTGTACCGGAAACGCGAATTGATGTCTGTGTCGCGTTAGTTACAGAGTCACCTTGAGGTACATTGTGGCCCTCATTCTGCCGGATCCTTGGTAGGCGGTGTGACAACTCACGCTAACAGCTCGATGAACAACTCGCGCGCGATGTGCCCTTCATCCACCACCGCCGTGCTCGACACGCGCTGAATATCTGTCGTGGTATGCATTGCGTTCGTCGTTCAAATTCAGTCTTGACAATGACCGCCTGGTCCTGGTCCTACGCGAGCATGCAATGCCAGACGAAAGATGACTCGGGCTGGCAGATTCATCCCGACTGGCCAGCGCCATCGTCACGACTTGGGCAACATGACTTGAAAACTCGCGGCTCAAGCTGCTCCGAGCCAACAGCGCCGGTACTGCGTCAATCGTTGCATGCCTTCCGACATCACTTCGCCTCCGATCACGTGGGCTGACCCCGACTCACGTGACCCGGGTGATGCTCACGTTCATAGGACTCTCGCTCCTGCTTGCCATGCTTTGCAGCAGCAGCAGCATCTCAACATGTCTGGAAGTCGTCTGCAGCGTGGACCGCGACTGCTTCGAGCCGCCAAAGCCGGCGAAGTGAAGATTGCTGCACTCTTCGGCGGGCAAGGTCTTCACAACAGCCAGTGCCTTGACGAGCTGGTCCACCTGCACCGTACTCAGAATGAACACACGAGCAACCTCTTCCAGAGGGCAGCTTACTTGCTTGAACAACTCGCCACCACCACTCGTGCATCTGGCTTTCACGACGATTGGGGCTTTGACCTCACGCACTGGCTTGCAGATCCGTCTTCGGCACCTCCCAAGGATTACCTGGCATTGGCGCCTATCAGTTTTCCTTTGAATACCCTGCTAGGTCTGGCACACTACTGCATTGCCTGTCGGCGGGCTGCTAGCACCCCAGGACAGTTTCGATCAGCTTTGACATCCACCGTGGGCTACTCCCAAGGTGTCTTCGTTGCCGCTGCCATCGCCATTTCTACGAGCTGGAACAGTTTCTGGGAAGCTACCGAATTCGTCCTGCGGCTGTCATTTGGCGTGGGACTGGAATCACACCTTGCAAGTCCACCATCGAGCATATCACCCGCAGCGCGGAAGGAGTGCATTGAGCAGGGACATGGCCAACCTTCGCCGATGCTGAGCGTCGTTGGATTGGCCGGAGCCGATGTTGCGTCTATCATACAGCAGAGCAATGACAGCCTGGGCAAGCAAAGTAACGATGCAGTCTACCACGCACTCGAAGTGTCTCGCGACCGACACATCCTGGCTGGCTCTATTAGCTCATTATGGAAGCTCTGTCTGTATCTGCGCCGCATTCGTGCCCCGGACGGCCTCGATCAAGATCGTGTGCCTTTTCATGAGCGCAAACCCGTTATCGATCTAAGGTTTCTACCCATATCTGCACCCTTCCACAGCCCGCATCTGGCAGCTATCGAGTCTATCATTATGCAGTCCCCAAACTATTTGCTGCCATCAATGCCACCGGCGGGCTCTCGTTTGCTAATTCATCCGGTGAAGCTGCAAACGAAGATGGAGTCGCCAACGGAAAGTACCCATGACCTTGCCCGTGCTCTTGTTCGCGCGGTCACGGTCGACAGGGTGGAATGGCAACATGTTTCTCAAGGACTGTCTCAAGACATTGCGTACCTCCTCGACTTTGGCCCAGGTCGAATCGGCGATCTCGTCCTTCGAAACACGCTGGGTAGTGCCTTGTCCGTTGTTAACATGGCAGATGGGAACGGAAAGAACAGGTCAGATACTGGAGCACAGATCGACTTCTATTCGAGCGAGATGCCATCTCCAGCAACGCAGTGGAGAACGAAATTTGGACCCCGTGTGACGCGGGCGCCTGACAAAGGTACGTCGCCGAGAGAGGCCATTCGTAAAGGTCCATATTCTTATGTCGAGGCAGGTGCTTTCCAGGTTGAGACCAAGATGACGAAAGTCTTCGGCACGCCACCCATCATGGTCCCTGGTATGGTACCTACAACCACACACCCGGACGTCGTTGCTACTATCATGCAAGCTGGGTACCATGCCGAACTTGGCGGTGGCGGATTCTCCAACGAAGCCTCCTTCGAGCGCGCAGTTCGGAGCTTGGCAGCTCAGGTGCCGCCGCACCGTGGAGTGACTTGCAACATCATATATGCCAATCCACAGACTATAGCATGGCAGATATCATGCCTGCGACGGCTGATCCGTGAAGGTATAGCCATATCTGGAATCACCATTGGCGCCGGCATCCCATCCGACGAGGCTGTAGCCGAATATATCGAGTATATGGATCTGAAACACATCAGCTTCAAACCTGGATCCGTGTCAGCGATTCGGCGGGTTGTAGAGATTGCGCAAAAATATCCCCACTTTCCAGTCGGTCTTCAGTGGACTGGAGGACGAGCCGGTGGCCATCACTCATCCGAGGATTTCCATACTGCCATCTTGAAGGAGTATGGTCATATTCGAGAATGTGACAATATCATTCTCATCGCAGGAAGCGGGTTTGGCGGAGGCGAAGATTCTCTGCCGTACCTGAGTGGCGAGTGGTCTGTAGCCTATGGCTATTCGCATATGCCGTTCGATGGAATCCTGATTGGAAGTCGAATGATGGTGTGCAAAGAAGCACATACATCTCCTGCAGCCAAGCGATTGATTGTGGAGACAAAAGGAGTGAGCGATGCTGAGTGGCACCATACCTATCGCAATCCAGTGGGAGGCGTGGTGACCATCCAGTCTGAAATGGGCCAGCCTATCCACATGCTCGCAACGCGAGGCGTTATGCTGTGGAAGGACCTCGATGAAAAGGTGTTCTCGCTCAAAGATCCTGCCACTCGACTTCAGTACCTCCGCACCCACCACGAGGACATCGTAGCTCGGCTGATCAAAGATTATGCGAAACCGTGGTTTGCAGTGGATGCGAAGGGTCGGATTGTGCGACTGGAAGACATGACGTACATTGAGGTTCTTCGACGGTTGTACTGCCTGTTGTATGTGCGACATCAGTGCCGCTGGATCGACCCTTCTTATGAACGATTGGTCCAAGACTACCTGAAACTAGTAGCGGAGCGGGCCAACTGCGCAGCGCTGAGTTGCGATCGCACTTCTGGAGACACATTCGATGCTGTCATACATTCCTTCGCTAACAGCCTAGGTCGAACTGCCGATGCCGTGCTGCACCCTCAGGACGTGGCTATCTTGTTCGCACTCTTTCGACGCCGTGGCCAGAAACCGGTCCCATTTGTGCCCGCCCTCGATGAGCACTTTGAAACCTGGTTCAAGAAAGATTGTCTATGGCAAGCCGAAGATCTAGATGCTGTCGTCGACCAGGATGTCCAGCGGGTCTCGATTATCCACGGTCCAGTTGCGGCTCAGTATTCGACCACCGACGACGAGTCTGCTGTTGAGATTCTTGACAAGATCCACAAACACTACGCAACATCGTTTTGTGAGTCTTCCGAGCCTGCCTCAACCTCATCGGCTCTACAGCAGAGCATTATCGACCAGAGCTCTCTGCCACAACTGAGAGACTTCAAAGTGTCGACGCAAAATAATGTTAGAAGATATGAGATTCCCAAAAACCTTCGAGCTCTAAGCACTGCGTCGCTGTGGCAGCACATTGCTGGTACGTTGCCGTGGCTGAGAGCAGCTTTGATCGAGGACCGCATGTTCGGACCTGCGGGCTGGGTCACGAATCCTATACGGGCAGCGTTCACGCCGCAGTTGGGAGACATCGTAGCAGTGGGAATGACTCCTCATGTTGATTGGGAGGTTCAGAGCGTCACGCTGCTCTCTTATCGAGGGCAAGGCACCTCAGGGCAACGCACTCCGGTCATTCGAATCTCATTACAAGAACAAGGAACCGTGCTTGTTACTCTCTCCCCACGGACCGCCCATACACGCCCGCCTGTGGTACAATTGACATATACACTGGACCAAGATGCTGCCGGCTCAAGGTTGTACGTCCGCAATAGCACCGCTCTCTCAAACCATCGTGCAATGCAAGACTTCTATCGGCTGATATGGGCGCAGAACGACAGCTCACTGCAAAACTCCTCTGGGCTCGGTTCCGAGTTCCGCAGTGAACCATTGACTCTCACCGCCGACCGTGTCCAGAAGTACGAAGATGTGATACATCGGCTATCTCCGTGCCAAATTCCAACCTGGAAGCCTACCATGCCGCTTTCACTCGACTTCTGCGTGGTAGTCGCATGGGAAGTCCTGACCAAACCACTCATGGTTCCCGTGCTGGAGTGTGACTTCATGCGCCTCTTGCACCAGTCCGTGAACATCTTCCAGGATCCATCGATGGAGCCGTTGCGGGTTGGGCACACTGTGTGCACTGTCGCTCGAATTACTGGGCTGTCTACCATGCCACACGGAAAACGTATCGAGGTAACCGCAGACGTCCTCCGGGATGAAATCGCCGTCGTTACCATCAAGACTGAGTTTTTCGTTCGAGGTGGTGGTACTGGCACGAAGTTACCATCGTACCAATCCTCGCAGGAACCGGACATGCTGTTCTCGGTCGATACAGACGTGCGCAAAGCTATATTGCTCAGTAGGAATTGGCTCCACCTCGAAGATCGGAGCTCCAAAGTCGATCTGTATGGCCTCAATCTGAGCTTTCAACTGACAAGCCACAAGACATACGATATGGAAGGCCAGATTACGTCACTTCAAGTGGTTGGTAATGTATATGCTTTAGGAGCTTCTACGATAGATCCGGTGCAGGTCGGCAGCGTGTACTTTGAACGCGAAGGAGACAATGTTGCCAACGTCGTCATGGAGTTTCTGTCTCGCCATGGTACCACTCGGTTCGCGCGCCAAACGCTAAGCAACCCGGGCTGGATCGAAGGAGAAGATTCTACCATCTCCATTGCGGCGCCGGCGCAAAGTGGCTCCTACGCAGCTGTGTCCACAGACCACAATCCGATTCATGTCTGTCCCGTGTTTGCACAGTATGCCGGGCTCGACGGCGTTGTAGTGCACGGAATGAACACCTCTGCCATTGTTTACAGACTGGTGCGTAATCACGAATACCTTGGCTTTTGACTGTCGAGTTGTTAGTGGGCTAACTTGCGCGAATAGCTACAAACTGCCCTCGGAGATCTTGAGAGGTCTCGGTTCCAGCATTGGAAGGTTGTCTTCCAGGATGTCGTGCGTCCACGCGACTTGCTCCGCATTGAATTTCAGCATGTCGCAATGGAGCGAGGTGCTATGGTGATTCAAGTACAGGCTTTCAACGACAAGACCGGCGACCGCGTACTGGAAGCCGAGGCAAGCGTTGCACAGCCTCTAACCGCATATGTCTTCGGCGGACAAGGCAGCCAAGCGAAGGGTATGGGCATGGAGCTATACGCTACTTCGCCGGATGCAAAGGCTATCTGGGACCGTGGCGATGTGATGCTACGTGAAAAATTTGGCTTCTCAATCTTGAAAATCGTGCGCGAGAATCCGCAGCATCTTCTGGTTAGCTTCGGCGGTCAGCGTGGCCGACAGGTTCGCAGCAACTACCTCGCCATGACAAAGAAGGCAGATTCTACTTCGGTCCATGGAGAAGAGAGTTGCATCGTGCGGGACATTCACCCTGCCTCATCCTCGCACACTTTTTCGGAATCCAGAGGATTACTGTTTAGCACACAATTCTCCCAACCTGCTCTGTAAGTCCAATTCAGTGCGGCCGATCGAGCCCTCCTATACGCCAATGGCTCGCTAACGTCGCGCCCTTAATGATAGAGCGCTTATGGAGATAGCGGAGTACAAGCATTTCGAGGCCACGGGCATGGTCCAACAACCGGGCGCCTTCTTCGCCGGTCACTCACTTGGCGAATATGCCGCCCTTGGCGCCTGTACATCGTTCCTGGACCTCGAAGATCTTCTTCAACTTGTTTTCTATCGAGGCTTGAAAATGCAAAATGCTCTTACACGCGACATGAATGGGCGAACGGATTTTGCTATGGTTGCTGTTGATCCTTCAAGAGTTGGCAAAGGTGAATCGACTGGAATCGCAGAGACCGGGATGTCTAAGGCATCATTGACTGACAATATAGCAGGTTTCAACGAGCAAGCCCTTCACGTGGTTGTTCGAATCATTCACGAAGAGACCGGGCTGTTACTTGAAGTCGTCAATTACAATGTTGAGTCTCAACAGTATGTCTGTGCTGGACATGTACGTATTATAACCCTACGCCAAGTGCGAACCGCCGCTAACGAGTATTTTGTTCTCAAACAGTTCCGCACCCTTTGGACATTGACCCAAATCCTTGACGAACTTGCCAGGACAAGCCAGTACATTTATTCTCGGTCTTCGGAGGCTGACTCTCGATTGCGGCTGATCGTTCAAGCCCAGTCAACAGCTGCACAGTCGCTTACCAACGAGCACGTGCTAGACCGCGGCAAGGCGACCATCCCGCTCTCGGGCATCGACATTCCCTTCCATTCCACTGGTAAGTTGACACCTGCCGGCGCTGCCACGTTCTCCGCTGTAGGCTCTACTGATCAGACTGTCAGTGCTCCGAGAGGAGATCGAGCAGTACCGGCAATATTTGTCCACAAGGATCAGTATTGGAGATGTCAAACCCTCCGAGTTGGTCCAACGTTGGATTCCAAACGTGATGGGTACGCCTTTCTCCCTAGAGAGATCATATGTGGAGCAGGTCTTCGACAAAACGGGTAGTGGGCCACTAAGGGTCCTGCTGGAAGCGATGGCCTGATTAAAGAGAAATAATCAGATACACGGTGGTAATTATGCTTTGGCTTCGACACCTTGTTCCGTTTTGGTATGTTCGAAGTTCAGTCACGCTTTGCCTCTACTAAGTCGCCAGATTACAATATCCATTGGCCGCAATGGCCATGCATAAAAGATGCTTCTTCATGTCTGGACGCTGCGATAATTGTCGGCAACGAAGCAATTTACCATTTACGAAAATCCCAGAGAACCAAAATTATAAAACGCGATGCTCTCTAATCATAGTACTCGTCCTATGCATCGAACCCTGCCTCTCGGCGACGACGCATAATTGGTTGCAGTTGATCGCCTCCCCATCCATTAGCAAGATCGTCCTTCAGGTCAAATATTCCTTCTGGTTGAATGGCTATCGCATATCCATGAACGTCCGAAACAGCCGCATACGTTGCCGCCTGGACGCAACTTTCGATACTGGCGAAGCCCAAGACGTGTGCCATATCCAGACCTCGACTAGCCATGCCTTTCTTGACGGGCGCGATGAGCGGCGTATCCACAAACCAAGGAGCGAGCAAATTACACCGCACGCCCATGTCAAGCGTTCTGGCCCTGGTAGAACGAAAGAGTCCACGCACACCGAATTTGGATGCCGGATATGTCGAGGCTTTTGGGCTGTCCATGTAACCACCGATGGACGAGACGAATATCAGAGCCTTGCTGTGCTGCGGTGGTGGAGGGCCGTTTATGGGCTTGAGGCGAAAGTAATAGAGCGCCAGCCAAGAAGAATAGTACGAACCGACCAGGTTTACATGGATGTTCATCGTATTCGGAGCGACAGCCAGATCTGCGTCCAGACTCGGTTCTCCAGTGGCCATAACGTGGTCGACTTGATTGCCTGCTGCAAACGCAGTGCCGGCAAAGGTCGCCACTATATCCAATGCCTGGTTTGGAGACTGGCGTATCGCGGTCTTGAAAGCTTGCACTTGACTCTCCCAGCTGGTCACATCGCAAAACACATATCGGACATCCTCTCCTGCGCTGATCGCAATGCGACTTCCTCTATCCTCTGGGAGTACATCGGCGATGGTAACCCAGGCACCCCCTTTCGCCCACGATTTAGCGACTGCAAGCCCGATACCTGTGTTGTCAAGATTAGTCCGCAATACTGCTCTGCGACTCTTAGGAGATATCGGACCTGAAGCTCCCCCTGTGATAAGCACACTTTTGCTTGAAAGAGAAGCAGCGTTGACTTGCGTGATGTCTAGAGGGTCCATGATCTTGTGCTTTGGCGGAATCGATACAGAGTCAGCATAGAGGCAGACTACTCGCTGGTGTATTGGGCTTGGATCCTTTACTCAGCTTGCTCGGACTCCGAGAATTTCGACTACGGCTTCAAGGAATCTGCTCGGGGCGACGGAAACAGTGCCTCTACTGAAAAGATCTTGTTCTCACACTGGTCGAGTCTGATTTGATAGATTTATATGCACACGTGCCTGCACGACTTGCGAGATGAGAGCGAACATGGAGTGGCCGAATACTACGTGGCTCATTGGACACTGCTGTGCGTTAGTAAGTCGTTGTATCAGCAACGTAAAGGGCTTGTTGAGAGCGACTACTGACAAAGTCTTCAGCTGATTGTGGTGTTAACCGGTCGCGCCATTCACCGCATTCTGACGCATCCGCTCCGAAGCTTTCCTGGTCCCAAGCTATGGGCGGTATCTCGTTTACCATGGATCCGCAGTACAACCAGAGGTACCATCGTCAAAGACCTCCATATGCTACATCAACGCTATGGTCCTGTGGTGCGCGTCGCTCCAGATGAGCTTTCGTATATCGACCCTCAGGCCGTTTCTCCCATCTACCAGTCAAACCCCGAGTTCTCGAAAGATCCAATGCATCTGCCTCCATTCCATAAGAATGCTGCTCCCGGCATCTTGGCCGCCGAGAAAGAGCATCACCGACGTTATCGACGGGTCTTGGCGCATGGATTTTCTGACAAAGGAATGCGCGCACAACAGCCATTAATCCAGCGCCACATCAATCAACTATCAGACAAGCTTACTGAAAGATCTGGATCGGTGGCAGTCGATCTCAGCGAATGGTATAATTGGGCCACGTTTGACGTGATTGGTGACCTGGCGTTCGGTGAGCACTTTGGTTGTCTTGAAAAAGGAAAGACTCACGACTGGATTGCTTCAATTCAAGGAAACGTCAAGGCCATCCCTATCGTAAACGCCGTACGGCGGCTGGGTCTGGCCTGGATCCTGCCCTGGATCGTGCCAAAGAAGTTGTTAGAGATGCGCCGAAAGAATTCGCAGTTCAGCGAGGAGAAGGTCGATAAGAGACTGGCCGTTGAGGGAGCACGTGGAGACCTGTGGGATGCCGTGATCAGCAGCGGAGATAAAGCACCGCCGATGACACGGGCTGAGATCATCAGTAATGCAAGTGCCATCGTGGTTGCGGGAAGCGAGACATCCTCAACACTCCTCAGCGGATGTACCTGGCTGCTTCTCCAAAATCCTGATGTGCACAAGCGCTTGGTCGAGCACGTGCGAAGCAATTTTGATCGCGAGGAGGATATAGATATCATGAGTGTTGGGAAGCTGGATTACATGCTTGCCGTTCTGGATGAGGCTATGCGGCTCTATCCACCCGTGCGTAAGTACACCTTTCTTCCCGAACCTATCCGCTCCACGCTGATAGACATGACCAAGCGATGCAAAGTAACCGAATCGTAAGTCCTGATGGCGCTATCATTGCCGGACAGTGGGTCCCAGGCGGCACGTCGGTGGCGCTGCAACAGTATGCAGCATGTCGCAGTAATCTCAACTTCCACCGACCGGACGAATTCCTGCCACAGCGCTGGCTTGGAGAAGTCGAATTTGCCAACGATCGAAGGACAGCTTCACAGCCTTTCAGCATCGGACCGCGGAACTGTATAGGACGCCAGCTTGCATATGCCGAGATGCGATTGACGCTTGCTCGCATTTTGTGGCGCTTCGACCTGCATTTAGACGCTGCTCGTATGGGCGGCCGTGACTGGTTACTCGAGCAGCCGGTATGGGTGCTGTGGTTCAAGAGTCCTCTCTGGGTGAGACTGACTTTGCGACCTGGAATTCCGGGCAGCAAAACAGCTTCGGAAGGCTAGTCTCCAAGCACCGTCGGATATTCTAGCCTCCACGTAGACAGAGGATGTCTTCATCTATATCTGAGTGGAGTCACCGTTTGAATTCGGACAAGCTGTTGAGTTGCGTTCTACCATAATCTTCTACAACAGCACCTCCCGCATGAGTGAGCATGATGAGGCAGCGATGCCCACTCTTCGTGGGCCGGAACTCTCGATACCCAGCGGCTAAACCATAGGCGCCGTATTCTCTCATCCTCTTGGCCATGATCGTACGCGCACAATCGGTGTATAAGATATCCGCGACCAACTCACGTGATCGGTCACCGAGCGGATGTTTCTCATTCGAAGCGAATACAGCTCAGGTCGCTCAATACACATTCGCTTTACAATACCATGGCCGAGTCGGCATCCGGATTCCTGCCGCCGAAACGCTGCAGTATTACGCAAGCATGGCCGGCCGTTGCAATTGCGTTGATACTTCAGAGCACCGTTTGAGCTGTGGGCTGTGTTGCTGCTCTTCACTACAAGCACTCGTCATGACTCTTTCGGATGATGGTGTCCATGGTGTGGTGGATGACGCTGTTGAGCCCATCGCCATTATTGGCATGGCCTGTCGTTTTCCTGGTGATGTTTCTTCTTCGAGCGAGTTTTGGGCTATGCTCGCTCAAGCTCGATCCGGCCTGTCTGCTGTTCCAGCAGATCGCTTCGAGACACAAGCATGGAGGCATCCCAATCACGAACGGAAAGGCACCGTGAGTGGACTGTTCTCTATCGCTTGAACCGGCTGCTGACCAATAACCATTCAAGATCCAACCCGGACGTGGCTTCTACCTGAATCAGGACATCTCTCACTTCGATGCACCTTTCTTCTCGATCACTGCAAAAGAGGCCATGGGCATGGATCCCATGCAACGATTGCTGCTTGAGACGGCGTATGAATGCTTTGAGAATGGTTCGTCAGAGTCGCCTACCTACTAATCATGATCTGACTTTCCATCAGCTGGTGTACCCATTGAGACTCTCCCAGGAAGCGCGACGTCAGTCTACACGGGGACAATGACGAACGACTATGAACGTCTCAGTCAGAATGACATCTTCGATCTGCCTCTAAACGCTGCTTCGGGTACTAGCCGAGCCATGTTATCTAACCGACTCTCTTGGTTTTTCAATCTCACGGGGCCCAGCCTGACCCTGGACACGGCTTGCAGCTCCAGTCTATACGCCCTTCACCTGGCTTGCCAGTCGATCCGGCTGGGAGAGTCCACTCAGGCCCTGGTGACAGGTGCCAACCTCATCTTGCATCCCAATCTAACATCACAGCTCTCGGCAATGCACATGGTCAGTCCCGACGGCATCAGCCATTCCTTCGACGATCAAGCCAACGGCTATGGTCGTGGTGAAGCTGTCGCTGCTATCTTGGTCAAACCTCTACTCCAAGCGCTGGAAGACGGCGACACTATTCGTTGCGTTATTAGAGGTACCGGTGCAAACCAGGACGGCAAGACTCCTGGCATCACTATGCCCAGTGGTCACGCCCAGTCGCAACTTATCAAAGCTACGTACCAGACCGCGGGGTTGCCGCTATCAGAGACGTCGTACTTTGAAGCGCATGGTACTGGCACCAAGATCGGTGACCCAACTGAACTGGAGGCCATAGGTTCCGCCTTCGGCGCAAGTCGTCCAAAAGACAAGCCACTTTACGTTGGCAGTGTCAAGACAAACGTTGGACATACCGAAGGCACCGCAGGCTTGGCCGCCATCATCAAAACAACACTTGCTCTGGAACATGCCACTTTGCCAGGGCTGGTGGGATTCGAGAAACTGAATCCTAAGCTCCTGCTAGAGAAATGGGGCCTTGCATTACCCATTCGGACTATGCCGTGGCCGCATAAAGGGCTCCGTCGTGCCAGTGTCAACAGCTTTGGATTCGGCGGTGCGAACGCACATGCTATCTTGGACGATGCGCATCACTATCTGTCGTCAAGGGGACTTTACGGTAGTCACAACTCGGTAGTGGACGCCAACTCTCCGCCACAAGGTGCTGCGTACGATAATGCATCTGAAAGCCCGAAGCTACTACCATTCTCCACCCAAGATCAGGATGGTATAGATCGTTTGTCCAAACAGCTTGAAGCATACCTGACCAACAGCTCGGTCAGCGGCCAAAGATCAGCATTCGATGTCAATCATCTCGCTTACACGCTGACGTGCCGCCGGACTCAGTTTTCAATTCGATCCTTCGCAGTAGGTCGAAGCACAGATGACATTGCCAGTAGTGTCAAGACCTTGACTGCTCGACGACAAAAGAAAACCGGGAACTCAAAAAACATGATTTTCGTCTTTACTGGGCAGGGTGCACAATGGCAAAGAATGGGACATGAACTGCTCGCATATCCAGCGTTTGCACAAAGCGTCGACCGCAGTCAACAGTATCTGGACGAGTTTGGTTGCGACTGGGACGCTCGCGAGGTCCTCCAGGATCCTGGTCCGAGGATCAACATCGCAAAACATTCCCAGCCAATGTGCACAATATTACAGCTTGCTCTTGTGGATCTGCTTGCATCCTGGGGTGTCCGACCAGGTGCTACTGTTGGCCACAGCAGCGGCGAGATCGCAGCGGCCTATGCTGCGGGCGGCATTACTCACAAAGACGCAGTCAAGATTGGTTACATGCGTGGAAAGTTTTGCAGCATAATACAGCCTCGCTTGGGTTTGAGGAAGGGTGCAATGTTGGCGGCTGGTTTGACGCCCCAAGGAGCCCAGGAGTATCTTGACCTTGTTCCCAGCGGCTCTGTAGTTATTGGCTGCATAAACAGTCCCAACAGCATGACACTCTCCGGAGACGAAAGCGAGATCAATTTCCTGGAGGATCGTATCAAATCGGACGGAAAATTTGCTCGCAAGTTGCGGGTCGAGCTTGCATACCACTCGTCGCATATGCAGATCATCGCAGAGGACTTCCAGAACTCCCTCGGTGAGCTCGAGACATCGATCGACTTTACATGTCCAATGTTCTCTTCCGTCACATCCCACCTTCTGGACGATCCGACTATGCTTGAGGCATCTTATTGGTGCACGAACCTGGTCTCGACCGTGCGGTTCTCGGATGCGGTGAAGAATTTGCTCACCCATTTCACAATGGGCCCCAGGAACAAAATGATCCCCACCAACTGGTTCGCCGCACTAGAACTCGGGCCGCACGAGGCCTTGAAGGGACCTTTCAGTCAATGCGCCGCTGCGTTGAAGGGTAAACGCTCCGTCGTACCTTATGCGTCGATGCTTCGGCGAGGCGAGAGTGGCATTCAGACAGCACTGGAAGCCGCAGGGCTGCTATGGTCCCTAGGCCACAGCATTGATCTTATGAGCGTGAACTTCCCAGGTCCCTGGAGTGGCGAAGAAGCTCTCAAAGCTCTCTCCGCCCTGCCGCCGTACCCATGGCAGCACAGGAAAGGGTTCTGGCACGAGCCTCGAGCCGCCGCAGCCCAAAGATTGCGCAAGTTCCCCCGTACGGATTTACTTGGGGTGCCTGTGGACGACGAAAATCCTTTTGAGCTACGTTGGGGTAATGTGCTGCGATCTTCGGAAGCTCCATGGATGCGAGATCATGCAATCACGGGGACAGTGCTCTTTCCTGCCGCTGGTATGCTCATCATGGCGTTGGAAGCTGCTCTACAAGTGAGCACAACCAAGCAGCAGGCTGTTCACGCCCTCGAATTCCACGACGTTCGTTTTGAAAATGGTCTTGTCATCCCGGATACCGATGATGCGGTGGAGACGTCGCTTAGCCTGCGGCCTCATGAGTCTTTGGCTGGGTGGTTCCACTGGAATATCTACTCCCGTCAGCCGGCAATGACATGGGTCAAGAACTGCTCCGGGCTCTTGGGCTTGATCTTTGATGCTGGGGTCGTGCAGAGTAAAGACAATGATTCGCAAGCTGCACTTGCAAAAGCCAAGTTTCATCGTATCAAGGCCAGAGCATCACAGCCGGTGGATATGGCGAGTTTCTACGAGCGCTTGGAAAGCGTCGGATTGGAGTATGGACCAACTTTCAGGAGTCTTACATCTGCAAGTGTGGTTGAGGGAGAAGCCACCGCCTTTGGTACACTCAGGATTCCGGACACTCGCAGTACCCTTCCGCACCAACACGAGTACCCGCACACAATCCATCCAGCCACACTGGACACCATGCTACACCTCATTTTTGTTGCCCTATCTGAAGGCAGGCCCATAATAGAGTCCTCGATACCTATTAGTGTGGAGAAAATCGTGATAGCCATGAACTTGCCAACATCTTCAGGTGTGGAACTGTTCGGTCACGCCACCAGCCGCGCCATTGATGCGCGCGACGCTTCCGGGGACGTGACGTTCTCTGACAGTGATTGGTCTTCTCCGAAGGTCTCAGTCAGTCATATGGTCTTCCGCAATGTCTCTTCTTCCGTAAACAGTACTGCCCAAAGCACTCGCGGGATTGCTGAGGCTCCGAAGCGGGCTGCGCATCTTTGTTGGTTGCCAGACCTGGACCTTCTCGGGCTTGCTCGAGCAAACATGCTGGTAGACTGTCCCTCTAAAGGAGATTGCGCGCCGGACGAGGTGTCCGTGAACACTCAGATCAGCACCTGGCTTGATCTCGAATGTCACAAGCGCTCATCGCTTCGCATCAAGGCTATTGTTGATACCGAACAAGCAGCTGAGACTATGATCCAGCTCGCATGCAAATATGCGCATACTCAAGGCGGTGCTGACTTTGTGATTTCCACCTCGAGAGACGACGCTTTCGCTCATTTGAGCAGCCAAACAAGGACCTTTCGCGAAATGGCAGCCTTCAAAGCACAGCGGTCACCACCAAGCGTCTCGGTTGGCAAGGAACAGAGCTTTGATATTCTCATTCGTTGTTTGGACCGGGCAGATGCGACGCACGACCGACTTGACACCGAAGCATTATCATCACTCACAGCCAATGGGCACGTACTTGTTGTTGGACCAGGTATCTCCGACGAGAACGGAATGGAGGCGGATGATGCCTTAACACCAGCCGCGGAAGGCCTTCTGACTCAACATGGCTTCGGGAATGTCCTTGCGCGAGTGGCCAACCCGACGGGCACCTTCTTTGCAGCCAGACGGCCATACGACAGGCAGATGACTCAGGAGACCAGCAAAACAGTCTATGTTGTGGAGCCCGCAGAACGCAGCGATAGCGTCGATGCATTGATCGAAAGATTAAGGACGACGCTGGCCGACCACAAGATCGCACTGGAGGTCCGTCAACTTGACGACATGGGTGGTGTCGCCGGCCAGATGGTCATCTCGTTGCTAGAGGTCGAGCAGGCATGGGTCATGCATTGGACAGCCGAGCAATTCGACCAGTTCCGCCTATGTTTTTTGTCTCAATCTTACGTATTATGGCTCACAGGAGGAAGCACCAGCATGCGGAACGAAGAAGAACTGGCATTCGCGCCAACTACGGGACTTCTGCGAACAGTCCGTTCTGAGCTCCCGCAACTCAAACTGCCGCACCTGGATCTCTCTGGAGAGATTGATCTCGGCGGCGCGACGGCTGCAGCGGCCATCATGCAGGTGTTCAACGCCACGACGACTCCTCGCGGTCCTGACAGCCAGAACATCGAGACCGAATTCTCAGCGGGCGCGGACGGCACGCTCTGGATCCCAAGGGTTGTTTCGAATGTGGACGTGGACTTTGCTATCAACGCTCACGCCGATCTTCCAACTCCTGTCGCGGCCAACCTATCGGCTCAGTATGGTCGAGCATTGAAACTCGTGGGCGGTAGGGCGGGAAGCGGACCATGCTGGGTTGATGACTTCGCCCTCATAGACTGGATCAACGACGACTCGATCGAAGTACGGACGACCTGTCTGAGCTTGCAAACCTTGGACATGTCTTCCGAGCAAGGACCCACGAGTCAGGTAGCAGCTGGAATCGTGACGCGAGTCGGCGCCGATGTTGAGAAGTTTGCCACTGGAGACCGAGTCTTCTTTCCGCGGGCGGGAGCGAAAGGCTTGAGCACTCGATTGAGAGCCCGACAAGACACCGTGAGCAAGATTCCAGACAACATGAGCGCCGACCACGTATTGCGCTTCACCACTGCTTACATGGTTGCGCACCACACCTTACACCATGTGGCCTCGACTGCAGCGGGTGAATATGTCTTGATCCATTTGCGAGACCTGGACATCGCTCTTGCAGCTCTGCTGGCGGCTCGCGAGAAATGCGCCAAAGTCTTCATTACCGTGTCGTCGTCCAAAGACCGTGAGGCGCTGATGCGACAGCGCAACGTCGATGGCGAACGCGTTTTTGATGCCTCGAGTACAGATCTCAGTCGTCGCCTCCTGGAGTCCACGAAAGACAGGGGTTTCGATGTCATACTGAATGACCACACAGGTGTCTCTCGGCGCCAGGTCAGCTTGTGCGTGGCAGAATCTGGACGTTTCATCGACATCAGCGGCAAGGTGCAACTCAACGATATGCGCCTCGACGTCTCGCACAACAACGTGAGCTTCTGCACCGTCGATCTCCGAGGTCTCAAACGCAGCAGCGTCGAAGACTTGTTCGCTACAGCGGCAAACATGCTCGAACGAACGAAAGCAGGCACTCACATGATCTTCGCCCAGCAGGCCCTTTCTGTGGCAGATCTGACGCGATCAACCGCGTTCGAGATTCAAGGCAACGGGAGCCTACTCCTGCACTTTTCAGAGGAGGCTTCGGTGCCTGTTGTCCCCATCAAGCCAGCGCTGCCGGCTCTGGATCCCGAATCGGTATATATACTTGCTGGTGGACTGGGAGCACTGGGCCTGTCTATTGCGTCGAATATGGTCGAGTACGGCGCTCGGCATATCATGCTGCTTTCGCGCTCTGGCATCACCACCGATCGTCAGCGGAAGATGGTTGACGACCTAGTATGTCGTGGTTGCTCCGTGAGCACACCTATCTGCGACGTAACGAACGAAACGCAGGTCAAAGCAGCGATGAGAGAGATCGAAGACACGGGACAATGTGCCAAAGGCCTCATCCAGTGTGCAACGGTACTCCAGGTAACCTCCCTTCCACCTGGCCTCAGTGGCGCAATCCACAGCTAATGATAATGTCTTTATAGGACAGCACGTTAGAAACCATGACCTTCTCTCAGTGGCAAACGGCGCTCAATCCAAAGGTCCTCGGGACGTGGAACCTCCACTCCCATCTTCCGCTAAGCCTCGACTTCTTCATCCTCCTGTCCTCCGCCGCTGGCGTGATTGGCAACCCAGGGCAAGCAAACTACGCCGCTGGCAACACCTACGAGGATGCCCTGGCGCATTACCGTCGTGCTCAAGGTCTCGCAGCCACGTCACTGAATCTGGGCCTGGTTGTGGACCCCGAAGACTTCGAGTCGAGCGCGGCAGCCGAGGGTTACCTCAAGCGCTTCTCTCACTTCACCGGTGTCACTGTGACGAAGCGGGAGATCCAAGCAGCCTTAGATGCAGTCATGCACAGTGCACCTACTGCTCTTCCCGCGCAGATAATCGTGGGCATGGACGACAAACTCCCACGAGACAGCAGCGGGGGCCTTGGTACATGGTCCGTGGACAGGAAGTTCGACCAGCGCGTTTCCACAAACACAGCATCCATGGCAGGCACGGGCGCAGACGCTCGATCCATCACGTCTCGACTTCGCGAAGCAGAAGGTGGGAAAGAGGCCGTGGCGATAGTCGAGGATGTCCTGCGCAATTACCTTGCCGCTGCTGTGACCGCGCCGCCAGAAGACATTGATGTGGAGAAGCCGCTCTATTCGTTTGGAGGTAAGTGACAGCCGCAAGACTTCACCAGCTCAGAGACGACAAGCGACGCTTTGGCTAATATTTGAGGTAACAGTTGATTCCCTGAAAGCAATTCAGGTTCGCAACTGGGTCCTCAAAGAACTCGGTTGCGAGATCTCGGTATTCGACATCCTCTCCCCGATACCGCTTTCGCAGCTGGCCTCGATCGTGACCAAGAAGAGTACATTGGTTGATGGCGATATTCGCGCCGCCCTGGAGTAGGTGGTAGACAGGTCCCTCGCTTCATTGGCATGGAGATACATACCATTGTACGGAATCAGGTTGGCTCAGAAGCAACCTGATCTGAAGTTTCCGCCAAGACCGGTTCTTCGGGCCGACACGAACTCGTCAGCGACACTTCACCTCTTCCATCTGTTTTACATCAACCTCGTTTTGTTTTATCAATAATGTCTCCACGGTCTTACGCTCAGCACTCATAGCACCTCGCCAGTTCACACAGGTCCCCTTCAAGCACAGTGAGGAAGTCCTACATGTGCAATTGCCGCTCGGAACCGCTTCGACCCTGCATACTCCCAAAGACCCCTAGACAGCAAGATTGTCTCCACTAGAACCAACCATTCTGTAAAGTTGGACCTATCAAGTACAGGAAAGTTTCCTGTCTTGATCCCCAAACCGAAAGTGTGCACACCAGACGCTAGTACTCCGTACATACTGCAAACCCGCGGCAAACATACAAATGACAACACTTCCGGGAACAGGAAGGCGAGTCGCTTCAATTGCAGTTCGTGGGCTCTCGCTCGAAAACACACTGGGGTGTTCAGTTTAATCACGACTCACCCGGGCGATCTTTGCCGGCTGGGCGCGGTCCAGCGCCAAAAAGGCGTATGTATCATAGGGGCAGGGAAATTTTCCACCGTCCGCGCTGCACCACAGTCGGGAATGACTTTAATACGACGCGATGAAACGGAAATTATCGCACAGTGGCTCGTGGGCCATGCATAACGCCTGCCAATTTCCAAGCGATCCGTACTGCCGTGGTCTCGACGTCAGGAAAAACGGCGTTTCCCGCGGTCAAAACGTCGGCTGCCGTACAGGCACCAGCCACCCCGCAGTTTCTTATTTCGGCCACATTATTTATCTCTGGGGTATCATTATGCCGAGCCGTACTGTTTCGGCCACATTATTTATCTCTGGGGTATCATTATGCCGAGCCGTACTGCCATGACGTTAGGATCTTAATCTAAAGGTCAGCATTAAGTTGTTGCGGTTTCCCGTCGGTCGAGCTTTCAAGGAAACAGGCGCATGCCCATGGTTCAACATCCAATCACTGTTTGAACTATCTTGTCAATTGGTTTGGTTTTGCTTGATCAGCACCATGGGCGTCTCTTCTTTGAGTCGTACCTTGTTCTCCCTTGCCTTTACCCTCTCGACGTTCAAATTCGCAGAGGGAGGCAGCCCGGCGGTTCATTCACCAGTGGCTTACTACCTTGGCGGTCCAGCAAGTATCAATGGCCTAGAACCGTACAAGGGAGGCCACGTTAAGCTTGACGCGTCCTCTCCTGTGCTTACATTCGACTATGGAGCGGAGGTTGGAGGTTTTCCCTTCGTCGAGGTTGCATCGGTCTCAGGAGACGCGGCGCAAATTGAGATCAAATATTCCGAACCTTTTGACGGACTAGCCAATCCTATGTCCGATGGCCCATAGTAAGCAAGATTGAATGGTGTAATTGAGAAAATGCAATTTACTGACGGCTTTCCCACTCAGCGAATTTGTGAACGGTCTTATGAACTCTTTCCGAACAGAGACCTTCAACATCTCTAAAACTGGACGGACCGAGTCTTTCTTTATTCAGGGCGGCCAGCGTTGGCAGTCAATCACGCTCTTGACAAACTGTTCTCTCACCTTAAGTGGCGTGGGCTTCCGACCTTCAAACACAATAAAGCCTGTAGACAGTCTTCCAGGCGCGTTCAACGCTTCCGATGCAAAATACCATCCAGTTTGGAGCCTCGGAGCGCGCTCAGTGCAAGCAGCGTGCTTGGAACCGGGGACGCAACCTTCGACGTGGGAAGTGACTAGCGATGGAGCATTCATTCGAGGACAATACCCAGCCCAATCTGCGTTGGGCAAGGATTTCGGCAACTACACCCTGACTTTCTCTACCAAGGTCGTCAGAGGTGGGACGGGATGGAAGGTCGCTGGTGCCATGAGCACCTCGTACGGCCCATATTTCCTGTTGACGTCAAATGGACCTACCTACGCAAATACGAACAGTACCCTTATGCCGAAAAATACTCTCGTTGCTGGGTTTGGCTTTACTTTCGTCAACCAGACCATCCTGGAGTCCGGTCCGGTTCGGTACTATGATCTACCTTCGAGTCTGACAATTTCTGATGACGAGTGGTATCGTGTCACAACGGCAATCAATTCTACCGGCTATCTTATCTCTGTCAACGATACGCAAGTCGCCTTTGTCGATAGTGCATTCAATGTACCCCACATATTATCAGGCTGGGGCATTAATGACACCACAGACGGTACCTTCTCCTTCGGTCCTTACCTGGACCAAGCTGCCTACGTCAAAGATGTTGAAGTCAAAGCTCAAAACGGGAGCGTGATCTACACCAACAGCATGACAACGAACGAGGTCTACAAAGAATATTCGATTGCTACAAACGACCGCAAGGTCTGCCTCGACGGGGCAAAGAGAGACCGTGTCGTCTGGATTGGAGACTTCAGCCATACCGGCAGAATATTGGCGGCTAGCAGTGGACGGTTCGACTACGTGGAGAGTATGATCGAGCTTGAGTTCGACTGGCAGTACCCTCCAGGGCCAGCGTATGGCTTGGTACCTATTCAATCTTTTATGGGTGCTGGAGCCAAGTATAGGGAGGCGTTCTATCCGTCCCAGTTCGGTGAAGATGACTACCAGCACTTCTTCCTCCTCGTTCTCACCGACTACTACAAGTTGACAAATGACAAGGCGCTGTTGAGCAAGCACTGGAACGGCACCAAGCTCCTCGTTCAGACTCTCACAAATCGATACGTCGATCCGGTCTCCGGTCTTTTGGCCCGTCCCGGTTCTTTCTGGTTCACGGCCCAAGGCTTTCAAAATGCCACTGCCCCGACGGCCTTGTTCGCAGTCGGCCTGAACCAGCTCGCTGAGGTCGCAACACAACTGAACGACTCAGCAACTGCAGACTCCTACACTTCCCTATCGGCGAAACTCGCCTCCGCTATAAATCACCAGCTCTGGTCGGACGAGCTTGGCGCGTACGCTCTCTGCCTGGATGGGCTCAACGAGACGTCTCTCCTTGCCAACGCTTTCTCCATCCGTGCCGGCATCGCCAACACCACGCAAGCGACTCGCGGTATTCAAAAGCTGTCGGATCTTTTCTATAAGATTGGATACAAAGATTCCTCCGCCATCCCCAACGGGAACACCACCCAGCTCTCTCCGAATATACAAGGCTTCCTGCTCGAGTCGTTGTTCCTCGCACACACGCAACTGAACGTCTCTGCCGACGTTGTGGTGCCGGTGATCAAAGACTTATTGGACTTCTATTGGCCAAAGATGGTCAATCAAAACCAGTACTCCACCGGCTGCCCCTGGGAATATGTCTATCCCGACGGAAGTCCCGGTATCGGTATCTTCACCAGCTTGTGTCATCCGTGGGGTGGAGCGCCGACGTATATCTTCAATGACTTCGTTCTCGGTGTGCGAAGAGAGTTGGACCAGAAGTCGAATTCCTACCAATGGGTTTTTGACCCTGTTTGGGAGATCGTGGAGGGCTTAGGATTAGAGTGGGCCAACGGGAGGGCGCCGATATTTGGTGGCGGGCATATTGAGGCTGAGTGGAGATTTGATAAAGGCGCGAAGGGGAAGAACAAGAAGCCAAACATGAAGGCTAAAGTGGTCGGGAACAAAGATATACATGTTCACGTGAAAAACTACCACGGCTAGATCTGATTCTGATTGTTGATAGTTCTCGTTTCATCGAGAATATGTGTCGAATAATGCCTTGTGTTCAAGGCAACAAGCTTCAAGTTCACTTTAGGGAGGACATTCCTCAGCGTCGCAGAAGCAGGCTGGTAGATGAACGATTGAACACTGAACAGAGGGTGTAGTCGGTCGTTCAGCGCTCTAATTGGCTCATTCGTTCATCTGACGAAATGATACGTGCTCATTCGTTCTGTTCAGTGTTCACACCTTCTCAATTCGGCTTGCTTTGCGCTGCAACCATATCACGCAATGATCGTTGCCGCGGGCTCGAAGGCGGTGATATTGTTACTGCCACCGGCTGGTTGGCTCTTCCGACTCTTGATTTTGGTGGCTATTGTCTTACAGCGCGTATAAGTCTCACCGTCAAGGACAAACTCGCTAAGGGCGTGGTCAGCGCGATACTCCGGATTGAGCTTGTCGAAAGTAAGGGTAGGATTGCGGCTAAGCAGCTGAGGAAGGGATGCCATGGCTGATTATGGTGGGCTGTAGCGACATAAAAGGACAGAATTCAATTATTAGCTACATATAATAGGGAATGTGAAGGAAGCATTCCCCGGTTAATTACTAGTTTAGAAGAGGAAATAGAGTGCTAATTGTACGTAATAATCCCGTTTTACCTATAGTTATAGTAATAGCTAGTATATTATAACCTTAGTCGTAATATAAGGAGTAAGTAAATTCGGCCTATACGTAATATTCTACTTCCTAGACCTTTTCCTTCGAGTACTATCTATAGGTCCTCCTATACCTACTTCTATATTAATACTACTACTTAACAACTATATAACGTTTTCTAAACCCTCTCTAAGCGATTTAGACTACGTTAATCTACCTATCTTTAGAGATAATATAAGGGAGCAACTACGCTTATAAGACGCGTTTAAAACTAGTAGGGGTACTAACTAGCTAAACTATCTTATTAGTATAAGAGTAATAACGTATATAATAATATACTATTAGTAACTTAGGCTCTAATAGAGCAGTTCTTAGAGCTATAGCTAGTTACTTCTTAGGCTACTTCTCTAGCTTTACCTCCTACTTTACCTCCTCCTACTTTACCTTAGCGTTAAACGAAGGTATATTCTACTTTTAGATTAGTATAAATTAATTAGAGAGGTATTATATAGTATATAGTAAGGTTAAGCTCTTTAATTAGTCTATATTCTATTATTATTAAGACCTCTAGTAGTTCTATCTTAGGGACCTATTCCTTTTTCTTATCTAGTCTTTTAGCCTTTAACTTTAGTTTAGTAGTATCGAGTACGTTATCTATATTATTAAAACCTTTTGTAAACCTATTATTTATAGATTATATAGATCTCGTAATATAAATATAGAGGTCTACCTAGCCTACGACCTCCTTCTTACTATAGCTAGCCCTTAATAGAAGGAGGTATTTTAGGGTAGTATCCTCTATCCGCGACTAAGGTTTAATCTAGACGAGTCCGTCCTTTAAACCTATTTAGGCTATAAATAACTCTTCGTTTATAACGTTATTAATAATACTATCTACCTCGTACTTATAGGTAAGAGCCTAAGCTAAGCTATCTTTACTCTCGATCTTACTATTCGGGACGTAGAGACTAAACGGAGTTACTATTTACGGCTATCTATTAGTATTATATAGTAATAAATACTTAGAGTTACGATAGTTCCTCGTTATTACCGTCTACTTATATATCTAATTAATTTAACTTACTAATCTTCTTATATATCTATAATTAGTTTATATAGTTATCGTTTCCGCTAGACTCTATATTATATATATAGAGTAAGAATTATATATAAATATTAAAGTATTTTAAGGTTGTTAGCGCCTTTAGTAGTTATATTAGTATCTTAGTTTTATCTTATAATAGAGGAATACTACTTACGTTACGAGTACTACCTTACGACTAGTTAAAGGTAGCTCTATCTAGATTACCTTACTATTTAATCGTATTATTAGCTACTATATAATTACTAATAACTCTATTAATCTTACTATTACTAAAGATATATAACGTACTTAGGATATTATTATCCTTATTATTAGAAAGAAGACTTAAGACTTTAGTACCTTCTTCTAAAAGTTCTTTTAAGCGTTTCTTCTTACGATAGGATTATATAAGAATATCTAGTAGTATTAGGTTTCGCTATATATAGTATCTATAGGTTATCTAGTCTCTAAAGTACTTAGTATAGTTAAGTCTAGATTTAATTAAGTATATCCGCGTCTAGAACGCTAGTAGCTTAGGTATTATTAATTAATAGAGATTATAGTTTAATAATTATATAGAGATATAAAATTACTTTTAGAAATATTTATTAGCTATAGCGGCTAAATTATATATCTAGATTAAGCTCGAAAGGATTAAAGTCTTCCTTCTTTATTATCTTATCTAGCTCCTTATTTTTGAGCTCTACCTTTATTAAGGCCGTCTTATTATTAGTTTCGCTATTATACTATATTATTACGTTAGTATAAATATTAGGCTACTAATTACGACCGCCTAACGGCGGTAGCGTCTTATTAAGCTTATATATTCCTATAGTAAGAATTTCGCTAAGAGTATAACGGAGTAAACCGATACGTAATTATATACGTACGCTTACTAATACTCTATATAAAGCCTACTAGCGAGACCCGACTATTAGGAAAACCCTATACGATAAGGGCTTACTTATAGATATCGGCTATTTAAGGTAGAAGGAACTTATTAAGATCTATAAGTATAATTAGTATAGCGCTTATTATAGGATAGTATTAATCTATATAAACCCTACTTAGATATACTATCTAGTAAGCTATCGACGAATAGTTTATTAATAGCGTAACTATAGTTCTCCTTTTTCGAATATCTATAGTTAACTACTAGTAACCTACTAATACTCTTTAGCTAGTTATACTACTTACGTATCTTATATATATTCTATAACTTATAAAACGTAAGAGCTTAAGTATAGATAATTAGAATATATACGTATTTTATTACGATATAATTAGCCTTCGAATTAGCGTAGTAGAGGCTACTAACTTAGAGCTCCTTAAAGTACGCCTATAATAAGATTAGTAAAGCTTAATAAATATATATTATATAGTAGTATAGTATAGAGAGTAGAGATCTATCCTTACTAGAGTATAATAGAGGGTTATAGTATATACTAACTAAAAGTATATTTACCCTCTTAATATTTATTACTACTATAACTTAATCTAGACGTTAAGGGTACTCGTTCCGAAGTACTAGACGCTACGAAACGTATAATTATCTACGCGTATTCTCCTTACGTACTTATAGGCTATATTAGCTACTATAAGCGTTTCCTTACCCTTATCTAAGTAAATAAGGTAAGGGGCCCGCTTACGTTCTTTAAACGTATAAGCGAGCTAAGTATAGATAGATACTATTATACGTAAGCTAACGTTAACGTAGATCTAGATAATATAACGTAAGTAGGTATCGATACTAGCGTAAATTTAGATACTAGAAGGCTTAAACTTATAGTAGGCGTCTAGTAACTAGTAGAAGTCTAGTCTAAGTATAATATACTATCCTCTATAACGCTTAAGGTAATAACGTCGATTATATACTCTAATAGGGTTAAGCTCCTTAATAATAGAGAATAGTTAGTCCCTTAATAGAATTAGTAAATTTATAGCTCGAGGTTTATAGAGCTAGCCGCCTTCTAAGTAAATAGCGACGAGAGGAGAGCGTTATACTTACCTACTAATAAGTATATACCTTAATCGGAAGTACGTATATAAAAAGACCTTTCTATAATTACTAATAGAGCTAGCGTCTAGCTCCTTTTAGACTACTACTTAGAATTCTTCCTCTATATTAGTATACTTATTAATAGAATACTAACGCTTTAGGCCTATCGTACGACGAATCTATATAAGATACCGTTAACTTATAATGTAGCCGTCCTCCGTTAGGATCTCGTATATTAGAGCGTCTAGTAATTACTCGTTAAAGAATATCTTAATAATACGTAGACGTAGCTCTAAAGTCGATATATAGATACCGTTTTTCTAGATATTACGGTCTTTAAGAATACGGCGGATTATACGAATATTAACGTTAATCTCTAGCGATAGATAGTAGTCGATAAGGTTAGCCTACGAGAAGTTTATAATTAGGTCTTAGTAAAAGAAAATAAGCTTATTAACAAACTTATTAGATAGCTTAGAGTAACGGCTAGTAGGTATTTTAAGGGCTTTAGGGATTATATAGGAATAAAGAGATAATATTACGATAAGTCTAAAAGTAAGAGAGTAGGGTAGTATAATACTAAAGTTTTGTTTTAGTAAAGTAAAGTAAAGAAAGTCGAGATATAAATAAAGCCTTAAGATTATAAATAACTAATAGAGAAGTAGTAAAACTATATATATAAAGGATATTATATACAGAAATACGCTAATAGATTATTATATAGTACCGTTATACTACTAATATAGAGAGTTAATATAAGTATAGTAGTATAGCTACTAAGCTTAGAATAGGAAGTAGGTAAGGTAGAGACTAAAATCTTAATATTCTCGAATATTACTAGCTTAAGATAGGCTAATTATCTATACTTTTAGGATATTATAAGGAGCTCTAGCTCCTATATAATCGCTTAAGATTAGATTATCTACTACTTAATATATTATCTCTACTAATAGCTACCCTTACTTCTCCGAGTTCTCCGTATTTCTACTCTATCTCTAGTAGTACTATACTACGTCGCTTACGACGCTCTAGACGCTCTTTCTCTTTCCTCTCTCTATATAATACTTCCTCTATTTACTTTTTAATCTTCGCTTAGTTCTTATTACTATATAAGTAGGTAGCGCTATTACTATTCTAGACGTAATTACTATAAATACTATTATAAAAGTCTCTATATATTATATAGTACTATATATACGTTAGCGGAGATTATTAAGTAGATATTATATAGAGATAACGTATATAGAAGGGCTCTAATTTAAAGTAGGTACTTAGCTTTCTACCTAAGTACTTATATATATACTTCTTATAATTATTATACCTAAGTAGTAATTTCGTACTACTATACGTACGTTAGCGAGTAGCTAAAAGTATATTTTAGTATTATATATATAATATCCTAATTAATAGCGTATTAATATGTATAGAGTAGTTAGTAATAGCGAAAGTCTTATTTTTATTAATAATATTAAGCTAAATCCTAGCCCCTTTATAATAGCTTTCTCTTTAGCCTTCTTAAGGAACTTAAGCTAATCGTAACTAAGTATAAAACTAAGCTTTATAAGCTATATAATATTAGAAGAAACTTATCTTCTCCTTACTAAAAGGCTACCTTACCCTCTTCTTTCTAACGTTAATATACCTTAGAGTTCGTTTCTCTAGATCTAGTATAAAGATATACTTCTCTATATTAATTTTAGCTAGTATAATAATAGTAGATATAAGAGTAAAGCTTTTATATAGGAGATCTAAATAATAATAGATAGAAGAGAGGATATAATATAGTAGATAAGCTATAATATAAAGTTTAGTATTAAAGGAGGAAGATAAGAAAGAAGTAGATAAGCGTAGTATAAGTAAGAGAGGGTAAATACTATATATAACCTACTTACGAGTATATATCTACGTTATATAGTAATATTAAATAGTACTCGTAGTAAACGTAAGTAGTAATAGAGCCTATATAAATAGTAGCTACTATTACTATATATAGTACGTATAGATAAACTTTACGACGAATCCTATAATCGGATATCATTATTTCGATAGAACTACTATTATACGGTACTAATATACTTAAAGAGTATAAAAAAAAGATATATATAGCGCTAGTTAACGCTAGTAGAAGCTACTATATAGGGAGAGCTAAATTTAAATTCTATCCTTTTATATCGCTATAGCCTACTATACTAATTAGCTAATAATAGATAAAGTAAGTAAATAATAGTACTACTATAGTAATAATACCTTTACTAACGCGTAGGATAATATTTACGAATAAACGCGCTAGTACGGCTAGGAATTAATCCGATTAGCTACTTAGTTACTACTAGTTAGACTAGTCTATATACACCTTAAGAGTAGACCGACTATTAGCTAACCGGTAACTAACTAGGACTAATAAGACTAGACTATTAAGGTTACTACGTACATTGTAACCTTGCTCTCTGTAAAGCTTTCGTAGCTTGTCCTATATGCCCTTCGTAGTGGACTCAGCCTGGATGTAGCCCTTTGGCCCATCCTTCACACTGAGAACAATAGCGGCCCGTGCCCTGTTGTTCTTCTTGCTCCATTCCAGACCAGCCTTTTCGTCTTCAGCCAGCCTAGCTGAAGCACCGCCACCGTCCGAATGAGCCGACGAGCAGCCTTCGCTGCCCTCCGTGACCTCCCATAGGTCTTTATCGATCAGCATATACATGGCGCTCGTCGCCCATGCTGAGTAGTTCGACGCACCCTCTAACTCCTCAAAGTTGAATGTGCTCGACAGGGTCGTTGCCATCTCTCCACCCAGTCGACTGTCACCTTCAGTTCCTGGTCTTGGAGACGATGGTCTACTTCGAGTACGATCCAGATCCCTCCCGCGCAGGCGGTATGTCAGATCATGGATAGGAATGAACAATTGCGGCAATCTGCGCCAGCGACTGCTAGCCGGGCTCATAACCTGTTGTAAGCCAGGCTGGGAAGCTCGCCTGGGCGGATGCTGCAAATGAGAGTCATTGTTTATAGTATCTGTCAACTGCTGTAAGGACGGACTATATGTACTGCGTCCGTTGACGCACCATTGCAGGCAACGCTAGGCAGCACCAGGCAGCACTGCACGGGTGCCTCAGGAAGGAACTGCATCTCCAATAAACAGGAAAGGAGCGTGAAAGGGACAAGAACCCGCGACACGAATTACCCTCGTAGCAGCTCATGGGTAGCGCGTATCCAGCATCACCCCCGGAAAAGCGCTGCCTTGACGATATTGCGAGATGAGTTCGGTCGTCAGGTTAAGATAGTAGGTGCCCCAACCGTCGGAATGCGTTCCCGCCAGAGTAGTAATATTGGTAGGTTCAATGTCGTTGCTTTCTTCGATACCGTACTGGTCTGGAGCACTGAACTCGTTCCACTGTTGGATCATCGCGATTTCAGGTTCGTTGTCAAACGCGCCCTACATGTTGTACACCAGAGTAGCTCCATAGTAGCGGAGGTGAGCATCCCAATCGGCGTCGGATCCGTAATACTCATTGCCTGCCGACGAAACAGTAAGAGTCATGTACTCATTTGCTACCTGCGCGAGACCGTAAAATCCGAACCACGACAGCCCCGCGATCGAATTGGCGTTGTTGACTGCCTTGAACACCACTTGACGTCCCATAAGATCTTGGACGTTCCACTGGCGCAAGAAGAAGGTGGTAGTCGATCCAGGCGGGTCCGTTGACCTGAGGACCTCACCCGTCTGGGCATCTAGGAGCAAATAGACGTTTCGGACACTCAGTTGCTTCAAACTCGCCTGAGCCTGCGGGTCCGTACCGATCGCATTGAATTGGAGCACACTTTGCGCAATCGTGAAGGTAGGGCTGGCAATATTTCCAGTTTGCTAGGCGGCTGTTCCTGCCGGTTGCGTGGGTGCGTACTTTCCCTCCGCAATCTGCTAAGCGGGGTCGGCAGTCCATCCGTCGAGGCTAGTTACGCTGAAGTTAGAGATAAGGGTTGTAGCACCGTTAACAATAGGTTTACAATTGCTCTAAGCCTATGTGCCGTAATTATTAAGTATACTCTCCTAGTAAGCCCCTATTAGTATTCTTATTAGAACCTTCCTTCTTAGAAGTTAGAATAGCCCTTATTCTAGTAGAATTAAGTCTTTAGTAAGTCGTATCTACTAGAATATTAATATTTATATAATAGGAGGTATAGGCTAGAATAGCCTAAAGAGGTAATAGACTAGCTAAATACGGCTAGCGCGGCTACTCGAATACTTTCTATTATAATAAGGGTCTAAAAAATCCTATTCTAATTCTAACTAATAAGCTCTACTAAAACTTTATTCTAAGAAGGAAGGTTCTAATAAGATTACTAGCTCCTATAAACTTAATAGTATAGTTAGGGTTAGTATATATTAGTAGAGGGCTTAAACTTACTTTTTAGTAGTATATAAGTAGTAGCTTTCTCTAGTACTATAAGACTATATTACTATAGGTCTAGTTACTTATATATCTTATTAAGATTAGGTTTACGTTATCTTTATATATCCTATTTAAGCTAGTACCTAGTAGAATTACGATCTTTAAGTAGGTTTATAACGTTACGTAGACCTCGAAAAGTTTATCTACTTCTAAGAGAGTAGTCTTACTTATAGAGTTAGAAAGGTCTACTACGATAAAGTTAATTCTAGTACTAAAGATCTATTCTACGTATTAAGTTATAACGTTAGAATTAAGCGATAAGTATTTATCTAGCGTTAGTTTAGCTTTATTACTATCCTACCCTAAAATCGTCTTAAACTAGACTTTATATCTAATACTAAATTTAGTATTAGCGTAAGACGCTACTTTTTTAAGCTTATAGTATATTAAACTAAGAGAAACTAGTATATATAGGAGATATAATAAAGAGAGTAAGTAGTCTAAATAGAATAAGTAGTAAAAAGCGCTATAAGGTTTAACGTAGTATTATCGTAGTAACTAGGCTAATAAACTAGATTAAAGAAATAAAAGAATATAGTAAATAGAATAGTAATAAAAGAAGTATAGTATTATAAGTATTAAGTTTAGCTTTTACGAGCTAACTAATCCGTAATATAATATAGTAAGTATAGCTACTATAAGAAGCTCTCTTACTCTCTATACTACTTAACGTTACCTAGTATATTACGATTCTATAAGGTAGTATTACGTAAGTACTTCTTTAAAGAGTACGTAGTAGTAGGTATTATAGGTAAGATAACTTAATATATATAAATAGCTATAGACCTTTTAGTAAGATTATACTAGCTCTCCTTCTATATTTCTATTCTTAGGAACTACGTAACTATTACGGATATATAGTAGGTACGTTCGAACTACGAGGTAATTAGATTAGAGATTTAATATATAATAGCTCGACTATACCTTAGTTAAGCTAGGACTACTCGACTCTCGAGATATCGAGGCTTAAGGCTTAGTAAGGCGAGCTAGTAGAGCTCGACTAGGTAGGTATCGAGATCGATTCTTAAGAAGTCGAGCTATAAACACTTACTTAGGTATATAGGAACTAAGGATATCTTCGATATACTTATATTTAACTTATATTATAATCTTACTAAAAGGTCTATAGCTATTTATAGTATATTCGAGTTATCTTACCTAAATACCTATTACTACCTACTCTTTAAAGAAGTACTTACGTAATACTACCTTATAGGATCGTAATACTTTAAATACCCTTAGAATAAGTACTACTAGTAGTATATAAGGCTTAGGCTATAGAGACGAAAGCTCGGCTCTATTAACTAATCGCCGTACTAGTAATAACAAAACTAAGGTAGACTTCTTCTATAGAGACCGTAATAAGCTAAACGACTAGATTAACTAACTCTTACTCTACTTTAAGTTAGATAGAATCGGATCCTATAAGAAGAGATACCTTATTATAATAGCCTATCTTAGAGGAGAAGCGTAGTACTAGATACGTCTAAGGATCTCGAACTTTATTATATATTAACGAGACGAGGACGGAATCTTTTCTAACTTCGTTAAGTTTATAGAAGAGATAAAAACGATCTATAGGTTTAGTAACGAGAAGAAGGTTACTATCTATATTATTTAGGATATCGTATAGAGGACCTCTATATCCTAGTATATAGCTAAGTTTAAAGAATACTCTAATAAGACCGAGTAGAACGATAATACTCTTTACGTTATATACTATAAAGGTCTTAAGGATAACGTTAAGGACGAACTAGTACGTACTAAGAAAAGTAATATAAATAACCTAGACGCGCTTATTAAAGCTACGATTAATATCGACGATCGTCTCTACGAGAGAGCTATAGAAAAACGATATATAGGTTAGAACCGCGGACGAACTAGCTTTATTCTAACTAGCTAGTCTAAAAGGAATAACCGTCGCGACCCTAACGCTATAGAAATCGACGCTACCTAATAAGTACCTAAGAGAGGATCGTTCGGGAAAGCTAGAGGTAAAGGAAAGCCTTAGGGTAAGAAAGACGGAAAAACTAAGTACTATAACTATTATAAGGTTAGATATTATATACGTAACTACTATAGACTAAAGGTACGGCTATAGTAGTAGATTAACGTAATAATTAGATAGGAAAATAAGTCTCCTACTAATAAGACTTAGGATACGGCTATAACCTTAATAGATAGTCGAGGCGGGTATAATAATCTTATAGAGCCCTAGCTCGCGGACCCTAACCTAATCTACGGACCGGATTTTTAGGTACGATACCCGCCCTTTAAGTAGTATACGAGCCTAGGTAAGAATTAATAGGTTAGCGATAACTTCGCTAGGATAGAAGACGCTTATTACTCCTAATACCCTATAATAGATTTAGAGATAAAGGAGTATAAACGACTTAAATAGGTCGTATACTCCTAATACCTAAAGGAACGACTAGTAATAGAAATTAACGTACTCGAACGAATAACGTTAGAAGAATAGCTTAAGGAAATTAAGGATAAGCTAAACGACCTATATATAGAACGACGAGAACTATAGGAAGACGTTAATAATATCCGACTAGAGTAGCGCTAGCTACGCGCGTAGTAAGGAAGTTACTAGGCCTACGCTAGGCTAAACTAACTTATAGATATATTATAGCGACTATATAATTAAGCTTAGTAATAGTAGAATTAGCTAAACTAGCTACTAGATTAATAGGAATAGATAAGAGTACGAATATAAACGTCGTAACTATAACGTAAGTTTAACGTTATAGAACGATAGCTACAATAGTAGTTAAGGGATAACGGTAACTACGCCTAAGGAAGATCCCTACCTCCGTTTAGACGAGAGGACGCTATACTATAAGAGAATATACTACTATCTCTAGATAAGGAGATAGGTAATAAATCGGATAAATCTCCGATCCTACTAATAAACCTAGATAATAACGGAATACTAGACTTACTAATAGACGAATTAGAGAGAGAGAGAGTTAGGATTAATAGATCTCTCCTCTCTACCTAGATAACGAACTCTTAATAGACGACTAATAGACGCTAGAAGCAATCGCTAGGATCGCCGATTCCGACGCCGAAAACGAAACTACTCTAGAGGGCTCTAAGAGCGAAGACTCCGACGAAGGACTAGACGACTTAAAAATACTTAATATCTTAGTAGAAGGCCTATAGCTAATTATAAAGATAGCCCTCTACCTTACGTAAAGCTACGAGGAAGTATTTCCTAAGATCGGTAGGAAACGATATCTATATCCTATAGAATTTAATAAGATAATAGGATAGCTACAATCTATATTCTAGAACTACCGACTAGTTAATACTAACTATAGTAAATACGGATACGTTAGAGAAATAGTACCTATCGAAAGTATAATCTTCGATAAGGGGAATTATATACTTCCTAATAGAATAATTATTAACCTATAAATAAGAGAACGAGTACGGCTTCTAGATTAACGATACTACGAAATCCTAATATACTAGGATTAATACTAGTACGAGGCTCTTACCTCCGAAGAAATAAAACGGAAGTATAACGAATATATACTATAATAGGTAATACTACTACTTCTACCTCTAGGACCGCTACTACTAGTATAGCGAGGAATAACCCTTAGTTATATAAAGATAACGATAAGAGGATTATTATAGACGCGAATAATATAAGGTAAGGTTATATTCGGACCTCGAAATAGACCCCTTAATTAGGAAATCTATATCGAGGATACTAATTCGCTAGACTACTATTTAAAAAACGAATAGGCTCTATTAGTACGAGCGACCGAAAGGAGCTATATAACGCTTAAGTAATAATAGGAACGGTTTTCCGTATAAATTATATTATCGATAGATACGAGATCCTTACTATAATAGACTCTAGAGCTAGCGGAATATTTATCTTAGAACGACTTATATAACGACTCGAGATAGCTACCTAAAAGAAGAAAGATAGAGGGTACGAAGTAAGAGCTATCGACGGCTCTAATCTACCTAGTATAGATAGCGAAATAATACCGCTACTACTTACTTTCTAAGAATACTACGAGGAAGTTATCTTAGATATCGTACCTATAGCTAGATACGATATCGTACTAGGTACTCCTTAGCTTAAAAAGTACAACCTAGATATTAACTAGGTTAAGAGAGTACTTAGGTTTAAGAGATATAGATACGTTACTAATAT
>JAABUL010000888.1_pt1 | contig 61512 bp, 53 predicted proteins | sample 5559151 | NCBI WGS metagenome assembly JAABUL01 (sample SAMN10711876, study PRJNA513368) | rock metagenome | isolation source: Antarctica rocks | place: Antarctica: Victoria Land, Pudding Butte sud
CCTTCGACATGAATCATCTTCCCCAGGCATGGGGTCGTGTGAGTTGAGAGCCTGCGTACTTTTTAGAGAGCTCGAGCTAAACATCTTTCAAATCATAGCCACGCGATGATGTCTATGGACCATACGATGCATCATATCTCCAATCCGGCCACCCTCAGACTCACACTCAGCAACCCATAGTGACAGGAACATCGGTCCTTGGCGTCAAGTTCAAGGACGGCGTGGTCATCGCCGCAGATAATTTAGGTACCATCGCGTGCACCATCATCTCAGCCGTAATCTTTCTAGATGCTGACCCTTCCCTTCTCCACGTCAGCTTCCTACGGTTCGCTCGCTCGCTTCACAGACGTAAAGCGTCTCCGGCCCTTCAACTCCAAATCCATCGTCGGCATCGGCGGTGATGTCTCAGACATGCAATATCTCGATCGCCTCCTCAACTCCCTCGACGTCATCGAGAATTACTCCTCCGCCGGCTTCGGTCTCAACGCCAAGAACCTTCACACGTACCTCTCGAAAGTCATGTACAAGCGCCGGTCAGACATCAATCCGCTGTGGAATTCGATGCTCGTTGCTGGCCTGGACGGAGATGACAAGCCATTCCTGAGCAGTGTTGATCTCCTTGGTACTACTTTCTCAAGCCCTACGCTGGCTACCGGTTTCGGCGCACATTTAGCTCAGCCGTTGTTGAGAAGAGTGGCGGACGACGAGAGTAAAGTTGGCAATGTGACGAGAGAGCAGGCTGTGGATGCTATCAAGGAGTGCATGAAGGTGCTGTTCTATCGGGATGCGAGGAGTTTGGATCGATATTCAATTGCTGTGGTCACGAAAGAGGGTGGAGTGGAGTTGAAGGAGGATGAGCAGTTGGAGGGCCAGAGCTGGGCTTTTGCGGAGACGATCAGGGGGTATGGGAGGACGCAAGAGGTCTAGCGGAAGAAATATCTGGTTTCGACTTGGGAAGTGGCAAGCTACATATGCTTCAAGAATTTCTGTGACTGCACGTTGAAGGCCTGCCATTAGAGCGCGACGGCAACATACGTGGACCAACGCCAGATACCGTTGGCTACCTCGAAAAAATAACGCTGGAAAGCCGGCTTCCTAAGGCACTCAGCGAGCCCCTCGCTCTCCCCCAATACTCCTCAAGATCTGCGGATTCCAATTCTCTTTATCAGCATCTTCTTCCTCAAAAGCATTTTCGTCCGGCGCATCCACCACGGCTTCGTGGGGTTCATCGACCCGTTGCTGAAACTGTCTCGTTTGCCGCACTTCGTCTAGCCTCTGCTCCTCTAGCTCCTCTATCCTCAGATCCTCCATTACCGCAAAATCCGCGGCTAACACCCTCGTTTCTTCTGCAAACTGCTCCTCAGCTTCACGCGCTATCTCTTCTTCCATTTCGTTTTCAGTCTTTTGATGCGGCAAGTTTGCAACTCCTGCTGCCTTCATGCGCGCTGTTTGCTTTCCCACAACCCTCCTCTGATTTCTCCGCTTCTCCATCTCCTCCCCTTTCCGTGTCCTCGCTCGCATAAGTCTCGCTTCTTCATCGGTGCGTATGACAGTCGCTTCTAATTCCGATCTATCCTTGATTCCATATCCCGCCAACGTATCTTCCATTCCCAGCTCGCGGCCGCCGAACGTCAACATCACTCGCGCAGCTGGTAGAGAATCTCGAAGCACTCGAACTCCGAGGGCCCGCCATCCGGCCTTGATATCGTCGGCAACGAGGGCTTGAACGGTGGCGATGGTGGTGGTTTCTGGGTCGAGATCGAGAGTTATTGTCCTGGCCTGATCTGGACATTTTATCACTATATCAGGTCTTAGAGGTGGAGGGTGAAGGGAGTGGTTTGGTGGCCTACAGAATTGCATTTCAGGAGATTGGGGCTTGCGGACGGGGATGTTGGTAGTGGAAGGGAGCCTGGAGTGCTGACGGTCGATGGAGTGAGGAGTGGAAAGAGGGTTGGAAACTTGCCAGTGAATGATTCTTCGAAGGAACATGATGAGGTCTGGGTGTTGAGGGGCTTTGCATGTTGAGCGTCGATACGTGTCATGTCGTCGCAGTTGTGAGCAGAGGATTACTCTTCAACACATGCCAGCTCTCCAGAATTCTATGTACCCATCTCCTCGCTTGAAGAAAATCTTGTTGATATTTTAGCCTTGCCGTCCTTCAGTCATACACGTTTTGATTCTCGGTTGTTTTGTTGAATTTGTGACCATTTCGAGCAGCTGCCATAATCATCTCAAAGATTTCTTACCACCGGTTCTGCTTTGCCGCCTCGTAACCCGAACGCAAAGTACTCCCAGTCCTGCACCAAAGACGGGAGCTTACAATTTATACTTATGAGTCTCTCCTCAAAACCCGTCAGCTTCCACGTCTTTTGGTTCGCCCTTCTTCTTCACACCCCGCCCTTTCTAGGCTCCATGTTCTTTTCGAGAAAGTTTCGATCTTTGATGCTGTTCATGCGAAGGTCCTTCATACACTCTTAGCTATCCGCAATCCAGTCCATCTCGATCCGGAGAGGGGTGTCGGTATCTGTTGCTTCAAAGCTTACGTTGCGCAGTGCTCTGGCGTGAGATACCGTTTATGGTCGAGGAAAGCGTTTTATCTCTCGCCGATCATCTGCAGTCTAGCTCCAGATTAGTCCTCGAAGAACAAGCATATAGATGAGTTTCTCACAGGTAAGCCCACAGGGCCAAAGTCCCAATATACCTCCTCCTATCCCATGTTCTGGCTGCGCGTATATTTCAGGAGCTAGCCGAGGTCCGCCGAGCGATTATACACGCAAGTTGCCAGGATATGGCACAACGATAGACGATACTTTAGCTAGGATAAAGACGCGGAAGACGCGCCGGTTGCAAGCGTGCTTGTTGCAAAACATGTGTTGGCTTGACTCTCAACATAGTCGCGCAGGGTCATTATGGTGCTGCTTGTGCTCGACTGGTGATGTGTTGATTGCTGTAATGAAAATGGTTTGACAGTCTGTGGGCTGGTTTGGAAAGGTGTCAAGCAATCAAAGTTTTAGAGTGATCTCTGTCGCAGACTCCATGTCTTTTGAAAGATTAGTAGATTTCATCATAGATATAGTATGATAGAGTTACTTCCTCCAATGCATGAATGCAGCTAAGCCCGTGTTGTTGATGAAGAATTAGATTTAGGAAAGATATATCTATAAAGATGTTGAATTCCAGACAATGAATCTGTCTTAATATCCTCTTGCCCAAGGCGGTCAAGTGGCCGTTGGGTTGTTTCATGGATGTCCTTGTGACGGTAGTACTCATTCAGATCGTGAGCAGTGGTAATGAAGCCTCTAGCCAGAAATCTCAGAGTAAGTTAAACTCGGTCTACCTTTCAAAGTAAACACCAAAATGCCGCGCAATGACGTAGTGCTACCGTAGAAAACACGATATTGCCTTCTGGTATCTCAGCGGCTGACGCTGTCGATGGAGCGATTCGCCAAGTATGCGGATTGACTCTAGAAACTTGAACAACTCTAGATGATGTGGGACAGTCAGGTTTGATGGGTTACTCTCAGTTTGCCACCAAGAGGTTGAGTGTCCCGAACTGGGTGTCCAATAACGTAACATATCCCAATATGGTATTACTACTCACAGTGCATGGTGAGGCTCGGGTAATCAGCTCCCAGCTCAGCTCAACAAGGCTTGCCGGCCCTGACGATGGGGCCTGATCGTTGATGATGACGGTCTTACACGTAGAGTGAGGGCAAGTAAGCACCCGCATTGCCAGTCGTGAGTGGACCCTTATGTTTAGCTTCACGTTTTTCTTAATATCTCGAAATAGGCGCTATTCATTCATTAACCAAAAAACAGGGTGAGTTAGCTCAGGTGGATCCTCTTCGTTTCACCTCGCTAACATACGCTAGGCCGAAAACATGACCATCTCTTCAAGGCGCTCACATCGAGTGAGTCGGATCAAAGTCGAGACGCCATGACGACCGGCCGAGAATATGACCATCTCTTCAAGGCGCTCACATCGGGTGAGTTGGATCAAAGTTGAGGCGCCATAACGACCGATCGGAAGCAAAACTCCCAGGAGTTTTCTGTAGCAGTACACTCTGTACTGTGAGTCTTTTGCCGTTTTGGAATACTAGACAGAGGTCGAGGGTTCGATTCGAAAGACCGCTTTTTGATTGATTTTCTTTTTGTTTTCATTTCTGACTCGCGCGATATTTTGAGCTGACGCGATGGTGTCTTCTTCACTGTGCTTTGAGGATTGCTTGGTTCTTAGTAGCCCCTCAACCAACATTCATCACGTCACTCCTTGACCTCCCCCGTATCATACTCTTCATCTTGAATCCTGTATTGGTAGGGAAGCGGAAGTGATGAGATGATGGTTTTGTTGGAACAAAAGAATTATTCTGAAACATGTGGATGATTCATGACAGCCTATTTGCAAGTATGCTTCTTCACTATAACTTTGGCCTGCTCTTCAAGTGCTCAATTTTGTTAATGCATGTTCCAATACCTTCAAGACCCACCTCCACAACATCGCCATCCTTGAGCCACAACGGCGGATTCTTGCCCGACCCGACTCCCTGAGGCCTACTCCGAGGTCAGTAAGCCTCCGCTCAAAGGCCAAAGCGAGGCTAGTGCAAGTACTCACGTTCCAGTAAATATCAGGTCTCCCGGCAGAAGGGTGGTTCCCTGACTAAGAAAGCTGATCGTCTTCGCGACCCCAAAGATCATATCTTTGGTACTACTATCTTGTTGGGTCTTCCCATTCACCTTTGTACTAATTCTTAAAGCCTGCGGATCCCTGATTAAAGACTTCGACACGATCCCTGGCCCGAATGGCGCCCATCCGTCGAACCCCTTCCCTAACGCCCATTGCCCACCTCCTCTCTTCAACTGCCATTCCCTATGACTGATGTCGTCACCGACTGCATACCCCATCACATACTCAAGAGCTTTGGATTCAGGCACCTCACGCGCTTCTTTGCCTATAATGACGACGAGTTCACACTCATAGTCTAACCCTTCGGCTTCTTGAGCCATAGCAGGAACAGGCACGTTATCGAAGGGACCACCGAGAGAGGTTACAGGCTTATAGAACAGAACGGGATATGTGGGCAGCGGCATGCCGGATTCTTTCGCATGTTGCTCGTAGTTGAGGCCGAGGCAGCGGACAGTCTTGACATCTTCACGGGCGAGGGGAGCGAGGAGCAGGCGGACATCCTTGCCAGCTTAGCACCATTCTTCGAGGCAACGGATGGCTGCATACCCCCTTGCCCTGCGCTCACACCCCTCCTAATTCGGGTCTCGCTCCACTGTAGGAGGGGCATGAACACAGGAAAGTAGATTGGTGAACGCAGAGAAAAGAGGTGTGCATCCATCCGTTGCCTTCTTCAATGGACTTCGGATCTAGCTTACAGCAATCTGCTCGGTCACATCGTGCTTGCCGAAGATATCGCCCTTGATCACACGCGCCTGCCTGGTCTTTGCTAGATCGCTGACCCCCTGCGGTAGGATGGCATCGCCATAGTAGGTTCTGCCGTCCTTGGCTAGAAAGCGGACTAATCTCTTGAGAGCTATTAGCCATCATGCATTGGTTTGGGAAGATGAGATGCAGCAAAGTGAGTCTGTTGTGACTTACGGAGAAAGCTGGCATGGCGCAAGTGACGCGACAGAGTCACAATGATCTACGACAGTCTATAGAAGACCACAAGAGACCCAGATGTGCAAGAGAGCTCGGTGGGAAGCAGACGGTAGTCATTGCAAATGCCGGCGTACAAACGCCGGCCCACCGGCATTATCTCCGGCAATTATGTAGTTCTATTGGGGCTTCTCGTCGTTTACCTTATTCAATACATTGTAGTATGAGACTCTCCGGCCTACAGAAGGCTGTGCTCTCGCTATATAGACAATGTCTGAGAGAGATCAGATTAAAGCCAGCAGTAAGACACTACAACCTTTGATCCGTCCAATCCCACAAGCCAGCCTGACGGTTTGTAGGATGCTCGAGAAAATTTTAGGAGGTACGCAAGGTAAGAGTGTTGACTGTTTGAGCATTATTACACCATAATCGTGAGGTAATGATGAACCTGAAGGAATGAGTTCGATCTCCATATAACACTCGACAAGAAAGATTTCGGCGCAATTGAATATCTCCTACGCAAGGGCCAGAGACAACGAGAGACCTAATCCGCTCCTGGAATTATGAATATTCGTTAAGCCAATAATGCATCCTTGTCATTTCACGCTACGAGTCAAGGCTTTTAAAATCAATTTGTGGAATAAGAATACGACACTTTCGCTTTGAATGTTTTGTAGCCGTGATATCATTACACAAGTTCCCCAACGCCTTCGCTTGGAACCACAGGGACATGCAGAAATTACCGCTCTGGTGGTTCTTCATTCTCATTACGAGGATACTTCTGATACCAGTGCTTTGGATCGCCTCCAGGCAAGCATAGACCAAGTCTCCAGAAATAATCCCGATGAGCAAAGAAGAGTTGCCATATTCGGAAGCGTGGTGGCACGTTCACAAGGCCTCTGGTTTCGTTCCACCAATCCTTGAAACCCTCAATATTCGCGCCTTGCTCAATATTGGGGAGGCTCGGGCTTCCTCGGGAAATCTCCGCACCAGCGATACACTCTGGGTCCTCGTCGCCTTCACAATATTGAAGATCATGGATTTCCGGCGGAAGGTTAGGCTTTGAGATATAGACTTCGCCAGCATGCATCTGATATCCCCACTCTGTCAACGGCAGCAAAGGAACAGGGTCATCGACATGCGTCACACGTCTGTACCTTCCGGTGATGTTTGTCGAGCTACCATTCGAAAATGACTTGTCGATATATCGCATCAGATCGGCGTTGCCAATTCTCGGCTCTCCAAAGGTCGTGACCTGGGGTTTCCAGCCCCGAGCTTCGAGGTCGAGGGAGGCAAGCGCAGCGACTGCTCCGCCCAGCGAATGCCCGATAAGGGTCATCTGGTACTGTGGATATTTCTGAACGGCTTCTTTGAGGTGACTCAGGATGTGAGCTCGGGTGTGTCTCCATGATTGCATGAATCCTGCGTGTACGGTACAGTTCGTGCACTCTGCCTTCTCTGGATTTATCTCACGCTTTCGCAACAACGTATTGTCCTCACCCTCATCATCATCTTCATCACCAGGGTAGGGGATGTATTCCTGCGGTATTGTCGACAAGTCGATGATCGTGTTTGCGACTGAGTAAGTCCCTCGAAAAGCCACGATGATGCGGGGTGGTGAGGGAGGATGTGACAGGACGACGTATCCGCAACTGTCAGACATGAAAGGCCCCGTATTCCATGTTGTCACCAGCTCGAAGTCAGGGAAGTCCTGGCATCGACTCGCGCATAAGAATGGCTTTTGAATTCCCGTGCCTGTCACACCAACACAATATGAGATATCAACGATGCGCGACAACTCTTCGAGGTCATGAAAGAGGTCTTGGGAAATATCGTGATTCGAGGTGGCCAGCGATCCACCAGTCAGAGCCGCTTGCAGTGCAGGCACACCGAGCACCGAGGGTAAATATGAGGACGCAAGGAGCAACAGGCGTGAGTTTCTCAAAGGAATGATCATTATGAATTATTTATTGAACTTAGACTGGAAGAGGAGGGCTTAAAAGACGTCACTTCATCACTTGAGACTTGCCAAGATCTGGGGAAACCCGCACGGGAAGACTAGCACGTGATGAGCTTAGCGCCAGCTTCGTCATTACAACAGTAGTATCCGTTGATCATCTCATGGGAACCAAGCTCCCGAATAACAGAAGACGCTGCACACCCCCTTCACCACACTACATACTCCCCGGGAAGGGAGCTGGAGCTTGACTCTGTGTATGGCGACCGTTCCAAATACCCTTGGGAACAATCCTGTACGAGGGATTCTTTCCCAAACCCTACCGTTGAAGCTACAGGAAAGAGTCGCAATTTTACGCGTTTACAGTGACTTCTGTCACTCGCGAGCCGAAGAAACGGTAGAATCTTCCGTTCGGGCCTAATCTGCACATCTGCCACGCGCACCCGTTTCGGGTGCTGGCCTTTTTGTGGGTCTCGAGTCGAACTGATTGGCCTTTGCTTTTCTCCTACTCGGGCGAGGCCCGGCTCCCATCCCGCCCACCTCCATTAATTCTCGTGATGATGGCATTTGAAGTCAACCTAGTGACAATACCATCTCGGTATTGATCGGGGAATCGGAGAAGAGCGCGAATCATCTACATTGCCATGCTCCGCAGCCATTGATAAATCCGGAAGGAGAAGCGAACAAGATCCATCTCCGAAATTTGTATTGGTACGAACATGCTGAGAACGTGGTCACTTTTTCCACGACCTTTTCTTCTGATCTTTGTTCTTCGACATGGGCGTCCGTCTAGGCAACGTCAATTTTGGTCACTTTGCTCTTTGTACAGGTATAGACCGTCAGATCGATTTGCATTTTCAGACCCAATCATTGTCTTCATGCATGCATAGATAGAGACCCATCAAAGGGAGCCATCCGTCTCCACAGGTTGTGGCGCCAATATTAGCTCATCTCGCTCTTACTATCCCTTTCCAAAGGGTGAGTACTTCCTCCACCCTCTTCTTATTTGACCGAGCAGTTCCTGAAGCTTGTGACGTTATTTACGCAGGGGCTAGCACCCTCGAAACACTCCGCGTTTTCGTGGCACGGTTTATAAAGCTTCAAGGGCAAGCCCGTCCCTCCACTCATACTCTCATACAAAACGTCATTCGTCACAGCCCTTTCATCCTCCTACCACCAATTGCAATAGTCCTCATTCCAATCGGATACTATGATGCTCTCTAAATTCACCCTGGTCTCAGTGCTCGCTATCTTCTCCGGCTCCAGCGCAGCTGCCGTAACCCCATTCATTGACTCGGTAAAGCTGAAAGTCTTTCAGCCTTTCCGGACTATGATGCTGAACTTTGATAGTTTGACAACCTAGCCGCTGTTGGTCTTACAATTTCTAAAGATGGAGATTTGTTGTTACTCAACACTTACTACGCCTAGGTTCCAGATGAAGCAAGATTTAACCCTATCGGAGTTTACAACAATGTCTCCTTTGTGAACTTCGACGTTGCTCACCCTGGCTTTTTCAACGTAACCCTCAACGGCGCTGTACCTCATTGTAAGTGGAAGCAGACACTGCCCCTACACTCTGCTAGCAAGAGTTCAATCTATTGACGAACAACAGCAAAACCGAACCAAGCTCTGGTGAATCGTTCGCCCGGGACATTGACAGTCGCATACTCCGGGTCCATCGTCACATCGCTCACAGTCCAAAGCTTCTACTACGCCTGTACCCTGAAGCTATATCAGGGAGTAGTCAGAGCGACTACTGACTGTGACGTCACTGTAACTGGCTACAAGGCAGGCCAGAGCACGCCTGTTGCCACTCAGGTGTTTACGTACACAGCAGCGGAATCAATCAATCTTTTGCAAGCAATGGATCTAGCAACGCTGTCCTCAGAATTTCAGGACCTACAGAGCATGCAGTTTGCAGTCTCGTCACCTTCGACTACCGAATTACTCTTGGATGACATTGCTGGTACGGTATTCTCCTGATCATATTCGCTATGTCGAAGCACGTACACCTAGATACTGACCTACATTCAGGCAGCACCCAATCATAATTTCGCGGGTACACAAAGAACAGAGCCCAATTTTTATTGCTCAATGTTGCTCAGCTAACATGTCGGCGTACACGTCTACATTAACATTTCAACAATGTTTCACTGACTGCTTCCATTGTCACTTTATTTGAATGGTGCTGAAGGTTCGACTGGGTTCTTAGACTACACATAGATGTATTTACTCGCGGACTTCAACGTCCCTGAAAGAGTCGTCGGGCCTATCCTATTGTGTCGATCAACTACTACTGGTGATTCCAATCCCCTAATGCGCCTCTATAATCATAGATCACTCTTACGTATCCCGTCACGAAACCTGTTTGCATTCTCAGTCTTCGAAGTGTTTGATTTGGTATGCCTCCAAAGGAAGTATAAACAAGAAAGTGCCGAAATATACTATACGCACAGGGTAGCATTGCACGAATAATGAACTAGCCGAGCTGATCTAGCTCACGCAACACGAATTGAAAGAATGCGGCGTTCTCGGTGCCCCTGACAAAAGGACTGAAGATGAAAGCCGAAGATGGCGGCCTTAACAGCAGTGGTTCAACAACGTCCCTGGTTCCGAAATTTCTCCCTCAACATATCTCCCGAAAATCTTATTTTGGTACCACATGCGCGACACTCTTCGCTTAGTGCATTGGCGTGTTTCGCATAGGTAGTTGGTCTTATCGTGAGCAGATTATGGGTCGAGCGTATGGGTATCGTGGCTCGACGGCTTCCTTATCGAGGAGGTTAGTCTTTGGTAATTTAGTGCGCGTAGTTGGAGGGATCGGTTGCTCGGTATGTTGGGGGCTACGGGCGTGAAAGGCTGAATACAGAGTTCGAAGGACGAAAATTAGGCTGTGAAAGGGAGTTGCTGAACCTATTCGCCTTTTGTCAAACATGGCTATCAGATTAGTGGGTGGTGCCAGACTGTCGATGGTGTTCAAGTTCACATTGATTTTGAGCTTGAAGACGCACTGAATCGTCATTCTCTGCAATTGTAGGTATCAAGACACTGCTTGGTCCAAGACAATCCACCAAACGCCCGTGAGGATTGGCATGATATGGCCGTCACTGAGACTCATCACGAGCCTACCGCATGCGCGAAAACTTTAGCAGCCAGCTCACTGAGCAGCTTCGCCTTATCTCCTTGTGGTAGCTCCTGCTCATTGTCAGTGAGGGCCGTCCTCCAAGGCCACAAAATCTGAACAGAGGCCTGCATTCACGCACCTGGAAAACGCTATAGACACTCTTTCCCCTCGCGTCCCTCACAGCTCCCAATCTGTTCCCTGCCACCGCCCCCGCGATTGCTCCCGGAAAATTTGCAACGATAAAGCCCATCGCACCTCCGCTCAATCCACCCACCATACTCCAAAACTTGCCCGTAGGCTTCGCCTCCTTTCCTTCCGCCAGACCCTCTTCTCTCAGCATCTCCTCGAATATACCTCCAAATTGCTCATTGCTGAAGCGCTCTTCCTCGGTCTTGTCCTTTGCGCCGAAACCAAAGGATGACCAAGGAAAGCCGCCTGAGGGTTTCTCGGTGCGGGGTATCTCTTCTGTATCTGGGTCGCTGTCTTCGCCGGCAGAGGGAAAGCCGTGGTACGATCGAGCAGAATCATAATCGCGCCGGCGAGTGGGATCTGAGAGCGTGTAATAAGCGTCGTTTATCTGTTGGAACTTCTTGGTGCGGGCGGCACGTTCAGGCGAGTCGGAAGGGACTCGGTCGGGATGTGATTTTAATGCTTGTCTATAGCAAATCACATGAGTGCGTAATTCTAGAAGCGACTAGGGGGGCTGCACTTTTTGTAGGCATCTCGTACTTCTTGTTGCGTCGCTTGAGGGGATATGTCAAGGGTCACATCTAAAGTCGTTAGGCCAGTGATGGGTATGTTTTATTGGATGATTTAGTCGTACAGTAGTCGGTAGGTGCACCTACAGCAATTTATCAGTGAAGTTCAAAGAATACATGCCGCAAGATCGTGGCCTACCAGACATCTTGGGTAGGGCGATATACTCGCGACGCAACCGTCGTCCGTCTCAATAGAAAGGCTCTGAGCAAAGGTGGCTTTGGCCGTGAAGCGTCTGATATATTCGCTGTCAGGTATGGACTGGGTAGGAAAGGCCACTTAAGAAGTAGGAATAATTATCAAGTAAAGGTGGTCTTAGTGTAAAGATTGCATGTCTCGAAGCCTTGAGATGTGCCTGAAAGCGCAAGCCCATGACGCGCTGTGCCAAGAAAAGGGTCCACAAGGCTGGAGTTCAGAGGGTTGTAGCCCTAATCGAAGAACAGCGGGACACCGCCGAGACCGCCTGCTGAGCCTCAGTGTGCTTGTCTCAAAGAGTGATCAACTTCTACGGAGTACTATGGTCGTAAAACATAGGGTGTGGCCAGGCGAATAGCATGGCACTCTAGGCTCAAGACCAACAGAGCTTAGAGAGATTGCCGCTTCATGGTAGCCTGAACCCACGCTTGACGATCAACACTGCCACAATCGCCAAAGCTACCTCGCAGTGTGCGCAAAATGCTTACGGCCAAGCCGCAGTTCTTCAGCCTCGTCTAACAGAAGATATAATGTACTGGTCGGCCTCAAATCCGATCAAAGTTGCAACTCTAGTATTCGTCATGATCAATAGCAGATTGAGCAAGCAAATCGAAATACGTATTTCGACATCTCCAACGTCAAGTCATCCACAAGGAAGTAACATAACTTCATTGACTTTTGTATAACCATCTTCTCTTCTTGGTCTAATCATTATGTGGAGATCGTCTGCTATTCGCTCAAGAACATGAATGTAGCTTGCCTATACCGCATTCGATATTGAACGAATGCTTTCGGGACAATATCGTACTAAGAAATGAGGGCTGAAGGCTGCATTAGTCTCCTCGCAGGTCAGGAATACCAGCCACGGTATCGAAAGTTTTGGAAACGATGGAATGAAACCTTTCATCAACCCAAATGGGCAGAGGGGTGGCGACTTACGGCTGCCTTGGCTTTTGGTGCAGCAATAGTGGTCCTTTTGACCAATGTGATCTTCACAACTTGGTATTTTGTTGCCGTGCCAGTACACGATGGTGTGCGTAGCCTATCTACTGGAAATTGCAGCAAAGCAGATCGGATCAACACGTGGATACATCTGCTTATAAATGCCTGCTCCACCTGCTTACTCGCAAGCAGCGATTTCTGTACGCAAGCCTCACCTGATATATAACAACAGGTCTCAAATTGATCTCTTCCCAGGTATGCAAAGACTTTGCGCACCTTCGAGAGAGGAGATCGATGCAGCTCATGGCGTTCAACGGTGGCTAGACGTTGGGACACAAAGCGTTAGGAATCTCACAAGAATTCGAAAGACAAGGTGCATGGTGTGGATCCTCCTCGCTCTGAGTAGCTCTCCACTCCATTTGATGTGAGTCGCAAGCCAATTTCGATAAAGCTCCCTCTGATATAGATAATCAGGTACAACTCCGTTGTGTACATTCAGAAAGGAGCTTACATCCATTCAACATTTGTTGTTGAGGAAACTCTTCTCCACAGCAATTCAACACCACAGCCCTACAAGTCTGGGCGCCACAGTTCCAACTACACGATAGCCAATAGCACAGAGTTCGTGTCTATCTTCAGTCATCAGGAACATTTAGAAAGACTTGATCCATCTAGCTGCGCGGACGTATATGGAGAGCCGTGGGTTTATGATAGAGCTAGTGTTATGCTAGTCATACCACAGCTATCACCGGAGAGCTCAGAATATCACTGGACGCAAGTGAGCGAAAGTGACAGCACCTTTAAGGCATCGTAAGACTTCACTCTCAGTCGTTGAAACAGATTTTGACAGAGTTGTAGAAAGAGATTCAATCAGAGTTGCGTTCGAAACCCGCAAACGTGCACGTTCGCAACTCAAAGCTACCACGAAAGCCCAGGGATCCAGGCTCTTGCGGTTGATAATCCGGATTTCAACAACAAGCTATGTAACGTATCTTACTGCCTAAGCCAAAAGATGGAACCAAAATGCAAGCTCAGGGTTTCAACAGCAATGTCAGTCGCCGTCATTGTTGCCAACACGATCAAGGCTATCTGCATACTTCTGACGTTGCTTGACGACGGGCAATTGTTTGTTACCTTGGGTGACGCTATATGCAGCTTCCTCAGAAATCCAGATGACACAAGTCCATACTTTTGTTCCTGGAGCAAAAAGGACTACAAAGCCAGCCTCTGGAGAAATGGAATATCACTGAGGACTTGGAGCGACCGACGTCACTGTCGTGGCGAAGCCTTGGCTGGAGGACTGTGGTTCACGGCGAGCTAGTGGTGAGTGCCGGTTGACCAAGAATCATCGGAACCGGTCTAATAGCAAACAGCTGCGTAGACGCCCTCTTAGGTGGCGGTGTCCTTCTCTATCTAGCCTTGCGGACGCAACACGGCTCCAATATCGCCAGTCTCTGGCGTTTCGGACAAGGGTCAGAAGATCCATCTCACCTAATCAACATTGTCCTTCCCGGCATTGTAGCAAATTCCCTGGTAGCTAATGTGCCACAACTCGTACTGACCCAATTCTACCTCATCTACAGTAACATCTACACCCGCAAAGCCGTCGCAGCGGAATGGGCGCGCTACGCCCAATCCCCCAGACCCCTACGCGTCACTCACGCACAGGGTTCCCAGAAATCGAGTCACTGGCTTGGTCTCCCCTTCCGTTACGGGCTCTTAATCCAAATCGGCTCCGCACTACTACACTGGCTAGCCTCCCAATCCATCTTCGTAGTCAGTCTGATCTTCTACGATTACACGGGCCAACACACCTTGGTCCTCAACGACGGCACCGTACCCGACCCCTACTCCTCGGACAAGAAGGACGCAAAAATGTCCAGCGAGGTCTATCGCACCGGCTTCTCCTCGAACGCCATCATTCTCGCAATCTTGCTCGGTGCAGTGCTTGTACTATTTTGCTGGATCGATGATCTCCGCGCACTGCCCAGGGGTATGCCCATGGTAGGCACATGCAGTATACTTATCTCTGCTGCGTGTAAAAATGTACCACGTCGGTCGAGGCAAGGTTGGAGGGACGATCTGGTCTTGCGGCCCCTACAGTGGGGCGTGATCAGGATTGAAGAGTCGTGTGCTGGAAGGGGGGAGTGGGCGACAGGAGGGAGTGGAGAGGTAGGTCGAGGGAGGGAGGAGGCAGGGGGAGAGCTGTCTTACTGTGGCTTCACGGACGATGCAGACGGTGTTGTCCCGCTTGTGGATGGGGAGCTTGTTGCTAGCGATCGCGTTGTTTTTAACAATGGGATGACGACGTGGAGGGTGGAGAATGAAGTCCTTGATAGCTGCACTTATGAGCGGGATAATGTGAGCCCGCTGGGGCCTACTTAGTTGCGTAAATATAATCCTCTTCGTCTCTAGTACCTGTCATAATGGTTGTCTAGCTTTCTCTACACCAATTAAGCTAGGGATATACGTTCGGTAATTGGCATTTCTGCGTAGAACGATACAATGGCCGAAGCGTAAAGCAGCAAATGTCAATCAATTCACTTCATTTCATAATCATTAAATCACTCCATCTTAGTTAAGACTTCCATTTTCGGTCTGAGTCCTGACCCCAAAGACGCAAGGGTGTAGAGCCAGCAAAACGTCTAACGTTTTGATCAAGGAGAATTGCATACTTTAGAACTGCCTCAATTCTGCATTTGTGGTTGTTGAGATGAAGGAGAGACCGGATGCGATGCAGTTGCGATGCTAGGGACGAAAAGCTGTCTCCTCTGCTGTGAAGCGGCATTATAGCGATCACGACGCTCTCGCTCAGCGTTTTGCTCCTCGGTCGTCGCTTTGGCCCAGTCAAAGCCGTGTTGATAATTGAAAACTCTGCGCCGTTCCATTTCTCTTTGAAATGATTCAACTTCCCCGTTCTGCACGTTTCCCGGTTGATCTATGATGTCTCAGTAAGGTTTAAAAGGAATAGTCTGCCGAAAGCTACCTACTTTTATGGTTACTTTCACGCTTGAAGATTCTCTTCTGCCAGGTTTTTAGATATGCAAAAGGGGCCAAGTAGTATTGTTCAAATTCTTCAGAGGCCGAGATGATCGATGACTCATACAGCTCGAAAACATTGTTGTCCCAGAGGATCTCCTCACCAATAATTAAGTCCGAACAAATGTCTTTAAGAACCTCAAACGTAATGGGAATCCGTTTGCCGGATTCAAATTTCCAAGAGGTGCGGACCTGACCTACCGTATCCTGATAGCTACCGTCTGCAAATTGAAGTAGTCCCTTATGCTCCGACCTTGCCAGAACCTTGAAACCCATATCGATGGCATACCTGCGATATCACAAAATTAACATCTGGAAGTTATTGGCTAGACTTTGACAATCAAGTGATAATTGGGATATACGAGAAGACGTACTGCTGGTCTATTACGTTGCATTCTGCGCCTGAGTCAGGCACCGCAAGAGCAGGATGATAGTCTGCGAGACAACCCTTCAGACGCTGACTATTGTTTCCAAGATAGCCATGGTGAAAGAGATTGTAGCCTTGGAAGACGCATTCCGTTAGGCGATGTCTATACTTGGACATAGTCCCCGTAACCGCGAGAAATGGGCTTCCCAGTATGAGATCATAAATGCCATCCGAGATGACGTGGCATGTGAGCTTGAAGATATTTGAAGGTTCTAGGGCAAACGCGTAATCGATGTTGACAGTGCCAATGGACTCTACCGTCTTGGAGTTCCCAAGTTTGAACGTCTCCGTCACCGAATGGTCCATAAGTAAATTCTGTTCCGTTGCATAACGAGCCAATATGACATTTTGCTCGGCTCCAGTGTCGGCTATCGCAGATAGTCTAACTCCATTTACATAACTTGCAAGGCCGCGCTTGACCTTCGTAGTTTGTTTGAGAATTTTCCTACCTATCTCGGTCGTTTGAGAACGAATTGGGCGAGAAGTAGCTCTTCCGCGAATTTGCTCGAACATACGGCCAAGCGTTCGTCTTTCCTCTTCGATTTCCTCGACTCTCACCTGGTCTACAACGTTTTCTGAACGATTGATCGTGAATTCCGGGCCTCTGATGTATATAGTGATAGCTGTCTTGGACATCTCTTTAAGGTCTTTTATTTGCTTCTGGAACAAGGATAAGCTGCCTGAAAGTCAGACAGGAGGCACGGGAACCCATACTTCGCTGAGCGGGCGGCAAGCAAGCAGGCGATAACCATCAACGTCCTGCAAGGATTTAATGACCGCAAGACAGGAGCATTAATAAAGAGACCAACTTTGTATTTATAAGGTCGGAACCTGGAGTTCCAGTCTGTCATTCTCCAAAGCTGTCGTTTTAAGACGTCACACGAAATACCTTTTCCGTCTATCCAATAATCTTTCATGTCTGCCCTGAAAAGTCTCCTTTGTCGCCATAAAACTAGATTGTCCTCTGTTTTATAACAGGACTGCTTCTTGATATCTTCGATAGATTCATTCAGGAACAATTGTGTAAGGTCATGGCATATCGGCCTCGTTCCCCGTGGCGTTAACATCGGAGGCTTGTCCATCTTAATCAACTCGCCGACTTGAGTGTTCGCCTAAACGTGAGAGCTAGTTTGGAGGAAGATCTAGATTGAGATGGTGTCTAGAATGTCATTGGGATTCCCAGCAACTTTCTCTTCGGAAAATCCTGCGCCATGTTACGACGCTGTATTATTCGCAGTCAACATGACTCTAAACAGAAAGATCTGGCTTTGGTAATTCAGAACCGTCTCAGTACTTCAAACTGATCAAATAACTCCCTTAAGCAACCCACTGATCCTAGTGATGGATTGGAGTTTATAAACTTGCGTTACGATGATGAAGGTGATGACGCGCGTCGTGAGGGATGATAATACACTTAACAGAGGGAACGCTGGAAAGGAAGACAAAAATAAATAATCAGGCAAGGCCGCGCTTCCTATGCGTTGTCAGTGACGTCTGGATGCCCAGACGGTAAGGTGAGGCAGCTCGTGAGGCAGACACGCTATTTTTCCCCGCCGATTCGTTTGGTGGGCTCGCCTCATTCTCTTTCAATCAAGCTAACCTTTTTGTTGCCCAAATATGCTAGCGACCGTGCTTTCTGCTGTAATCTTCTCTGGAGACGGTACTCTTAGTCTGGGGAAATGTGGCATTGATAAATGCCCCAACGACGTCAAAACGTAGATATTGAGCTTGCGAATGTTGAAAATCCCCCGGAGCGGTTGGTGGGATATCCCACCTTCGCCGATTTCATCGCCAGGGACAAGGATGCAGCCATTTACCGCAAGTTTGAAGGACTTAGTGCTCGCAGCCTGCTCTATCAACAAAGTGAACTGCATGAGCTTGAAAAACGGCTGGCGGATTCGGATCGAGAGGACGCTAAGAACATTGACGATGTGGAAGCCCAGGAGGCAGCCGTGAAGTGGGAATCCTTCTCGACCCAATCTTGTGAGCAGGCACAGAATCGACGAGAACTGCAGACCAAGATCAAAATGAAGCTCAGAGAGTATCGTACGTATAACTGCATGCTGTGTAAGGGTCTTCGCTAATAAATTGACTCTAGATGAAGCATTAATGCTGGAGAGCCAAATCCTTTCCCTGAGCATACCTGCAGCTCGCACATTGAGATACTTCCACCAGTCGTTCAAACCAAAGGACGTCCCCACACTCTGGGGACGGGATGAGGAGCTTTTCTCCAACGAGCGCGACTTGGTTGCTTTAGCTCCTGTTGACACTGATCGCTTGAACATCTTTCTGAAAAAATACTTTGGCTATTTCTTCAAAGTGAGTGGCTTGCGTTTCAGTACTGAAACAAAGGTTGACCCATATACATTACAGGAAAAGACTGATGGCATATCCCAACAAGAGGATCTGTACTACTTCCCTGAGAGGCGTGTGCAGTTCGCCGGCCTCATGATTACAACACTCCTGAGTGCAATTATCCTTATCGGAGCCATCGTATGCCTGCTTCTCATATCGAACAGAAGCCTTGGACTTCGGGTTGGCATGATCGTCCTATTCACTGGCTTGTTTGCGGCAGTGGTTGGTCTTCTCACTGATGCACGACGCGCAGAAATCTTTGTGTCTACAGCTGCGTACGCCGCCGTCCTAGTGGTTTTTATAAGCAATACCGATTCCGCGCGAGGAAACCGTGCGGGATAAAATTAGGAGACGATGATCCTTGATCAGTTTTCAGAGTGGAGATCAAGATTTCTTAGGATTTAAAACTAGACATAGGGTAAAAAGTGTTAAACGCGCGGCATCCAGACTTACGAATCACAAAGATGCGTCTGATAGACTTATCTCCTACTCAAGATCGTCACTTCGAGGCAATTAAAATAATGGACAGGGCTGCCGGAATCTACATAAGCCACAACGGCAATGATTATCTTTTGGCAATGCCAGCAACTCTCCTCGACCCTGAACGCCTATCCAAGTTTTATGCCCAGGAATTTCGACCCAACGCCGTCGGGGAATTCACGAGCTACATCGAACATACATTTTCGTCAATGTTCCTTCTAAAGCAGCCCTGTTCGGTTTCCAAAACGATAATGGTAATGCGGAGCCAACTGCTCAACCGATTTTGGATCCCGGAGCCGCCTCTTCAGCAGCAATTGGCTACGGGTCAAAACGATACCAGTATAACAACATGCCATCTGGTGGCTTCCACAATGATCGATTTTTGATGTCATTTAGTATGTTGGGCGCTTTCTGTCTTGTGAGGCCTCCACGGCCTCCTAGTGCTCCCTATTCTAATCGGGCGAGGGTCGGTACCAAAAGTCGTTGCCGACTTTCTCCCGCTCCCCCACCAAAATTTGGACTGAAACCATGGAGATGTACTACCAAACCCCATAACTCCAATTGTGACTATATAACTAAAACTCGGTTATAAGGCCTTTTCAGTCTATACATTAGGTTATATAATTCTATATATTATAGTCCTTTTACTATTTACTAGCCCCTTTCTAACTAGTACCTAGTATATACTTATTAATTTCTTACTATTTAATAGCCTTCTACTTCCTTTTAATTACCGAACGTAATTATTTATAATTTATTAAGTGGTAGAGCTTTATACGACTCTTTAAGATCCTCTAGATAATCTTAATTAAGTTTAAATTAGGTGAATTCGCTTGCTAATTATTAATATATCTAAGCTCTATTTCATCTTTATAAAAAGTATAGTAATTTTTAGTTAACTAAGTACTATAGCTATTATTATTATCCTCCTAGAAGATTATATACTTACTTACTAGCTCTAATTTAGTCTTCTAATATTATACTATTAGTAGGATCTTATTATAGTACTATTCCTATATTATTAGGCTACCTAATAGCTATTTTTAGGTATAAATATTACTATTTTTAAACTCCTTATTAACTTCCTATATATATCTATAAAATACTAGATTACTCTTATATCTTATACTAACTATTACCTATACTAAGAACTTAGAGGCTATAATATAATATTATTTTTATATATAATTACTATAGTAATACTTATACTTATTATAAATAACTTATTTAGTATAGTGAAGTTTTAATAGAAATAGTATTTATTAGAGAAATAGATCTAAGGTATCTTTATAATTAATATTATAATTTACTAGTAAATAGTAGAGACTACTTATAAGCTTTTATTTCTATTCTAGCTAATTATACTCCTAATACTAATTTACCCGTTTTTCTAATTAGTCCTTAGAAATCTAGGACTTCTAATATACTTAATACTTATAGTATCTAGCCTTATTTATATATTATTATATAATATTTCCTAAAAGAGGAGGTCTAAAAGTAAGAGGTAGATAAGGAGGAGGTAGATTCTACTTATCTTTAATAGTAAAGATATCCTATAACTTAATTTACTTATTATATTAACCCTTAAGAGATTTAATTATCTTTCTTATAATCTCTTTATTAACCTTCTTTAGATAACTGTCTCGCTCCTTACTAGGCCGTTATTATTTATTATTAATAATAAGTAATTAAGTTCGCTTAAGAACGCCTATTTTTAAGCGTATCTCCTTTCTCTTAATACTATTACGGTTTAACTACTAAACCTTAACCTATTTAGGTATAGGGTATTCATAGTAAGGAGTAATAGGATTAGATAAAAAGGTAGGTATAAGAGCGTATATACGTTTACTATACATAATAAATAGTTATTTATTGTCAGGGGGAAAGCGTTGAGTTCTCCGGAAATTAGGCCTAAATTTTAGTGGGGGAGCGGGAGAAAGTCGGCAACGACTTTTGGTACCGACCCTCGGGGTAACCATTTTCTTGGCAAGGAACATCAAAAATGGACTCCATTTGCGCATCGCACGCACTTATGTACCCACGCGTATGATCTTAGTTGGTCTATACCAAAAAATGCACATCATCCTACGGTATCTAAAGTGCCAAATATCATGTAGAGCGCTCGATTGGTGTAAAAGATACGTTTAATTCTATTGGTTTGCACGCCCAAATCCATTGTGTCTGACTTCGCCAAGATTCCCATGGCTTGAGCTTGGCAGTATCTCTCCCAACCTCTCGAATGCCTTGAAGCGAAGCTCGCGCACGATAAGAAGCACAACTTCCATATAACGTTCTCATCTGATATTCCTTCCCATCGCAGGACCTGCTTCACCCTCACCAACCAAAAAATGTCCTGGTTCAACCCCAACCCCCCACGCTCCCCCCACCGCTCATCCTCGTACTCCCATCAAAACTCCCACTCCCACTCCCAACACCAACCCTCCTCGAGCAGCAAAGGCGCCTACTACAGCACCTCCTCCCACAAAAGCTCCAGCCGCGCTCGACCACGCTCAGGCTACGTCAATGTCATGATCTCAAAGATCAAGCGGTACCTACGGCGATTAACGGACTATGCGCGGCGGCATCCTATTAAGTTGTTTATGATGATATTACCGCTGCTGACGGGCGGAGCGCTGGCGGGGATACTGGCGAAGTTTGGGATCAGGTTGCCGAGGGGATTGGAGAATATGGTGGGTGGGGGAAGGGGGCATGGGGGGATGAGTGGGAGTGGGCTTGGGGGTGCTGGGGGCGTGCAGGGCTTGATGAAGATTGCGCAGCAATTCATGTGAGGGGGGAAAGGGAATGTGAATGGTTAGACTTGGATTTGATCGGATTTCGTGTAGCGGGATGGTAGATGATTCAGATGCGAGATGGGGAGCCCGAGGGCTTGTAGGAAAAGCTGCCTTTCAAACACCCACGTCAAATCTAAAGCCATAGTAAACCATGCGATCAGCTATAGGACGGTGGTTGGAGACATCGTGGAAGACCCATTTGCAAGACTTCCGCGCGAATGTAATCACTATTAGCAAACGAGCATTGCAGTATTAGGTCATCTACTGAATGAAATGTCAACAACTTCGGCATATTGTACATTCAATTTAGCGCGATGCTTCGAGTGACCTGTCATGAAGCTTTGTTATTTCTTCTGCCATGTTTCCGTGCGTTACCATTTTCCTTCCCCATTTTTGGTGTGGTATGTTCGGTGTCCTCTGCTCCATCGGTGGCCTCCAGATCTGTCAACTCCGCCTCCTCATGCCTGGATTGTGTACCCATAATACGACCCTTTACTGTCGAAAATGTCCATGCCGGTAACTTATACAGTACTGTGTCTTGGAATGTGGGCTTTAGTAATGACTCAGGATCTAACAGAAATTCCCCCTTAATGCCGTTCTCATCATCCTCTTCCATGAATACATTGCCAACGGAGTCAACGATGAGCCACTTCCCGTTTTCTGCTTGGACCTTTTTCTTTGCCCCTTGCGGTCCCGAAACAGGCTCAGCAGATTCTGACTCGAGAGGAGTACTAGCCCCACTGCGCTGAAGTGCCTTGCTCTTTTTCGGATTCTTTGCGTCTTTCTTCGCTTGTTTCTCTTCCTCTCTCTTCTGTCGCCGGTTGAGCGCAACGGCCCCAGTCTCTTGAGCAGGCGTGGAAGGTGGTGCGGTCGAAGTTCCGGTCACCGCTCCATCAACTCCTGGTATGCCTCCAATGCCCGAATCATCGCCCCAGGCGCTTCGTCTGGCGTTGCGGACGTAGCGTTCAATGAAATCTTTCTGCCTCTGCCAGCTCATATACATAGCTCCGTAGTGTACCAAGCCTCCACCAAAGGTAAACAAGCCCACGAGCACCATACCAAGACCAGGGCGGAACCGTGCATAGTAGTATCCTGTTCCCCGCCATTTGGGAAAGCCATTGCTCAAGAAATGGTCGTATCGCTCACGGCCCCCTCCTTTTAGGATTTCTGCGATGACAGCAAGTCGAGCATATCGATCGCTCGCTTTCTTCACCGCCGCTTGGATCTCGTTCTCCGAGGGCGCCTTGTTGACGTGCACGCCGGGCTTCTTGTTCTTCAGACCGAGTAGAGGCTTAGACGTTGCTGTTGCCCTCGAAGCAATAAAGGATTGCTTTGCCTTGTCTGGATGTAGTATCCTAGATTTCTTTCGGAAGGCTTTGAGGATGTCGTCTTGGGATGCGCTGGATTTCACACCCAAGAAGTCTGTAGCACCAGTAATCAGCAGAGTTTTGAAATAATATACAGTGATCAGAAGCACACCATAGAACGTTACTTCGGGTCCCTCGTTAGCTTCTATTTCGTCTCGAAGTCTGAAGATTTCGTGGTCTTCTGGCGTGAACCCCGCGACCAGTGCTAGCAGGCCGCTGAAAAACAAGACAAAGAGTGAGGTTTTCATGGTCAGAGTGCGATGCAGGTGTGCCTGAGATTTTCGAATATCTCAGAGATCTTTTTCCTGTCTAGTGCCCGAGGGTCCAGAGCCCGCCGCGATCGTGGTTCCAATCAAGGAAGTGTGCAGACAGGTGGGGGAAGCTTGATGCGAAAGAGTCTGCCAGCAAAGTCAAATAAAGTCCTCTAAGCTCGCACTCTTTTTTCGGCCTCTCACTTACGAGACCGGAGAGCTGTAAGCAGAATGTGTAAATTCCGCAACCGGGTGGGAGAAACCCTCGTCAAAATTCGAGGCTGAAGCTAGCCTGTCTCCTTTTTGTGGAGAGAAAAGGTACACAAATAATCTGCAACTTTTGCTGGCCCAGGCAACTACTACCTCGATTGGAAGAATTCCTACAAAACACTTTCTTTGAGCTAAAACCATATCACACTTCTTCGTCCTACCACCGTTTACCAATCTTGTGATATCTGGACGAACAATCCTCTACGAACTTGGACTTCCAAAATTTCAACCGAGCCAAATCAACCAATAGACCCCCCAATCAGGCAGCTCTAGATTGTCACTTTCAAAGAATGTCTCGAATCAATATCCCCATTGAGGCTCTGACCTCACGTCTCAACCTCGGATCTCGCTTCGAAGGTGTGCGATCCCAGTCAATAGGCACCAGATTTGCCAATCTCAAGCCCATCTCCGAATTCTTGGACCTCAAACGCCTGTCGAAGCCTGGCAACTTTGGCGAAGTCCAAAGCAGAGTCAACTACAACCTGTCCTACTTCTCGAGCAACTACTTCGCCCTGGCTTTGATGCTTACGGTCTACAGTCTGCTGACAAACTTCGCTCTACTCTTCGACATGATATTCATGGGTGTGGGACTATTTGCAATCAAAAAGCTCGATGGCCGGGACCTTGAACTTGGTTTCGCACGCGCCACAACATCCCAGCTATACACTGGGCTATTCATCATTGGCATTCCACTTTTCATATGGGCTTCCCCCATTTCGACAGCACTGTGGCTAGTTGGAGCCATCGGCGTGACGGTCCTCGGCCACGCTTCATTCATGGACAAGCCGATCGATACAGCTTTTTCCGAGGAGGCGGTCTAGGTGGTCGGCCGCGAACTCCAAAAGATTCGCCCTTATGGGGAAGACCATCAGGGGCTCGTCCGGGGAAGAGTAGGAGCGGGAGTGGCAGGCAGGCACAGCAACAGGAAGAAAATAGACGTTTTGAAGAAATAGGTAGCAATGAAGATTATGGGCAAGGCGTTGATTTAGACGGAATATTTATTAGTGATGAATTGCAGTTCACGGGAGAAGATTTGGGTCGTCGCCGGCGAAAGTATGAATATTCAGATCCTTCAGAGTCTTCGGAAGATTATGGGAACTCAGATGATGGTGGAAATATGCAGCTAGCTCTGAGGGATAAGGAAGAGTTGCTGGTACAAAAGGCATTGGAGCGCATACGGCGCGCTCAGATGCTTGGGAAAACAAATGTCAAACTGACACAGCCGGAACTGGATGCCCTCGAACGCAAGAGACAGAAAGATCAGGCCATCAAGGATCAGGCGAGGAGGAAAGGCTCCGGTTCAGAGCTAAGAGCAAGTGACCGACGTCGAAGCAGTGGCCCGTCAAGCACTGTACCGAAGGAGTTGAAACTTGGTAAAAGGCAAAGCAAAGGGTACTATCCAGGTTACGATGGTGAAAGCTCACCCAACTCTAGAAGAGCCACACCACCTGGTGTGCTTGTAACTGGTCAAGGTGTTGTAGGCTTTTCACCTTTGGGCCAATATCCACCTACAACAGCAGCCCAGGGAAGGTCGTCACGCTCTGGTTCGAGGTCAGCAAGCTCTCATAGCTTAGCTCAACCTTCGCCTCCCTTACGCAGCACCAAAAAGCGTTACTCTTCCGGCCGCGAACCTCCTCAACCACTTCCAGCGCCCCCTTCGCCCAATATCGCACGCCGTCTTCCTGACGATCCTAATTGGCTGCCGCGGCCTCGTTCTTCCTCTTCCGTATCCGCACAACCATACGACCCCTACCAGTACCAAACATATTCACCTCCGCCTCCCCAGATTCCACCGCAATATAGTCAAGGGCGCAGGATTGTCTCGAGCCCTCAGCCAGACGTACAGTACTCACGCATCAGGAGCGGACCTCCAGTACGCTCGACCGAGCCATCTTCGCTTCGAAGAGAGCACTCTGGTCAAGCGACGCCCGACGAAAGTGACAGCGATGATAGCCCTTTAAGTGACGATGACGACGGTGATGGAGTGCGAGTTGACGTAGTGCCTTATGGTCAAGGCTACAGCGTCAACATGCGTTCTGAGAGTTCAGCTAGGGAAAGACCAAGGAGAGCTGGCCGATGAGCTGGCTTGGAGTTTTGGGGGGTTTAGGGGTCCCCAGCATTGCGAGCCAAGGTCTTCCATGTTGAAATATCTCAGTCGACAGTAACGCTAATCTTATCAACGCTATTTGCTCTCAGCTTTGTCCGAATCTTCTTCTGCACTTCTGGATCCAAGCCAACCTTTCCGTTCAGGTAACCACCCAAATTACCGTACTTCTCATTGATGTGTCGTACCATCTCCTCCACAAACCCCTTCGGACATCCTGCGAATTCTACATTCAATCCGATCGCAGTAATCTCCTTCATCCTCGCCTCTTTCTCGCTTTCGAGCTCTCTCTCACTAGCCATGTAGTCCGCATTGATCGGTTCGACAGTCACATCCAAAAGCAGCAGCAATAACATGACAACAAGCCCTGTCCGATCCTTGCCCTGCGTGCAGTGTATAAGGATTGGATAATTCGCTGCGTCTGCAATAACGGAGAAAACGCGATGCAGCTCAGCAAAGCTATGATCGAGAGTCTCCTTGCCCAGTCCAATTAACCCCTTCGGTGCCATAACCTCTGTGCCAAGGATACTTATAGCCTCGTTCCTATATCCAATCGCCATCAGAGATACCAACTTCGTCAGACTCGACCACCGCAATTTCCACAGCAATGCCTTTGCAAATGCTCCTCCATTAAGATTGATTTCATGATAATCGATCCCGGGAATCTTCACCACGTCTGCGGCCTTCTCGTCGCTCTTGGGGACGATTGTTGAAGCACTGATCTTAGCGTTTGCATCGCGCTTCTTCGCTTGGTTGAGATGTTCGTTTGTGGAACGCAAGTCAATTATGCTTTTGATTCCGTATCGAGAGGTCAGGGCTGAGCGGTCTGAGGATGAGGCATCGTCAAGCCTGGCACTACGGTAGATGAGGCCTTCGCGGAGGACATGGGTCCTTTGGAGGGTATTGATGGTTTGGCCTACGTCGCGAAAGTTGAGGATTGTTGGAAGTGGTGTTGAGGGAACATCGTCGATGAGGGAGGCCATCCTCTGTTGTAGTTCTAGATCTAGCTGGAATAGATAATCGGCGCCTCCCCTAGTCGCTAAAGCTCCTAGGGGTTCCCACCCAAACGTCGGCTTTTTCACTTATATCGTCTATAAGTACATACTTCTCGCCTTCCAGCGCGAAATGAGTGCGCAATATTGTTAAGGTATAGTATATCATGACATATTACCTACTCTTTATCCGGCGTAAGTTGTGCGTAGCTTGGGAGTCGGCTTCGTAGTCAGTGACATTTTGATGCTAGCCCCGCAATATGTCTCTGCACGTACCCCTTTCTAATCGCATAGTATGTGAGTGCGGCGGCGGTCTATGTAAATTTGCCGCGGCGAAATGTACTGTAAGCTTCTACTGCACGTGCCTCTTGATTCTTAGAAGCTGCGGACATGATGTGGTTAATAGGGAGGAGGTAGAAGACAAAAGACCGACGTTTGACTGTAGCCGACGTTTGGGTGGGAACCCCTAGGAGCTTTAGCGACTAGGGGAGGCGCCGATTATGTACGACTTTCCGAGAGAGGAATCAGACCGTCGTTGAAATCTGTGAGCTACCCATGTTCTGCATGTACAGCAATTGAAGTCGCACTGAGCTATGTAGATGCTGAGCTTTCATTGGCAGAGCTAAACATACACGAGACGTCAAGTAAACAGGGAAGTAGCAGCGATCCGGCGGACCTTGCAGCGGCGGATTTCTTGTAGCTTCATTGTTGTGCTTGCGTAGCACGCGTGGATGATGCTGTTAGAGCCCAAGGTAATATATCACGATTCGCATCAGAGAAACAGTTCTTTTCTAGCTGTCTCGATTGAGCCTACACGCCGGAAATTATTGACCATTCACGCTCAAACGTCACGAACCTGTGCGCCGAAACGTCATCGGTGCCCAAATGACGCTAGGGCAATCTGGGCAATGCGACGCTCACCTCAACTGCATTCATAAACAATCAACCCACTGATATTTCAAGATTTGAAAACCGTCTGTCACGATCATCTTGATCGCATGGTCAAAGACTTCAAATACATACCTACTAGTGATCGAGATCTGAGTCTCAGAATTTTTGTGCAATATGGCGACCAAATCACAGAAGCTAGAAGATCAGGGTAGGCAATTACCCAGCGAAGTCGCGCGCAGATTCAGGAGCAGAAGCTGACCTTTACTAGCTGCTACCGCTGCTCTCTATGTGACTAAAGGCAGAGACAACAAGTCAGTCACAAAGCCGAGCAGTAACAACAACTACCCACTAGATGAACATAACAAGCTATCATCGGCTGGTAGAGATACTTCAGACATTGCCCAACAAAGTCTCGACTAACATTCTATGTAGGAGCTGCAACATCATTAAAGCATGCGGATCCTCGAGATCTACCAGCATTCCCCGTCGTTGGTGTTGCAGACCCTGCTTCTTCAGCCGGAGATGCTGCCACCCTAGCAAATAAAAATAAGAAGTCATTCGAATACTGGAAGCCGGGAGAAATCCCGGCCGCCAACAAAGCAGCATTGCTAGCCAAGGATTACAAAATGGCCCCTTTGTGGCATGAAGAATTGAGCGCAGGTGCCTCAAAGGCAGCACTCCTTGCTGCAAAGGAGGGAGGAGATGTCAAGATCTGGCGACCGTCGCCGACGAATGCTGGCAACTCTGCAGCAGGGCAAGCAATGAGGATGAAAGGATTGAGCCCCCAACTGGACTATGGTCATACAGAGGAAGGCGGAAAGAGAGCGATGATGGCAGCGACTCAATCAATGGCTAGCGGTAGAAAACGAGCTGGATCGACTCCAGTAGAACCACCAGCCTTGTACCCTGATTCAAAGAATTCTGCTGCAAATGCGCTGAAAGCTGCAACTTCTGTCTCCAGAAGAGGCCAGCCTGCTGCGGCGGCTACAGGTCCAACAGGTGTTCCCATCAATGCAGGGAAGATTCACAGTGCAGCAATTACGAACCTCTCGCGTGAGATGTACACCTCTCATCCGCCCGTTGCACCTGAGGTAGAAGAGAAAAACAGAGAAGCTGGCTTACGTGCATCGGCAATTGCAATGGCACAGCAGATGTATAAAGTTCAACAGCGAGCAATCGAAGAAGCCGCTGCCGATCAAAGTCGAGCTGACAGTCGCTATGGCGCTACTCATGCCCACAACCGCCCAGCCTCGGCCATGTCAGAGGAACACGCTCCTCCGCAATATGCCAACCTTCAACAGGCGGCACAAAAGCTGGCAGCTGAGCGCCTTGCAAAGCTTCACGATGAGCATGCAGCCTACAGGACATATTACGGCACACAAGCCTCGCCACAAGCTCACAAGCTATCAATACGGGGTCATACAAGAAGACGAGCGTCTAGCGATGGACAAGTTGGGAAAGATGATGAGGAGCGCTCAAGGCAGATACGCAATCAAATGTCTCTGTTCAGCGACAAATTGGCTCAAGTCGACAACAAGAAACGCCAAACGGATAGAAACTCGCTGATGGCCGCTGCGCAAAGAAACGTTAGAGCTAGCATGACGGCTCAAGACGAAAAGGTTTTCAACGAGACCGGTAAAGTGTCACCCGCGATGAAGGCAGAGTGGGAAGCAAAAGCAAAAGCCAAGGCTCAAGCGGAAAGCTCGACGCGTATGGTTAACCATGGTAAAGTGAACATAGGTGGAGGCAGATACATGGATCAGTCAGAGATAGACGCTATTGCCGCTGCCAAAGTACAGCCTACACTCGACGAGGTTACAGCAACTGCTGAAAGGCAGCGAGCAAGAGACGAGGAACTCCGGCAGCAACAACTTGAGCGTGAAAGGCTTGCACTAGATAAACAAGAAGATCAGAAGCTACGCGATCAAAAGACTAGGGAAGATTGGAGACGTTTTAAAGGTAAACCAATTCCCTCATCAAATTTGTCACAAGCTGAACGTAAACAGAGGAGGAGAAGCGAGCGGCCAGAGCCAAGAAGGATGAAGAGAGGGCCAGGAAGTTAGAGGAGAGGCGAGTTCGTGATGCAGAGAAGCAAAAATTGAGAGACGAGAAGGTTGCGTCCAAGGTGCCCGTACCGGTGGAGGCTCCCAAGGAAGAGGCTGTTGTCGAGCCCGTAGTCGCAACAGCAGAACCGCCCGTCCTGAATCCTATTCCTCCCGTCGCCTCAATAGCTCCTATAGAGACGCTGCAAACAGCCACTCCCGGGGAGCCTAAGCCCAACATTCTGCCGGGTGACGAGCAGAGGCTTGAGCCGACTTTCATACCAATGTCCCCGATGGATGAGATTACAGCAAGTCAGGCGAATCTTGCTCCAACCGGCACAGAGGAACCCGAGCTCGAACGTATGGTCACAGCAGAGAGCGAAATCTCTGTAGCAGAGCAAGGTATAAGTGGTGATGCTGAAGCAATTGCTCGCCGAGTATACTCCGCACCTGTTGAGAACGAAACTCCTTTGGACCCAGCTCTAGAACCCGAGACAGAAGAGATCCTCAAGGCTACCTCAAACGTTGAAGAGGCACCTGTTATTAAGGCAGTGACAGCCACAGTACCAGCAGTTGCAGAGATCGTACCAACCCCAGTAACAGCCGAATCTACGACAATGACAAGTCACGAAGCTCCAGTCGCTACGAGAGTAGCAACCCCAGCTACTGTAGCGACTGCACCTGCACCTGCACCTGCACCTACACCTGCACCTACCACTGAGACTACAGTCAGCGGTCCAGCCACCTCCAAGCCGAAGGAGGGTAAAGGGGTGTCTTCATGGCTCAAGACCAAATTCTCCCGTCGTGCCAGCAAATCTATCAATCCCGAGAACACCCCTGCGGCGACAGACAATAAAGAAAAGGGCTTCATTGGCGGTGTCACTCTTACTGGTGCCCCAGAAGCTAGCAATCCTAGCTCCGACCCCGGCAACTCTTCAATGCGTGATGTTGCTATGGCCGGCAAAGACACGACTGCCGCCACTACCACCGCTCCAGAACTGAGCCCAGTGATCAGCCCAAATGACGAGGATCTCTACAGCGCTTTGCCCCTAGGCCACCCTAAGGCTGCTCGCGGCATCAAGCGTCAGTCCACTTCGTCGGCCTCCATCAGCTCACTGAGTAGCGACGAAGATATTCGGGGCCGCAGCGCCATCCCACGTGAACGCGAGCCGCTCAACCAGCAGGAGTTCTTGAACGACGAGCTGAAGAGCGGTAAGCATGTTGACCCCGCCCTTGTTGCAGGGGTGCAATTGGATCCAGCGTTGGCTTCTGGTCATGGAAAGGGCGAAAGCAGTACGTCAGGTGGTGGGGAAGAGTTCGAGGAAGCTAGAGATGAATTCGATAGCGAGAAGCTCAGTCCCCCTGATAAGAGTATAGTGGCAGGAAAAGACCGGGCAAGCGGAAGTCCGGCGAGAGACTCAAAGTTCTTGGAGGATTTGTAAGGGCAAAGAATGCGTTCGAGCAGAGGCCAGATGAATACCTAGGTGGGAGCAAGGAGGCAAGCAGCTCAACTTCTCGTGCAACGCGTGCGTATACCTTACAAGAAGATTTTTCTGTTGTTGGATCTGTCGGGTTTGGAGTTACACAAACTATTACCGAGGGTACTTTGGCTACTTTAGTTTTTCCCCTGATTGTACATTAACGCAATGAATCTCCTTACAGCAAGACTACGCGGCTTAACATCGAAAGAACACTGCCATTTGGTTATAGAGCTCCTCTCAAAGGTTTCATGTTTGTGGGCATGACTGTGCTCCGCGAGGGCGCCTAAGAACTCGCGTGCCTGGTAGCCGCCTAATCTCACTAGCGCCGGCTATCTATCGATATGAATTCCGTGTGGAAGCTCGAGTGCTCCTCGCCGCTCAAATTGTCGTAATACTCGCCTGTAACTCTACGATCGTCCGCTGCTTTACTCGAAGTAGGCTCTAATGTGGTTGTACTTCTGAGCTAATGCTATCACTTAATTCAAATTGCGGCGGTCGCCATGCATCATTCTAGCATTCAGCTACGTGTGGATGGTTGGTCCTCTCTCATATAGCGTCCAGCTATTGCGTCACTGGGATGTTAACACAGGTCAGACCAAGCGTCCGAGGCGCTCATCACTTTCCTCGACGGATCTTCGTCACTGGGCCACGAGCCATCAGACCCAGGGACGGGGCCAGAAGGAGATCTACGGCGACCAAATAAACGGCGGAAAGTCAGTCGAGGCAATGTAGCAAGAACACCACTACCACCAACTGCTTCGAACGGACACTTGACGCTTGCAAAAGTAGACCTTTGCTTGGTATAATGGCTCTAATTCTGTACTGAGAGGCGAGAGCTGATGGGCTACGTAGGCCTTTGACAAGAGCCCATGCGAGTCATATCCTTCGCCTTCCTCCAAATCTCGAGATGAGTCTGAGGGCGAGCGCCTTACAGTGCTCGAACGCTTCTCAGAGGAGACTGAAGGGAAATACAAGTGCCGGATAACGACAGAGGGTGGGGACGCTCTCCTCGATACTGTGGTGCGCTCGCAAGTGGACTCGCGGACCATGGAGATTCTGAGTATTGTTGTCAATCCTCGCCGTCGTCTTCACAAGGTTTTTGTTTTGACCAGCTTCACGATGTCCAAGTCCCTAGGCTCCAATGATGATGCAAAGACCCCGAAATCCTGGCAAGGAATCCCCATGCATATGGTGCAGCTTTGTGCCAGGATATTAGTACCAAACGCGAAGGACTTGTCTGGTAGCATAGGTACCGGTCGCGATGACATATTCAGGATTTGCGCGCCCGAGATTCCAACAGCAGTGGCAGAGCCTTGGTCACCTCGGGATTTCTATGACAGCGTTCATGTGCCAAAGGCTGGGGCCGAGCCCCATGTATTCCCCGCAATTGATCAACTGCAGTGCAAATTGTACCCTTTTCAAAAGAGAGCCACGCAGTGGCTTTTGCAGCGAGAAGGAGTGGGTAAAGCTAATGAGCCGAAGACTGAGCTTTCGCACGGCTTCGTGCGAACCAGAGATGCGGATGGGGTTGAATGTTTCGTTAGCCAATTTCTAGGCATGGTCACTTCGGATGAGCATGTGCCTTCCAAGATATGTACTGATCTGAAGGGGGGTATACTGGCAGAAGAGATGGGACTGGGCAAAACGGTCGAAGTGATTGCGTTGATGTGTTTTCACAAAAGTGATCTTTCCGAGAGAGCTCCACGGCCAGAGCGACTACCACAGTCTTCTGCAACTCTTATAATAACGCCTCCCGCGATCCTACAACAGTGGAAGAGCGAGCTACAAACCCTTGCACCTAGTCTCAATGTACTGATCTATGAGGGACTTAGGGTTGAAGCAGGGAAAAGCGACGACACAGAGCTACTGTCTAAGTGTATGACGCATGATGTAGTCCTCACAACCTACAATGTCCTTGCTAGAGAGATTCATTACGCTGAGACCCCTGACCGAAACCTGCGCCACGAGAGGAAGTATGAAAAGAGACTGTCACCATTAACGCAGATCGTATGGTGGCGCGTCGTGCTGGACGAGGCTCAATTGGTTGAAAGTGGTGTAAGCAATGCTGCCAAAGTTGCCAAGTTAATACCAAGGGAGATAGGCTGGTGTGTCAGCGGTACTCCAGTGAAGAAAGATGCGAGAGATCTGTTTGGGCTCCTTGATTTCCTGCAATATAAACCATACTGCGACCTTCCACCGCGGACATGGGATCGCCTCGTTACCCACCACAGGTACATATTCAAGCAGATTTTTGGGACGTTAGCTTTGCGTCACACCAAGGATCAGGTCAAGGGCGAAATTCGACTACCGCCTCAGAAGCGGGTTGTCATCACAGTTCCATTCACCCCAATCGAGGAGCAGCATTACTCCACACTCTTCAAACAAATGAGCGATGAGTGTGGCTTAGACACTGATGGGGCGCCACTGTCAGAAGATTGGGATCCTGATTCTGCCCTCATAATTGAGAAGATGCGGACTTGGCTGATCAGACTTCGGCAGACGTGCTTGCATCCTGAGGTCGGAGCGAGAAATCGAAGAGCTTTGGGCAATGGAAGAGGCCCATTGCGTACAGTAAGCGAAGTACTCGAGGTCATGATCGACCAAAATGAGACTGCGGCGCGTTCGGAAGAGCGCGTTCTTTTACTGTCTCAGCTTCGCAGAGGGCAAATTTTGGAGCATGCTGAACTGAGCGAAGAAGCCTTAGAGATTTGGTTGCAAACCCTTGAGCAAGCAAGATCGGTGGTACAAGAATGTAGAAATCAATTAAAGGCCGAGATTGATCGGCTAGGTCTGAGCGAAGACCTTGTCTCGATCGAAGAGGTTGATGCTGAGGGAGCGACTACAATACGCACTGGACCACATCGACAACGTCTGCGTGCCGCAGTCGAAATCGAACACATGTGCACTTTCTTCATTGCTAATGCTTACTACCAAATCAAGACAGATGAGAAGCGGACAGCCCCCCAATCAGACGAATTTGATGAACTTGAAAGGAAAGAAGAATGTACTTATGAGAGGGCGAAGATCCTTCGGAAGGAGCTTCTCCAAGAGGCTCGGAAAAAGGCTGACGCCGTCATCGAAAAGATCAAGCAGCGGAATGCGGTCGTGGTGCCGGGGATGCCGCCCTCGGAGGGCCCAGCTGGGTACGTGTTGTTCACTGCTTACTACCAATTCATCGGTCATACTCGATGTTTCGTAGGCCTTCATGCCTTACGTGGTCCCCAAACATGTGCTGTAACTTGCTTTACGGTTTTGGGCCAATGACAATGCTGATGTCAAGATATATCCTTTTCTAGAATCGAATCTCGCACTTACATCGATCGGCTCAATGGCTTGATCAACGTAATGCAAGGTCAAGCAAAGCAGCTTGCAGAGTGGAGAGAAAAGACGGTGAACCTTTTACTGATGCCTCTTGTTGACGAGGAGCAGACTGATCTCAAAGGAGACGAGTACGAAACCTCGACCAAACAACAGGATGAAGTATATGTGTATGTAGACGCTTTAAGAGCTCTTATCGCGGATCGTCATGATATCATAACAGGTCAGCAAAACGAGTTGATCAAACACGAGATGAACGTCGCCTTTAGACAGGCCAAGGAAGGGCAAGGGCATTCGCCTGAGCTACTGATAGAACTTCTTACTGTCCGCAACGGACTCTTACCCGAAAAAGGATCGGGCTCGGCAAGGAGCCTCATCACAGAGATTCGTGAGTTCAAAGCTGGACTTCGCAGTGCCGCAGAGAAAGGCAATTATCGAGCAGCTGTCGAACTCCTCATCGTGAACGGTGCACTTGAGAAACTGCACAGGATGTCGGTCGAGCAGACCAAGGTGCGTCTATTTGAACCCATTTCTCACTGTCGGGTTCCGGACTTGCAGACAGGCCACGTACTAAGAGCATTTGCTCCTATGCCTTCCCCAAAATACATGCTGTAATTCACTAGCTATCTGTGACCAAGGTCAATGCTAATCACAAAGCCTCGCACAGGCTGTGATAGGGTTAGAACGAGAGATCGAATTGTTCAAAGATACAATGAATCTGCGTCTTCAATATTACAGGCAATTGCAACAAATCTCGGATACAGTGGCTCCATTCGAAGAAGATATGGACGAAGCAGTCCGTAATGGTACCATACTTGACAGAAAAGCGGCTGAATACCACTTGAAAGCCCGCATAGCCACTTTGAAATCTAAAGGGCGTTACCTCGTACATCTGCGCGACGAAGCTACGAACGTCGAAAGTCAGAGGATGTGCATTATATGTCAGCAACCCTTTGAGATAGGCTTGTTGACGTCTTGCGGCCATTCATACTGCGCTGAGTGTTTCAGATTGTGGTGGAACACTCACCGAAATTGCCCGACCTGCAAGAAGCATCTACACCGGAACGACTTCTATCAAATTACGTACGTCCCTATCTCAATCTTGTCATTAGTATCAGCTCTGGAAAGCAAATGATGCGAACCGAGCTACATTTACCCCAAGATATTTTCTGATTGCAAGCCCGACGCCAACCATTGCCATGCTAACGAATGCACAGTTACAAGCCACAAGAGCTAACAATGGAGGAGGAAGAGGAAGGCCGTGAAGGAGGCAAAGAAGAGCAAATGAATGTTTCAAAAGCTTTAGAAGAAACCACGATTTATTCTGGGATCCGAGACACCATCCTGAGTCAAATCAAAAACATCGACTTAGATGGTTCATTCGGTACTAAGATCGACACCCTTGCCAGAAATATATTGTGGATCCGAGAGCACGATCCAGGCGCGAAGTGTATCGTGTTCTCACAGTACAGGGACTTCTTGGACGTTCTCGCAAGGGCATTCGGCCAATTCAAAATTGGCTTTACGGGCATCGACCGAAAGGACGGGATACAAAACTTCAAGAACGATCCAAGCAAGGAGTGTTTCTTCCTCCATGCAAAGGCGCATTCCTCTGGGTTGAACCTGGTGAACGCTACTCACGTTTTCTTGTGCGAACCACTCATCAACACAGCAATCGAGTTGCAGTACGTATTTTCAGAATTCTGTGTCCCTTGTTGATACACACTTTGGGCAGCAGACCTTGATAAGGGAGTATTGGCTTCCTCTTAATTGTTCCTAAGATACGTCACAGTCCTGGAGCGGGTCTGGCTTGAAAAATGGACCGTAGCACCCGAGCACCTTCTTGCACGAGGATGTTGCTTCCAAATGCTACGATATGCCTCAATCTTTGAAGTACCAACCAAATTACTCTCAACTTTCTCATAGCTTGCATGGTGGTTTATATATTGCCTGATAAAGCAATGCTGACCCAAAGAATATGTATAGGGCTATTGCTCGTGTGCATCGAATTGGACAACACCAACCAACCACTGTGTAAGTTATCTTTTGGGGTCATCTTCGCACAATCCAAAACATGTTCTCCAACTGCAAGACATGTCTTAGGAGTATTGCCTCATTCAACCTTTTACTTTGCAGCAAGCTTGCTCACATGAATGGGAATGCTAACTAGAGTGTCTTGCAGTTGGATGTACCTTGTGGAGGACACCGTAGAGAAATCCATATACGACATTTCCGCGAACAGGAGACTAGCGCTTATGGGTCAGGCAACTGCCAGGGAAACCACAAAGGACGAGGAGGATCTTGAGAATAGGATCGAAGCCGCCAACACGCTCGAATTGGAGCAGACACACTTGGCCAATCTACTCACAAAAGGTTCGACGGGTGGCGAGATGGTTGCCAAAGAAGATCTTTGGAACTGCCTTTTCCGCCAGAAAGCTGGGCACAGGAGGCGAGTCTCAGAAGAAGCTGAACGCGAGGCGGTACGACATCTTGGGGCTACAGCCGCTGAAACCCGACGAGATACGAACGACGATAGGATGATTGAGGCGACATCAAGCCGTTAAGGGAATAACAAGAACTGTTGCCTTATATGTGTCGCATTTTGTGACTCGGTTGGCGCAGTCATTTGATACCCAGATGTTGCATGGTTTCTCATGTGTAAGATGATGGAAGCCATGCAGATGCTCACCGCAGTGGGCATATCCTCTTGCTCCTTGACTTTTCGAACGGGTAAGATCGCTTGCCAAAGGTTCTGCCTTTCAGCTCTTGACGTACTTGCTTCAGCAGATAGACGGAGAGTCAGACAGGTCCTTCACTCGGATCCCTAAGAGTTCTATGTGAATGAAGGCCGATTTATCTATAACTGGATACCTGACCAGTCCATACCTAGGCTTGACTTTTGACTCCTATCCATTCACACCTGGGCAAGGTACCATATTCTCAGGCCATGCTTCAGTGGCAAGCACACCTAGCAACGGCTAGTCCTTCGGTATTGCTTGGCGGATGTTCCGCTAGATCCGGGCTGGGTCTAGATGACGTACAGGTTGATGTAGCCCGAATCTTTTTGGCCGATATGCTTGAAATCACATTTCATTTCAAACACACTCATTCAAACAAAATCTCCTCTCGACAGGACGCCAGCGCTCTCGCCGAGCCTTTCTTATCATTTCTACCCTTGACGGATTTATTCACTCCAATGCAAGACCTGCTCAAACCCTCGCACACGACCATCTTGGCCCTCCCGCATCGATAAAGCAAGTTGCGCAAGCAGCGATGGCCGTCCCAGCGGTGTTCAAGTACGCCTTTGTTTGGGTGCTCCCACTCGTCAGCGCTTTCACATGGCTTGGTCGATTCCTCCGCCTCTGACTTGGTCCCACATCTCTAACAATTGACACAGGCATGATACTCGCAATGTTCATAGTCTGGGAACTTGAAGGACACCCCCATTACGCCTCTATGGGCGCCCACCAAGGGATAGCATACATCTCCGATGTTGGAGCCCAAGGCCTCAAACCACTCTTCATAGCCGGCTGCGTCGTCACCACCGTCTTCCTCGACCTCTCCTTCGCGTCAGAGAGATGGCTAAGACATACGGGAAGACTGGCCAAGAACCTGGGCAATGCCGAAAAAGTACTCAGCGGTCTTTCAAGTACGTTGACCTACGTCGATCGCGGGACTTCCGACACGAATACTTGCTGACACAAATCGTTGCAGTCATCTTCGCCGTAGCAGGAACCTGCGGCCTAATTCTCCTCTCCATCTTCGACACCCTGCACCACCACCGCCTCCACGACGGCTTCCTCCTCCTCTTCATCGCAGGCTACGTCATCAGCGCCATCTTCATCTGCGCCGAATACCAACGCCTCGGCGTGCACTTCCGCCAACATCGCATCCTGCGCCTCTCCTTCTGGGCCAAGCTCACCTTCATCATTGTGGAAATCCTGTTGGCGATAGTGTTTGGCGCGACGAGCTTCAAAGGCAACAAGAACGTCGCGGCTGTTTTTGAGTGGATCATCGCGCTCGTCTTCACTTTTTACGTCCTTACTTTCTTCATGGATCTCCTGCCGGCGGGGAGGTCGGCCCAGGAGCGTACCAACGTGGAGCATATGCGTAAGCGGGAGGCGGAGAACGGGGTGCAGATGATGGATGGGAATGGATATAGCAATGGCAATGGCAATGGTAATGGCGCGGACGGAAGGTATACCCCCACGACCAATTTCTGAGAGAGCGCAGATGGAGGCGACTGCATGGCGAGGCGTTCTTGGGTCAAACATGGGGATAAATCATATAGATATCGCGAAGCATTGCCAAGACGTCAAGATTTATGGTTACTAGCGTCCACATGATTGAGTGCCTTGGATCGAACATTAGTATTGATTCCCTGCTTCGAAGTGCTCCGCTGAAAGTGGGACCACAGCCAGCTCAGCTTTTTTGATAATAGGATTACACGCGAGAGGATTTGGGAATTGTGGGAGCAGGTGTCGAGTTGGTTCGAAGGATGCCGTTTGAGTTTGACCTGACAAGGCGGATTGAGAGTGTGGAAAGCTGACTCGCTGACAGGTAGGAAGGATCGTCACTTCTCGATGGTTTCTAGAGCGAGTATACCTCTTCTGTAGTGGTCCCCTCGCTGGGACTGCGGTCTCTTCTCGATTTAGCTGTCGAATTATAATCACCATAATCCATTACCATAAACACGACAGAAGAAACATTTCGCATTTCAATTCTTCACTATCTAAAACGGTAGTATCTATGCATCTAAAACTGCTTTATCTCGCGAGAAAAAAACTCTAGACAGCTCTATGGTCTAATGCAATGTCTTGTATAATCTATTCCATTTTCGCTCGAAACTCAACAGGTTTCGGGAGATAAAGCTTTCGCTCGGAGAACTTCAGGATCTCATCGATGAATCTACGAGAATGATCAGATAAAGGTCACGGAATGAATTGATGGGCGAGCTTTCACTTACATGACGGGTGTACTTATCAAGAGCACGGCCTGCCATTCTGCCCAGTTCAATGGTACGATGGAGAATAATGATTGGAGGAAGGGCGTGTAGAGGAGTCCGAAGTGAAGAACCATCGATAGCGTGATGGCGTAGACGAGGATCATGTTCTCCCATAGCGGGAGGGTGAGGAGTGATTCACTGGATGAGAGGGCGTTCATGGCATTGAGCATTTCAATCACCACCAAGCTGATAGCTAGTCAATAAGGAATTTTCTCACACTTTTAGGGAGAAGACTTACATTGATAGCGAAATAGTCGAGGCAGCCTTTGCACTGTCGTTGGTAAACATCTCACAGCCAATCTCGGAGAATTGGGAAGAGCACTGGTGGAAGTGAGACTAGATAGCTCAGTCAGTACTCATCACGATTCGGAGTGCATCACGGCTAACCAGTTGCCAGAACGAGATCTGGGGCCCTTGTGAGTAGAACATAAACCACCAGGCATATCCAAATACTGTTGCTCCACCCACGTATATACCAATGATCATATATCTGAAGAACAACCATCCACTTATCAACGGCTCATCGCGGCCTCTGGGTGGTCTCCTCATTACGTCGTGATCTGGAGGGTTGAAAGACAGTGCCGTTGCGGGAAGACCGTCAGTGACCAGGTTCACCCACAGCAATTGCACCGGTATCAGTGCTTCTGGCATACCCGCCGCTGCTGTGAGGAAAATGGATACGACTTCTCCGATGTTAGATGAGATAAGGTACCGAATGAACTGCTGAGTGTTGTTGTATATCGATCTACCTTCCTCAACAGCGCTTTCGATTGTTGCAAAGTTGTCATCGGCAAGAACCATGTCGGCTGCGAGCTTGGCTACATCAGTGCCTGAGCCCATGGCAACGCCAATGTCGGACTTCTTGAGGGCTGGAGCATCATTGACGCCGTCTCCGGTCATCGCGACTACCTCCCCTGCTGACTGGAGCAAGTCCACCAACTGGGACTTGTGGGTGGGTTCTGTCCTAGAGAATAGTGAGGCTGTCTTGGCAACTTTGAACTTTTCGTCCACATCCAATGCGTCGAATTCTCTCCCGGTGTAGCTCTTCCCTGTGAGATCTTCGTGATCGCCAAAGACGCCAATCTGACGGCATATAGTCTCCGCTGTGTTTTGATTATCTCCAGTAATGACCACAACTCGTATGCCCGCTTCTCTGCATTTGTGAATAGATTCCGCGACCTCTGGCCGAGGTGGATCAAGCATTCCCAAAAGACCGATGAGGGTCATGTTCGTCTCCAGACGAGTGTACTCTTCTGTTGTTTTCGCAGAACCCGTCAATGAATTAGAACCAATATCATCGATGCAGGCAAGAGCAATGACACGAAGACCCCTGTTACCATAATCGACGACTTCTTGGGAGATAACATTGGCTAGCTTTTTGTCTAATGGGACTCGCTTTCCGCCAGAACCTAGCATGACGTTGGAGCACCGGTCAATTATTGACTCCGGGGCTCCTTTGACAAGTAGGCGCTGTTGCTTGCCCTGGCCAACAAGTACTGACATACTTTTCCTATCTCGGGAAAACTCGTAGGTTGCGAGTCGCGGGTTCTTATTTTCATAGTAATTGCTTGCTTTATGTAACCTCTCGTGGGCCGGGAGTGATCTTGTGGTCTGGTTGAAAGCTGATTCTGGGCTGCCTATCTTCTCTACCAAAACGCGGAGTGCGCCTTCGGTTGGCTCGCCCACTCTGCTGAACGTACCGTTCTTTGCATCGAAAGACAAGTAAGACTCATTACACAATGCAGCAACTTCAGTCATTTTCATGACTATCGTCGATTTGGCTGCTAGATCGTTCATGTATTCGCCCCGAAATAGGATCCCACCTTCAGGGGCGAAAGTAGTCCCTTGTACGTCGATTTCTTCAAGGCCAGATCCAGAGGCGTTCAAGTACACCATCTTGTTAACGCTCATTTGGTTCGTCGTCAAAGTACCAGTCTTGTCGGAGCAGATTACACTGCAGCTCCCAAGGGTCTCGACAGACGGTAAGCTTCGGACGACGGCGTTCTTAGCTGCCATCTTTCGAGTCCCCAGAGCTAGACAAGTCGTGATGACTACAGCTAGACCCTCAGGGATTGCTGCCACCCCAAGTGAGACCGCGATTTTGAGGTAGTATATGGCTCCTTTTGCCCAGCTTCCGTGCGAAGGATCGTTGAAATGCTGGATGTTGATGAGCCAAACAAGAACGCAAATGACTGTGATGACCTTTGCGAGCTGGTCTCCAAATTCGTTTAACTTTTCTTTCAGTGGAGTTGGCTCTGATATCTGAGAAGTGATGCTCTCGTGAATGTCGCCAATTGCTGTTGAAGATCCAGTCAAAACCACCAAAGCAGATGCAGTTCCTGTCACCACTGTGGTACCAGAGAAGAGCATGTTGACTTGATCTTGCTTCACAGCCCTTGAGTCCTTAATAGCCTCTGTGTCTTTGCCTACGCTCTCGCTCTCGCCCGTAAGGATCGCTTGATCGACGCGGAAGCTGTTGCTCTGAATCGATAGCACCCTGCAGTCGGCCGGTATCCGATCTCCAACAGTCACACTGATCACATCTCCAGGCACGAGGTCGTCCGCCTTTATGCGCTTCACAGCCCCATCGCGAACAACCTTGGCTTCATTGGCAGAGTACTCCTGTAGCGCGGCGATTGCCTTTTCCGCGCTACTTTCTTGAGAGACTCCAACGACAGCATTCAATATGAGAATGGTCAAAATCTGTTCGACATCAGTACAAGCCACTTCGTTGTGTTGTTGAGTCGTGTATACTGACGACTGCCGGGTCGACGAAGGCTGTCCATCCCTCCTCATCTTCAAACAAAGCAAGCACAAAAGATATTGCGGCTGATCCGAGCAGTATGATGACGAGTTGGTCCTTGAATTGTTCCAGTACTAGCTTCCACAGTGGTGTTGCAGGATCCTCGGGCAGAACTGAAGTGGTCTTGTCAGCACCAAATTTTACGGCCTTTGGTGTGGCGATGTACAGTACCGTTTCGCCCATACTTTTCGATTGCTTTGTCTACCTGTTGAGCAGAAAGACCTTTGTGCTCGTCCACATTGAAGTGCTCCAGAGCCTCTTTGGTGGAGGACAGAAAGAAGGAATACATACTGTCAACCAAGAGTATGAACGCTCTTGAATTCTGCCGACTTACAAGAAGCCTTTGAAAAAGCAGACCGTTGAAGAAGACATGGGAGAAGAGTATAGACAATCTGTATGAAAGGACACATCGCGGTACGTCTAGGCGGCCTTGGCAACGCGCCGCTAGCCAAGAGCCTCAACTCAGGGTCCTCCACGGCCCCGATGCATACATCGTAGTGCTTCGATATTGCCCTCGAGGGGGAACCACGGAACGTACAACAACAGGGCTGACAGTCTCCCAACCCGAAGCCCAGCGCTAGGTACTAAAACCTCTTTCAGCTACTGGATCAATAGTGGCGGCATTGGACGGATCTAGGAGTGCTTTTTCACATTGAGATAGCAAGCGTTAACCGTCCTCACAAGCATGTAGTCGCTGTTCCGCTCTTGCGCAACGCCAGTCTGCTTCATCCGAAGCAGCATGGATACTGCCATAAGGTTGCGACTTGCGCCAGGATGACTCGTACACACGCACAGCGTCAACAATCTTCACTACCCGAAGTAAGGTAGATGGTGACCCGGCCAATGTTGTTAGCATCGAGGTCATGCTTTTGGTCCGCTCAATTGAATGCGACCAGTTAAATGTTTGGGGAAGACAAAGCCATGGTCATGATTCGTGAACGAGCATGTATCACCGCAGTGGACTGTAGTCAGGCCGATATGTGTTGTTTGCGCCAAGCCGTAGGGCTACTAGCGAGGCGCTTGGAGGAGCCTTGGGGAGTCTGCCAATTTCCATTGCATGACAGGCGTCGCTGCGAATCGACCTCTGTCATATCATCCACCTCACGAACAAGTATAACTCCATCGACTTTTCACACTGTCAGTCTACAACAACCATACACTACCCATACCACTTAATTCACGATGACGAGCGAGGTAAGTCAACGACGCGCCTATCAGTCACACCTCAACCTCCTCCCGAGCTATCCTTTCCTCAACGGATGCAAGGACCGTGCTAACTTCCAAATGTTACCTGAACTAGCGTGAGAGGTACTTATCTGATGGGTTTGGCATAATACAACACCCTACTGAATCTCTTATAGCAAGACGTTCCTTGCGAGGCTGTGTGAGCAGGCCGAGCGCTATGATGGTACGTCGCCCGGATGCAGTTCACCAACAGATCAGGCACATGCTAATTCTTACTCTCCTCAGAGATGGTCACATACATGAAGGTCAGTATTCTCGTGATTATCCAAAGATCCAAAGCTAATGCCTCATAGGAAGTCGCAAAGGTACTACATCACCAAGTCGAAGGACAGCCTGAGGGATATTCCGCTACGAGAAGCTTTTCTAAAATCAAGCACAGATTGGTGGCGAACTCACTGTTGATGAGCGGAATCTTTTGTCCGTTGCCTACAAGAACGTGGTCGGAACTCGACGTGCTTCCTGGCGCATCATTTCATCGATTGAGCAAAAGGAGGAGTCCAAGGGATCAGACAAGCATGTCGGCACTATCCGCGATTACCGTCAAAAGATCGAGACCGAGCTCGAGAGGGTCTGCCAGGATGTTTTGGATGTGTTGGATGAGTCTCTCATCCCAAAGGCGGAGTCAGGCGAGTCGAAAGTGTTCTACCACAAGATGTATGTTACGTGGATGGTTGCAAGATGAGCGACTCCCTCGCAGTCATACGGTCTGCTGACGCGATTGAATTTGCAGGAAGGGAGACTACCACCGTTATCTCGCCGAGTTCGCTTCAGGTGAGAAGCGTAAGGTCGCCGCAACTGCCGCCCATGAGGCTTACAAGGTACGATAGCACGTGATCTACACGCTTTCTCTCATCTACTAATTGTCGTTCAGAACGCAACCGATGTTGCCCAAACCGAGCTTACACCTACCCACCCCATCCGTCTCGGCCTTGCCCTTAACTTCTCCGTGTTCTATTACGAGATCTTGAACTCGCCCGATCGTGCTTGCCATTTGGCCAAGCAAGCTTTCGACGACGCAATAGCTGAGCTTGACTCACTCTCCGAGGAGTCTTACCGTGACAGCACCCTCATCATGCAGCTTCTACGCGATAACCTCACCCTCTGGACCTCTTCGGACGGCGGTGATGCTGAGGCCGCGCCAAGCGGCGAGGCGCCAAAGGAAGGTGAGAAAGCGGCGGAGCCGAAGGCCGAGGCCACTGAGGCCAGCGAGCCCGCTGCTGAGCCCGCTCGTCCTTCCGAGACCTAAAGATCTCGACGAGTACTCATCTGCTCTCTTTTGGCGTTGGCTAAGGTCGTCGCTCATGGCAGTGAAGGTGCTTGGCAAAGTCTTGAGATTACTACACATGGTTTACTATTAGTCCAGCGATCGATGTTATGGAATGTTCATTATGCTATGCGCGCAACGATAGAGAGCAGGAGAGCCATTCTGGTCAGCTTAATCGGCTGAATTGCAGAAGTCCCTTTTCGTTTTCATTTCGTCTTTTATATGAAGTGTTGGTAAAGCCTCAAGAACTACTTTGAATCCTCACGGAGATATTGGTGTTCCAGCAAGGTAGCGCTCAAATGCAATCTGTCTCTACCCTATCGTTTGATTGGAGTGAATCACATTTCTCCCCACAGACTCCACTCTATCACCCATGCAAAAGAAGAAACATTTTTCAATTATACAAAGATTTATGTACAATCATTTGTACAAATACGCCACAGCCGAGACTGCCGATGAGCAAGGTGGCTGCCATATGCAGAATTTGTTCTTTAAGTCGTTTCTCCGTAGGCCAGATATTCGATTGGGATCCCGTGGAGTAGGAAAAGTCCAATATGTGCTTTGTATCCTGTTTCTCGTTTCAAGCCTTCAAGTATTTATTTACTTCGCCACAATTGCTTGACCCACTGACGTTCTTCTAGACTTTGGAGTATATGGTGTTTTGTCACGCTACGGAAGTATCAGCTTCGGTTACTATCACGTATGTATCATGAATTGATGTGGATCTTGCTCTGTTACACTTAAGACTGGACGAGTCGGTCTCAATGGAATCAGAGTGGCACTATATTCGATGCAGTGTGAGATGTGGGGGAAGACTAAGGATGGGCAGCAGGCGTCTGCTCGACTTTCCGGGACAGATCAGGAGAAGACCGTTATGAATAGTTACGTCCGCGAGGCAGATTCTTCTATAGACGATGTGGTGCAAAGAACTCGAGACGGTGGAAACAGCAGTCAGTCGGGCAATCATAGGGTCTGTACTGCATAAAAATGATGCGCCTCCTGTCATGCACACCATTATCAAGCATTATTGAGTAGATGGTCTCGTGCTGCCGCAAAAGGGTCCCACGAGATGTTTTTGACCGTCCTTTTTGTTCGGGATTGCAGCGTGCATTGCTGTCAGAACGATCGTTTGCTCGGCATGGGTAGATGAGACGGAACTCTTGCAAGACTTGCTTGTTGGATCGAAGAGAATAAGAGGGATGATCTCGGGAGATGCTCACTGCTGTTGGTATTTCAATATTTCGCCAATACATTGTTCCCATTACTAATTCCTGATTTGTAAAAACTCCATGGGTATATAGATTCCATTGTCTGAAACGCCCCCAAAGAAGCTGCGTGGCATCATTACCAGAGATGAGTCATTTTCAGCAGGTCAAGCCGGCTAAAAAGGGCCCTATTTTTCTTGCCTAGGACGTCTAGAGAGGGATTAATGAAGGGTCTTGGGTGTAAGTCGAACAAACGCAGTTGTGCGGAACTTACACATTGGGATACTCAGCAAGCAGATGCCAACCTGCACGCTTGCAATGATGTAAAACACCTTCAGTATACCCGCAGCTACCAGCCACTTGTACGCTCCGAAAGTGAGCCCAAAGCTGAAAACGTTCTTGAATATCAGGAGGCATGTGAAGGCTTCGACGGCGATCTCTCCTATTGATACGTGAGTACGTCAGCATTAGCTTACGATACGGCATGAATGGCAGACTCACGGTGCGCATCAACAATATATAGTGCACTCGCCACAGCTCCGAGCACCATGCCCATCACTTCGAGTGCATAGAAAAAGTCTGGCCAAAACCATCCATATCGACTGACGTTGTGAGCCGTGATACCGAATCCGTAAAGTCCAGCGCATCCGAAGACAAGCTGTGCTATAACGAGCACAATACGAAATTCCGGCTCGAAAACACCTTTGTTTCTCCTAGTCATAACTTTGGCGCTCCAATCCGAGAGTAAACCAGCCAATAAAAATCCCAACACTGCCCCAACGAAGGGGCCTGTGTACATATAGCCTGTTTGGACTTCGTCGAACCAGAGTGGGGGCCCGAGGAAGATGGCCGCGAGAACGACACCGATCATGACAGTCCAACCGATGAGTGTCCCCTGAATTAGGCAGGCCCACAGAACGGCAGGATGCAGGAAGAGCGGGAAAGGCCGAAGGACGAGCTTGAAGAAGCTTTCGTCTGTCTTGCGGCCATTGAAAGGAAGCAAGCTCTGGACGAAAGTTGTTTGCCTTGGGATTGCCATCGAGGGCTGATGTTCCAGCACATCTCCGGGCTGTTTCTCAAACGAGGGAGGAATACTCGGGTCTGCACTAGTACCGTTCATAAGTCCTACTTTAGACCCTGCCCCATTCTCTTTGCCAGTAATTAGTTGGGACCCATGCTGCTGGGACTCCTCGCCTCTGATATCGGTATTGAATGAGTCGTCCCGTCGAAACGCCGTCTCTGGGACGAAGAAGAATATGAATGGTAGCATGATGCCGCAGAAGATGGCAATAAAATAGAATGACCACGACCAGCCAATTGTATGGGTGATCTTTCCTACTAGGATTGGAGTAAAAAAGGCCCCACCAAAAAGAGCGAGATTGGAGAGAGCCATACGCTTGCCGCGCTCGTGGACGAAGTAGAGGTCTCCTACGCTAGCGTTGACCAGCGCTTCAAAAGGAGCCAATCCTATTCCTTGGAATATCCTCGCCCATAGCAGACTCCTGTAGTTGTGCTTCGTAGCGCCACCCCATGCGCTGGATACGATTATGAGGACCGTGCCAAGCAGGTATAGATGTCTTTTCCCCCACACCCTGGCGCTGGCTACAAAGAGAAAACCGGCCAATCCAACACCCAGCAGGTGATATCCGGTCGCCAAGGCCATCTGCGTGAAGTCCTTATCAAAGAGCAATGACAAAGTGACAGTGTTTGCAGCCAGAAGAGGACTCAAAGTGGAGGCTATGACGGAGATGACTGAAAGGATGACGAGGATCGAATCGCGCTTCCATAGAGGCCAGTTCTGCACTCATTAGTTGCCGTTGTATGCACTGGGAGATATCTGTTACCAGTGGATCGTTGGGGTCGTCGCTAGGTTGGGGGACAAGTATGATTGGTACAGGCCCAGTGCGATCGTATTTCAGACGGGAGTCGAGCTGTCCATCCTCGCCAGGTCGGCTGGCGTCGTCGTACACAAACGAGGTGCCCACAGAGCGGTCAGCGTTGCCGCGAACATTGCTGCCGACAAAGCATACCAGGTACGTTTTCAGACCTTGACGGCTCCAGGATTCCTAACGCCATGTTATGAATGGTGGCGAGCCCAGTACGAGATCGAAAAGCGCTACTGTAGAGACATCGGTGCCTCGAAAGAGTGCATTTCAACTACCCATGAGTTCAGCATGAGGACGGACAGTTTGTGATGATAATGCATTCTTGGTTTTCCTAGGATTGCAAGGCTTTGAGACTCGAACACTCGACCAATGGCAAACGATCGACGCTAGCGCCAGATTCCGCCGAGGATGGTCGTTATCCCTTATGTGGGCGCGAAGTCACACCCTCACTAAATAACGGGAGCTAGCTTTTGAGGGTTTAACGCGCACATCATCTAAGCTTATAAAGGCTAGTTTGCCAGCACTTTAACCCCAAAAAGCTAGCTCCCGCTATTTAGTGAGGGTGTGACTTCGCGCCCACATAAGGGATACTGACACCAAGGTAAATCCCGTGTCTTACTCCGTAACGGCATTGGCTTTGAAAAAGCAGTGTCTATCCTTCACGTTGAATAAAGTGCAACTGGCTTCAGATTTCATGCGCCCGTGTACATTGGACATACGCGCCGAAAGAGAGTTATACATAAGTAAAAGTTGTAGTATCCAGATATCCATCGAGGCACGTGATTTCCTAAGCCTTCTACGCCAATGCTGCATAACGCCATAGTAGGAAGACAAGCTCGTTGTTAGTTGGTGCGTGTCAAATTGTTGCATACACGCCGTACAGGTATCTCACGCTTTCCTGAGACGACGTGTAATGAGCCCTTGCTATCCGCGAATAACAGAACTCGCTCAGACTCTCACGTACTTCAACGCCAGCGTGCTTTTGAAGACTTGAACCAATTTGGCCAACACTCCAACCGTGACCAGTGCCCCTGACTCCTCTGCTTGAGTGTGCTCGATAGACGCCCATATATCTGAAGTGATTTCTCCGATGATCGAATGAAAGTGTGGGAGCAGCCCCTCGGCGTATTGTAGAGAAGTAGACCGGAGTCTAAGGCTAGTCTAAAGATTACTCTATTTACTTCCAAGGAAAGTCTAAACGAAAGTGGTTATGATCTTCATCGAGACCAGACCCCAAATCACATTGGCCTCCTCGCGCAAAGGGGGAATTATCCATCGACAGCTTGATCGCATTGCCCTATCCTGTCCTACTTCCTTCTGCTTCCTGTATCAGTCCCGACCACCATCAGCAATATGAAGTCAACTCAGTTCATCCTCCTTGCATTCTCTGCCCTCTGCGCCGCTCAATTACAAGGTCTACCAGACTGCGCAGTAAGTGCCATGCAGGAATCCTTTCTGCGCGGACTCCACTGACACAAGCTACAGAAACCGTGCGCTAGCTCCCTACCTGCCAATTGCAACCTTGATGTGAAGTGCATTTGCTCCGATCAATCCTTCATCACCGGCATATCTTGCTGCATAAGGAACGCTTGTCCTCCAGCCGACCAACAAAGTGGGTCATGTATCACGAGAATGGTTTTGAAGCTACGCTGATATAGGCATGCAGAAACCCTACAGGTTGCTGTTCAGCTATGTGATACGTGAGTCTCCGTGAATTCCAATCTTTGCAGTCTAGATGCTGATATCTGTGTCAGAGTCAAGGTGACCCTACCGTCAGCAGCGTCCTGCCCTGCTTCCGCAGGTCCTTCAGGCGCGAGCAGTGCTGCGTCTGCAGGCCAAGGCACAGCATCCTCGTCAGCAACAGCGGTGATGGCTTCCAGTGCCGCCTCTGGTGGTCAGAGTACCGCATCAAGTGCTATGTCCAACATGTCGAACACTGCTACAAAATCTCCTACGGGTTAGTCTTAGACTCTCGTTGGCGCAAGAACCCGCTCCGCACAGGATCCAGGGCCTCTTCGCTACAGTCTGACCACAGCTGACATCAACGTTCCAGGGTCTTCGTCAGGAACTCCCACGGCATCGACCGCCACAAGCTCCACATCTGCCCAAGCAGCTACAGGCGCCGCGCAAGTGCTTGGCTCAAACATTGGTGCCGTTGGTGCAGCTGTGGCTGCCCTTGCTCTCTTATAATGCAAAATTATTGGTGTATCTGAGCGGTCAGGCTTATATAGTTCACGGGTTCTAGCACCGTAATGGTAATCTGGTCTGTTTCCTGTTGCCAAAACTCTGGGTCACTTGCAGCGATATTGTGTGATAATCAGCACTCCTCAATAGCTGAATCGGATAATACGGATTTTGAGAGCTTTGCCTACAGGATGATCTCTAATGCTTATGATGTAGATCTCCTTCTATGTCTCGGATTTAATTCAGACAAGGCTGCATTGGTGGCAGGACAGCTCCTAACCTCATCGCTCACGCTTTAGTGTCTCGGATCTCCTGGCATCTTCAAACGAGTTCCAAGGATCTTGAACCGATAATGAAGGTTGACAGCGCAGAAGGAAACAATTGCATTCAATGAGTTTATCTCGTCTTTCAATTATCGCTATCAAACTTTTCCTTGGACCTCTGTATCCGGCATTGATGGCGCAGAGCTTGGCGAAACTCATTCAAGGTTGGAGGAATTCTACGATATCTGCAATCTCAAGGTACGGGTTGTTGTCGAGGGTTCCTTTGCGGTGGACTATCAACCGAAGGTTGACTTCAACCAATGGCTGTCAGATCTGGTTATCGTCCCAAAAAGCGCAACATTGATGTCGCATTTCATGGGAAGGCTTGGTGGTGTTTTCTGTGGCCCACTCCACTTGGCCCTTCTTGGCTCAACGCCAAAAGTCCACATTCAATACACGCATGACTTCTGTGTATCTCCCAGCAACAGATACGGAGTACATCACGTGAACCTTGTTTCCTGAATGGTCGTCTTCTTGACAATTGTAGCTGCGAAATGAGAAGATAGGCGGTGATGTGGAGAGCATTTCCTTGTCGACCAGACGGCAATACCTGCTCGTCTAGAAGACAAGTAAGCACTTGAAACATTGATACACTTTTTGAATTGGAATAAAGCCAGCGCAGTGATCAGAAAGGTATCAGCTTCTGCAGATTGCAGCAACTTCTCTGAACCAGGCATGAATAATTCCAGATATTGAATAGTGCCAGAAGATGCACATCGCTTCATTGAAAGCTCGGCCGCTGTGAAGTTCAGCCAATGACCGCACGCCATTTCAGCTTATCTATCCCAAGACGCTAATGCTTAAGGCTGCCGAGGCGTTCCAGAACATTTGGCACCATCGAAGCTGACTTCCTCACAGAACCATGGATTCTTTTCAACACCAGCTGCGAATTCTCCACAAGTCGTCACCCTCCGCCCACATATATATTCTTCTGCAGAAGAGCGCCACAATGTTCTTCCTTCCAGGCCTCCGCGACCCTCCTCACGGACCTTGAATAAGACTATGCGCATCGCCTTCACCGACAATCTCAAGAACGATCCAATTCCGCTTTGCATTGACTTCTGCCGTATCCTGTATTAATTCAGCACAGTCCTCAGCCCACGCACTTACTTGTTTGGTCGGCGACCCTTCAGCGCCGTCGCGTTGCCTATCTTGGATATCTTAGGACACCACACTCCGGCAGCGGTGAAGTCTGCCATATGGCGAAGGAATCGTTTCAGATAGCGACTGGGGCCTCGTCTCCGGAGTCTGGGTCTGTTGAGTTGAGTCCTCTTGGCACAGCCACGTACGATGAAAAACCAGTTCCAAAACGGAGTTACACCCACCGTATGATCGATAGCTTCAGGAGGGATCCCCATGCAAGAGCGACCCCAGGAGGTGTTGTTGGTGCCGACGGCAAAGTCTTCGATGTAGAGGCGGCTGCGCAGGCCACGGCAGATTCCCCGCTTCACAGGAAGCTCAAAGGCCGACATCTGCAGATGATTGCCATTGGTGGCTCAATTGGTATGGCTTTCTGCTGCATCCGGTCTCGACGGTACTCACACGTATCTAGGCACCGGTCTCTTTGTCGCCTCAGGGAAATCTTTGTCAAATGGCGGTCCGGCATCAGTCTTGATCGCATACAGTCTGATTGGTATTATGCTATTCTGCACAGTCCAAGCGCTCGGTGAGATGGCGGTCCTCTTCCCAGTCGCCGGATCCTTCTCCGCCTACTCTACACGCTTCTTAGACCCTGCATGGGGCTTCGCCATGGGCTGGAACTACGCCTTGCAATGGCTGGTTGTTCTGCCTCTTGAAATCGTCGCCGCAGCAATTACAGTCAACTACTGGGACTCCCACATATCTCCAGCTGCCTGGGTCGCCATCTTCCTCTCGATCATTGTTAGCATCAACATGTTTGGCGTCAAAGGATATGGAGAGGCTGAGTTCGTCTTTTCTTTCATCAAAGTCGTAGCAGTGATCGGCTTCATCTTCCTCGGCATAATCCTTGACATTGGTGGCGGACCACGTGGAGGCTACATCGGCGGAAATTACTGGCATAGTCCGGGCGCATTCAACAACGGCTTCAAAGGGCTGTGCTCCGTTTTTGTCACCGCTGCATTCGCTTTCGCCGGCACAGAGCTCGTAGGTCTCGCAGCCGCTGAGACGGCCAATCCCCGCAAATCCCTCCCGACAGCTGTCAAGCAAGTCTTCTGGCGCATTGCCCTTTTCTACATTGTATCACTTACCCTCGTGGGCCTGCTCATCCCCTACGATGATCCCCGTCTCATCGGCTCCTCGACCTCGGACGCTAAGGCCTCGCCATTCGTCATCGCGATCCAGAATGCTGGCATCACCGTCCTCCCTTCTGTCATGAACGTCGTGATCATGATCGCTGTCCTCTCTGTCGGCAACTCATCGGTCTACGGCTCCTCACGCACTCTCGCCGCCTTGGCCGATCAAGGTCAGGCCCCTAAGATATTCGCCTACATCGACAGGCAAGGGCGTCCTCTGGTGGCGATCGTCTTCGCTTCTTCTCTCGGCTTCCTGGCATTCCTTGCAGCTTCCACCAAGGAAGAGGAGGCCTTTGTCTGGATGCAAGCGCTCAGCGGACTCTCCTCGATCTTCACGTGGGGTTCCATCTGCCTCGCCCATATCCGCTTCCGTCGTGCGTGGAAGAAGCAGGGCCGTACGCTTGATGAATTGGCTTTCCGATCCCAAGCAGGTGTCGTCGGCAGCTGGCTCGGTTTCCTCTTCAACGTTCTCGTCCTCATCGCGCAATTTTGGACTGGCATTGCTCCCATACCTGCTTCTGATGGCACCCGCGTTGAAGGAGCAGCGGCGTTGACCAAGAACTTCTTCGAGGCCTATCTGGCCGCACCCGTCGTTCTCATTTTCTACATTGTCTACAAATTATGGTTCAAGACGCCTATCATGAGGTCGAAGAATATGGACCTGAAGACGGGGGCCCGAGAACTGGATCTGCAGGGGCTCCTTGCTGAGGAGAAGGTGGAGAAGGCATCGTGGCCAAAGTGGAAGAAGGCTTACAAACTCCTCTGCTAGATTTCGTATTGTTCGCTTTGCGGCTTCGGGTGCCGTGCTCTTTGCTCAATATAGACAGCGGATGGCGTTGGTGGGACTGTTGGGCTATGGAGTCTCTGTTGTAGTGGGCGACGATGACGAGTAACGGACAGGAGGGGATTGGTGTTTGGGCTACCCGGAACTACTTTTCAAGCGATATACCCGTGGGGCTGATGGGGTGTTCAGGATGTAACAGCGAGAGACTAGCTACGCTTTTTGGTCCAGAATTGCAAAGGGACATTCATATCATTGAGCCACATTTCACCCAATGGCACAAAGCAAAAATTTAGATTCAGTTGTAGGGAAAGCTCTCAACACTCATCCGAGAACAGATTCTAGCTACGCCCTCGGAGACATCAGTGAGGCTTTAGCAGTACACGGCCAAGTGAGTACTTGTCGGCCTCTGTACAGATAATGAGTTTTTACAAACGGATATATAATTCTATGTCCCGACACACTAGTTCATCAAAGCCGCTCGAATCAAAGTTTTGTAGCCACGAACCGCTGTCAGCAGCTCACCGGCAGCAAGATGCTCATGGTCCGAATGGGCCACTAGTATATTTCCAGGACCATAGAGGTACCTCTTGTGGTTCCCTTTCAAATTCGGTATGTCAGTGCCGTAATTAACGGCGATGGTTTCGAAACCCTCCACGTCACTGTCGATATACACGGGGCCATAGCTGCCACCGTAGAACTCGACCTCTAGATTATCAGGGTCTACCTTCTTTATTGCTTCCAGTATTTGCTCCTTCACAACTTCGGGATCACCGCCTGCAATGCGTATACCAATCTTTGCTGATGCGGACTCGGCGATTACGTTTGCTGCAACACCGCCTTTTATCTCTCCGATATTCAGCGTGCTATTGCCGTATTTCATAGAACTCGGCAGCTCCAATTGCTGCAGCGCAGCCAGTGCTGGAATCAGTATGTGGTTCGCGTTAGCTCCTAGCCATGGGTAGCCGCTATGTCCAGCTTTGCCGTGTGCTTTTACGGTAAAGATCAGTATCCCCTTGTGACCGCTCGCAAGCTTCAGTTCCGTAGGTTCGCCGAAGATCACCGTCTCCCATTCCATGTTGAGATCGTTCACGGATATCATGCCATCTCCGCCCGTCTCTTCACCTACTACGAAGAGTAGGGAGACATCGTCTCGCGAGATCGCTTCGGACGAAAGCAGCTCCTGCAATGCCTGGAATTGGGTGGCCACGCAGGCTTTTGCGTCGACGCTTCCTCGACCCCATATTTGGTTATGTTTTCGTAGTTCGTAGCCGTAGAATGGAGGCACGGTGTCGATGTGGGAGGTAAGGAGGGCGCGGGTTTGTCGCTTTGAGCCAGGATAGGCTAGCAAATTAAACCTTCTATGCTCGTCTATGAACCGAGCCTCTCCGTCCTGTAGTCCAGTAGTTCTAGGCACGGGGCCGACATATTGTCTCTCCACCGTAAAGTTATGATCTTTGAGGTAGGATTCCAGGAATACGCCAACGTGGTGTTCGTTGCCTGAGATTGACTCAATGTTCACCAGGTCCATGTGTAGCAAATATAGAGCGCTCTTGCCAACCTCTGTTTCTCCAGTGCCGAGGGGCTGCTCGACGTTGGCACTAGGGTCATATTCAAGGTTGTGAGAGAAGACAGTTGTAGCGATGGCCAGGACGCACTGGACCAGCCATTGAGTTGTCAGCATGGTACTCCGTATGAAGAAGGATATACCCCTGGGAAAGACGGATGTATCGGCGACCGCTGAGCACGATCTGCTTGCAGCGATCGGAGGCCGACGTGGAGGTGGGGCCAAACATCGTATCGGGCCTAAAGGATCCCTGTTGGACATCTTTGGTGGGCGGGGGCGGTAGGCTTGATCAGGACAGGCGCTCCCAGGGGCCAACGTACATCAACAACATCCTTTTCCTCTCCTCTCATCTCATACTGTTCTATCTCCCCTTGCGTTCTTGTATGTTCCCTTCTGTCTTTATATCACATTCGTTTACATACCTTATTAAGAGCAGAGTGACGCCTTCTGGTTCCGAGGTTCGCCCTCCCGCGCCCTGTCGATCATTGTTTGGCTATCTCTAAAAATACGAAGCATCTCGCGGACCAGTCTCCCAACGATCCATCATCGGACCTTGCATAGTATTGCGAATACCTTCCTCCGATACATCTACAAGTCTCTCAGCCCGAGGAATTTTTGGATTTCGTGGCATTGGAGGCCTGCGCTATCTCCGCCCTGATCCTAAGTCCTACAATAAGAAGTCATTGGATTACTAGAAGCAATTAAACCAACCGCCGGGTGTTCGGGAACATACGATTTTACAAAGAAATTGATGTAACCGGGTGTCTCCCACTGGGTGTATGCATTACTGCACGAAGCCGCCCGTCTGGTAATAAGAACGTACCTCGCTCTTTGAGCACCTTTGATCGATTCGAACCGTCTACATGCCGATCAAGCTTCCTAAGGGCTTTCAAAAAAGGAAGTCCTCTATCAACGCCCTTGAAGAACTCCCAAATCCTCCAGAGCCCTCATTCCGAGTCTTCGAGCGCCCGAAAGGGACCAGTTCTTTCGATGGAGGGTATACTATGAAGCGTATGAGCCATGGACGGCCATTGAGTGCGGGACATTTGGGAGACGACAACCATTGCGCCGTTGACGGTAGGCCTGATATCAAATCTTGCAATCGGTAAGCCGCAAGATGTAGCTTGTGGAAGATGGGATGCTAAAATATCCCTAGTGGTAGTGGGGGCACTCATAATTCAGCTTCGAGCGGAGGCCATAACGACAATTCTTCATCGTCCGCACGATTCAGTTCTACGTCGACCTTACCTTCGTCAACGGACATGCCACTGGATGAGAATCCTCATTCTAGCTCAAATGGTCCCTATGACTTGCCTGCTCCTCCAATACCCGAGACGCATCATTCCGCATTGAAGGCAGCTGGAAGAGCCTTTTCATTCGGCAGGAAGAAGACGGAGTCGTCTGCGGGGCCTACTCAGGCGCCCAAACCAACTGTCGATCATGAACCGTCAGAATCGTATGCAAATTTCATACGCCCAAGAGCTATGACTGAAAGTAGTTATGCTAGCGGAAGCACGGCAACACCGCCTAAGCTCCTGGATTCGGGCTTGGACTTTGATGATGGATTTGGTAGGATGTTTGAAAGCTTTGGGAAGAGAGAGAGTAAGGTGCTGGAAGAGCCGCCAACGCTCGGAGGGACGAACACTGAGAGTCCTGTAAGCATCGGTCGTCTGGTATATCATACTTGCTTTACTAATAACGAGTAGGAAAACATGTCACCAGCTGGCACCAGGATGCTTACGAAATCTTACTTTGGTGAGCGCCAATTCACACCTTCACCAAAGCAAACCGATCGGTTTCGCGAAGCACAAGAATCACCCCGCTCATGGGCTAGTGACGATTCACAAGATGGTCTGATGGAGACAACTAAACAAAGAGTAGCAGATACTTTGGCTCACTATAGCAATACATCTGCGCCATCCGTGGCGGGAGCTGGAGAACGCTTGTCAAAGTCGAGGACTTTACCCTTGCCTGAACCTCCTAGTCCTCCACACCACAGAAAGCAGCAGCGACCGCCGTCGATGACTGGAGGGGCCCTCCGGAGGAGCAGTTTTTATGCTTCACGCAAAGAGTCCCAAAGGGACTCGGACCACCAACTCGACGACGATGCTAGGTTGGTCAGGGAATCTTTGAGCGCAAGTCAGAGGCTGAATCGTCATCATGGAAGGTCTGATCGATATGAAGAGGAAGTATACAACCCAGCTGCATCTTTGATACCCAATTCGTCTCACCCACCGTCGCCGTATACGTCTTCGGATCCACAGAAGATGGCAACGCCCAACGAAAGGCAGCATTCACCGGCGTCTCTATTCGACAGTAGCGATCAAGAATTCTCTGCTACTCCATGGCGGCAAGACTCGAATGAGACTACCCCTCGTGCCAAAAAGAGTGAACTCGCGCCACAGGAGGAACGTTCGATGTTTGATGCATCTCCCCAATCATCTCGAAGATCACCCCCAATGCCTCCGCTTCCGAAGGCTCAACTTCCCCGAAAGCCAGACACGCAGAACAAGGTCATGACGCCTGCACAATTCGAAAAGTATAGAGAGGAGCAGGAATCAAGACAGGAACAATACTCTCACAAGGACGAGTCAGATGAAGAGGGCGATGACTACGAAGACGACGACGAGATAGAGCGGAACAGACAGCTTGCTCGGGAGAGACGGAAACAAGAAGCCCATCTTTCAGTTTATCGACAGCAAATGATGAAAGTGACCGGAGAACAGCCCTCTGATTTGCCCACTGCACGGCCAGGCATGGATAGGTCAAGTATAAGTGCTCCAAACCTCGCCAATCGATCGGATACACCGACATTCAGTTTCGACAAGCCCTCCGCGCCTGGCAGAAACAGTGATGATGAGGACGAGGATGTTCCTCTTGGAGTCCTAGCGGCCCACGGTTTCCCTTCCAAGAACAGGCCGCCGACTGCCTTAGGCTCACATGTAAAGTACAAGAGCGAATCGTATCCACCACCGCCAATGTCTACAAGCGGTACGTCGGTGGCTGGTGGACCTCGACCACTACCACCTTTCGCAAAGAATCTCCCGCAAGACCCCTACTACGGTGCAGGTCTCGTGAATCCCTCAAACCGTGAGTCGCTCGCGTTTGGTCAGGGCGGTCCAGCATCGGTCGCGGGTGGCACGCGTCCAAACGGGGCTCCGGGAGGTCTTGTTGGGGTCATTGCTGGCGAAGAGCGAGCGAGAGCTGCACGCAGAGGGAGCCCGAACGCCCAAGGTACCTATGGCACTCCGCTGCCTCAAGGGATGCAAATGGGAATGCCGCCCGGTATGCCACCTATGATGTCGCCGGGAGAGCAAGCTACTGTACAGATGTCGGAGCAGATGAATCAGATGATGTCGATGCAGATGCAATGGATGCAGCAGATGCAACAAATGATGGCTGGTGGTATGCAGGGAACGCCATCCGGCCAGCAGCCACCGTTTATGACGCCTCCGCAACAGCAGCAAATGATGATGAACGCCGGTATGCTAGCTTCACCCGACCAAGCGCAAAGACCAATCTCAGCGCCAGGGCCTCCTGTGGGTCTGCAACAGGCACAGCAACGTGCAATGAGCATGATGAACCCAACCTCTACTCCCTCGTGGCAGCCGCAAGGAAACAATAGGATGTCGCATGCTCCTAGTATGATGAGTGGAGCCCTCAATGCACCTGGCCTCGGCTACGCACCATCTATGGCACCCTCAGAGCGCAGCAATGTTGGATTGCCAGGACGATACAGACCTATTTCCATCGCCCCCACTGATGAGCATGGAGCCAGAGAGAGCTCTAGGTCATCTATCTTCGCTAGCGGGAATCTGTTGCCCGAAGCTTCGGGCAGGCATAGCAGGATGTCCACGTCCGGCGACCGCCAGAGCAAGCTCTCATTACGACCTGCTGTTCAAACGCCACCCAAAAAGGCCGCAAGTGATGACGACGACGAAGAAGGGTGGGAAGAGATGAAGCAGAAGCGCGAGCAAAAGAAGAGTACATGGAGAATGAAGAAGCAGAGAGACGACAAGAGTAGTTTAGATTTTTACAACTACCCGGAGGATACTTGAGCATTGTCAATATTCGTGGGGGAAATGGGAAAGGTACCTAATTCTGGCATGGATAGCGTAGGACAAAAGGGATCTGCATATGATACCTGGGTAATGAAGGATCTGGAGTCATGCATTTGTTACGTTCTCCTGTTGTCATTGCCGAGCTGCATCTATATTTTTCTGCACTTGTCCAGAGCGGCCGTGGTAATCACGTATAGTCTTATATTTGTTTGGAAAGATACTCTTGGATAGAGCTCGCATAAATTACTTCAGTGCGAGCGAATGCTATGACATTCCTCCTCGTCGCCCACTTTTGTTACTTTCACCGTCGCATTGTGCTTATTCCGTTCTTTACACTCTGAGCGATTTGTGCAACTTGACGACCACAATCAACGTTTCTTACTTCTGACCAAGCCTCTTCATAGAGCTATGGGCGAATTGTGTGCATTTTCCTAAGGCATTACTATTAGAGGTTTGCTTGTTCTTGATCGGGTATAGTGCGCTTTTCGCCTTCTGGTTGACCGTAGAGGGTTGGAGAAGTTTCGCGAACTTTTACTTAGCAAAAGAGAACGTTCGAGATATTGCCACGAGTGTCGAATCTGTAATCATTATGGCCGTATCCCCCGCTCTCTGGAAGCGCTCTCGTCGAGTATATATATTTCGGAGTGCACCTAGTAGACTACTTATCATTTCAAGAAAGACAAACAAACATTCGCAGACCACAAACATCAACTTCTCCACATATCGAAGACAGCCCTCACCATACTGAACATACCTTGTATCATCACCACACAACCACCAACAACCACCATGCAGCAATGCGCACGCATCTCCGCTCGCTGCGTCCCCCGAGTCTATAAACCCACAGCACGCAACGTCTTCACCACCCCATTCTTCCCCCACTTCGGTCCATCCCTAGGCAGCGAACTCGCGCCCCTCTTCCGCCTCCTAGACACCGCCACGACCGACCTCACACCCTCATCATCACGGCGTCTCGCACCGCGCGCATTCACGCCACGCTTCGACGTCCGCGAGGTCGACGCTTCGTACGAGCTTCAGGGGGAGCTGCCGGGAATCGAGCAGCAGGATCTTGAGATCGAATTCGTGGATGAGCGGACGCTTGTTATCCGTGGGAAGACTGCTTCGGAGACGACGACGGTATCCGATGGGGGTGGTGAACCGGTTAAGGCTATTGCTGACGGTGGGGCTGCTACCGCCGACAATGGGAGCGAGAAGTCGGTTAATTACCGGAAGCCTTCGGTAGCAGACGATGAGTATGTCGATGCTGGCGCTGAGATCGCTGGCGAGAGCGCTGAGACGCCGTCTTCTTCAGCAGCCGTTGCAGAGACCAAGACGGCTGAGCCGGCCCCGAATTCAAAATACTGGATTAGCGAGCGCTCTGTTGGAGAGTTTGAGCGGAGGTTCAGCTTCCCTGGAAAAGTCGACCAGGATGCAGTGAAGGCCAGTTTGAGGAACGGTATCTTGAGCATCGTGATACCTAAAGTTGTTGCTAGGGCGGCGAGGAAGATCAATATTGAGTAGATTGTTGATGGGGATTGGGTAAGAGATGGGTACGATGATGGAGAGATATGGGACATGTACAGCACTGGAGTCGCATAGCGCTGGTGTTGTAGGGTTGACAAGCCATGAGTATGAAGTCAGGCTTCTTATGTACTTTACTCAATTGAATAATTAACCGACACTGCTTGGACTCGACTCGATAGTCTCGAGTCATGATAATTATGAATAGAAAAATAATTGACTCCTCATGACTGCATCTGCAATGATGGCGAGACCTACCATCCAATCAGACAGAAAACTCGTCAACAATGAAAATTTGATAATAGAGCCATACCCCAAGCCTGTTTGGGCTTTGTAAGACTGATTGGTCTCGCTTCCCACGCTGTAGCAGCTGTCGAGCCCAAGCTTGCACATGATATATGTATTCGAATTTGCAGGCGAACATTGTGATGTTTTGATCGCTTGAGTGCTCCCTGGTAGCGGCTAACTTGTTGGGGTTTGACGGCCGGGCAGATTACTTGAGCTTATTCTTAGAGTCTAGCCTTCATAGGTTTAGCCGTTGCTAGCTATGACTTTCTCACCCGGGGATGGGACACCTACCTCTCGACTCCATGCTCCTTGAACACATCAACAACGCCATGCTCACTCTTTTCAACGGCAAGTTGGTAAGGTGTCCTTCCCACTCCATCAAGAGCCTCCACGTTGGCACCGTGGGATAGGAGAAAGCGAACCGTCTCGGCCTTTGACGCTTGCCTCGGGTGACGTTCGAGTGGTGAGCCCATCACAGCACAATGGAGCGAGGGTCCCCAAATTTGATGCTTACTCTCTGATTAACTGTACCGTGTGTATGCCTCGTTGACATCCACGCCCTGATCTATGAGACATTTTGCATTATGGACTTGGCCGCGTTGAACAGCCTGCCGTAAAGCGGCAGTCTTGCCGCGGCGCCAAGATATGTATCTTCTGACTGGAGATACCGTCCTGTTGGCTTTGCACCTTTCGACAGGAAAAATCGAACCAGGTCGACTTT